>Ga0184636_1000136_pt1 | contig 17517 bp, 17 predicted proteins | sample PLM3_60_b2_FD_133164 | JGI IMG/M metagenome (GOLD analysis project Ga0184636, IMG submission 133164) | Groundwater sediment microbial communities from an aquifer in East River, Colorado, USA - PLM4_90_b2 | ecosystem: Environmental > Terrestrial > Soil > Riparian zone | place: USA: East River... | reverse complement strand
TGGAGGCCTGTTCACCTCGACCGTGCTCAACCTTTTCCTGCTTCCGGCGATTTTTCTCCGCTACGGCGGGACGTCGGATCTACGTCATACTGTGAACACCAACGGAGGTACGAGATGAAGCAGTCGTTACATCGTTACCTTGCTCCAATTGCGGGTGGAGCGCTCCTGGCCGTGTTGCTCTCGCCGCTGCCCGCGCTCGCGCACCACGGGTGGGGCGGCAACGAGGACAAGGAGTTCGAGCTCAGCGGCACCGTGACCACCAGCGCGCTCACGAGGAGCAGAACACTCCAGCGTCCGCCCTTCACGGTGTTCATGGTGTTCCTCCTTCAGACCCGATGACCAATCACCATCGCTGTACATGTATCAATACGCTCGAATAATGCCGGTGGTCACACCGGCGACCATATGACGTTCGCATCATCAATAGATCACCAGCCAGCCACACCTCACCAGGAGCGGCACCGATGACGCCTCTCGCATCGCCCCCGCGCGCTCCAGCCTCCCGAGGACACAAAAGGCCCGCTCGACCAATCGCCAAGCGGGCCAAGAGATTCAATGAGTTCGGAGTGGCTTGGGGGCCAGGATTCGAACCTCGATAAGAGTAGGCTTCTTTCCAGATAATCCTTTCTTCAATGCGACCCTTAGATCCTTCTCTGGCCGATCTCCGGGAGGCGCACGAGATCGTCCTGGTCCTAGCCGGTCTTCATGGCGTCCTCCGCATCAGCCTCGTCGCCGCGTTTGCCACCCATGGGCTTACTTCGGCTCGGTGGGGAAGCTCGCCTGGACCCACTCCCGCCAGCCGCCCTTCAGCGCATACACCTTCAGGAATCCGTTCTCCCGCAGCTCCTGTGCCACCCGGGCACTGGTCGCCTCGGTGGCTCAGGCGCAGTACGTGACAATGGTCTTCTCTTTGGGATACTTCTCGACCCAGCCGGCGACGTCTCCCGGATCCTCCCGAACCGCGCCCTTGATCTTCAGGTCGCTCGCCCGCCAGTCCCGGCCAATGCGCAGGTCCAGGATGACCAGCTCGGGAGCTCCCAGTCTCGCTCGGAACTCTTCCTTTGTCATCCTGGGGACGTCGTCAGCCCTGGCCGTTGTGAGCCCCTGACCCACTGCTGCCCAGGTGAACGCTACGGCCAATATTGCGGTGACTCTTCGTTTCATCGGCCCCTCCTCTGGTGCAATGGTGAGGGTGTTCCTGTTCCCCCCCGCAAAAGACCCTTCCGCTCTCCAAGACGTATGGGGTCATTCTCCCCCATCTCCACCGCGGACCCGTTCAGAACGTGCTGAATGAGGCAGCCATGCCAGCCCCCCCCATGATTGTCTCCCCAGCAACGACACGAACCTGGAGACCGCGGCGGAGGTCCTGCCAGGGCAAGACGACCTATCTGGCCCAGACCGGCCCGGTCAGTCCGGTCGCCCTCACAGGGTCGTTGCCCGCCTTAGCCCCGTCACAGCGTTTCATCTGCGGTTGCCGGGGCAGGGACCGGTCGTGTGTGACCCTCTCTGATTACACGCAGGGAAGGGGGAAAGATGCAAGGGATTTTATGCGACGGGCAGTGTCCTCATGTGAGCTAAGCTGAACGCACGTGTTCAGGCACCCAGGAGCGATCTGCGACGTTCCTCTCGCCAGTGAGTGTGTCCGTCCCACTCCCGTGCTGTACCTTCGCCGTTGCCGGCTTCGAGGGCGGGCTCTCCACTACGAATTTCTTTGTGACCGTTTGCATGGTGACTATCCTCCGTGGCGCCGACCGGTTTCACGCAGGTTTGCCTGCGTTGGCCAGGTCCCACTTCCAGTTCCGGATTTCCGGCAGGTCCTCGCCGAATTTGTCTATGTATTGCTTGTGCTCGATGAGCTTGTCCTGAAGCTGCTGCTTGAGATAGATGCCTTTGTCGCCCGTCTGCGGCAGGCGATCTATGGTGTCCATCACGAGGTGGAAGCGATCCAAATCATTAAGCACCGTCATGTCGAAGGCGGTGGTGATCGTGCCTTCTTCTTTGTAGCCGCGGACGTGCAGGTTCTTGTGGTTGGTGCGGCGATACGTGAGCCGATGAATCAGCCACGGATAGCCGTGGTAGGCGAAGATGATCGGCTTGTCTTTGGTAAAGAGCGAGTCGAAATCCGTATCACTCAACCCGTGTGGGTGCTCGGTTGGCGGCTGCAGCTTCATGAGGTCGACGACGTTGACCACCCGGATTTTCAGGTCGGGCAGATGCTCACGCATGCTGGAGACGGCGGCGAGCGTCTCCAGCGTGGGCACGTCGCCACAGCAGGCCATGACCACGTCGGGCGCAACGCCCTGGTCGTTGCTGGCCCACTGCCAGATGCCGATGCCCTCGGTGCAGTGCTTGACGGCGGCGTCCATCGTCAGCCACTGCGGCGCCGGGTGTTTGCCCGCGATCACGACGTTGACGTAATGGCGGCTGCGCAGGCAGTGGTCCATCACCGACAGCAGGCAGTTTGCATCCGGCGGAAAGTAAACACGCACGACCTCGGCCTTCTTGTTCACGACGTGGTCGATGAAACCGGGATCCTGGTGTGTGAAGCCGTTGTGATCCTGGCGCCAGACATGCGAGGCCAGCAGGTAGTTTAACGAGGCGATCTTCCGCCGCCACGGCAGGTGCGACGTGATCTTCAGCCACTTGGCGTGCTGGTTGAACATCGAATCGATGATGTGGATGAACGCCTCGTAGCAGTTGAAGAGTCCATGCCGCCCGGTGAGCAGGTAGCCCTCGAGCCAGCCCTCGCATTGGTGCTCGCTGAGCATTTCCATCACGCGCCCAGTGGGCGCGAGAAATTCGTCGTTCGGCACCGTCGCGGCGTCCCATTGGCGTTTGGTCACTTCAAAGAGGGCTTCCAAGCCGTTGGAGAGCGTCTCGTCAGGGCCAAAGACCCGGAAATTCCGCTGCTCACTGTTGAGCTTCGCCACATCGCGCAGGAAACGCCCGAGCACATGCGTGTCGCCGATGCCGCGCACCCCCGGCGAAGGCACGTCGACCGCGTAGTCGCGGAAATCCGGCATCCGCAGGTCGCGGAGCAGAATGCCGCCGTTGGCGTGGGGATTCGCGCCCATGCGTCGTTCGCCCTTGGGCGCAAGTTCGGCTAGTTCCGGTTTCAGGCGGCCCTGCTCATCGAAGAGTTCCTCCGGCCGGTAGCTCCTCAGCCAGTCTTCCAACAGCTTGAGGTGTTCGGGATGGGTGGCCGGGTCGGAGAGCGGCACCTGGTGCGAACGGAAGGTGCCTTCAACCTGCTGGCCATCGACCATCTTCGGCCCCGTCCAGCCCTTGGGTGAATTGAGGACGATCATCGGCCAGCGCGGACGCGCGAAGTTGCCGTGGACGCGGGCGTCCTGCTGGATTTTTTTGATCTGCTCCACCGCCGTGTCGAGCGTCGCGGCCATGGCCTCATGCATCAGCCCGGGCTCGTGACCCTCGACGAAGTAGGGCGTCCACCCGTAGCCGCGGAGCAACTGTTCCAATTCCTCGCGAGTGATGCGGGCGAGGAGGGTCGGGTTGGAAATCTTGTAGCCGTTGAGATGCAGGATCGGCAGCACCGCGCCGTCGGTGGCCGGATCGAGGAACTTGTTGGAATGCCACGCCGTGGCCAGCGGTCCGGTTTCCGCCTCGCCATCGCCGACGACGCAGGCGACGACGAGATTGGGATTGTCGAACACCGCCCCGAACGAATGGCTGAGCGAATAGCCCAGCTCGCCGCCCTCGTGGATCGAGCCCGGGCACTCCGGCGATGCGTGGCTGGGAATTCCTCCGGGAAACGAAAACTGAATAAAGAGCTTCCGAAGCCCGGCCTCATCCTGGCTGATGTTGGGATAGATCTCGCTGTAAGTGCCCTCGAGGTAAGTGTTGCCCACGACGGCCGGGCCGCCATGCCCGGGGCCGGAGACGTAAATCATGTCGAGGTTGTATTTTTTGATGACCCGGTTCAGGTGCACGTAAATGAAGTTCTGCCCGGGGGTCGTGCCCCAGTGTCCCAGCAGCATGTGCTTCACATCCGCGAGCGTCAGCGGCCGCTTCAGCAGCGGATTGTCGTAAAGATAAATCTGGCCAACCGACAGATAGTTGGCGGCGCGCCAGTAGGCGTCCATCTTGTGGAGCAGTTCCGGCGTGAGTGTGTTCGTTTTCATGGTTTAACCTTCTTTAGGTGTGGTCTTCGCGACGGGCTGCGGCCGGGAGCGTTTGGCCGACGGCCTCTTTTGCGTGCTCCCTGAAGCCTCGTTCGGATATGTGATCGCGGTGCCCCGGACTTTGGCAAAGGGCGTGAGAGTATGAACCTGACGGCGAGTTGCACTCATGATGTCCTCGGTGCGAATTCCACGAACCAGCAAGGCATCTGCGATGAGCGAGCGATGACAGCGCCACGGCACCGCTTCAGCGCACATCAAGACGATTCGGTCTTGGTTCGCCAGGCGGATCAATTCTTCCAGGCTCTGCTCAAATTCCGGCGTCTGCATGTAATCCGCATAACCTCGAAAGGAAGCATTGCGCCAGCCCAAGTTGACCGAATCGCGCCGAGCATGACGCAGCCCGCCCAGTCGCGGCAGGTGAACGTATCCCAAGCCGGCTTTCTTCAATGAGCCTGGCAGCGAAGCCCGGTTGAACTGAGGGTTGTGCCGGGACCGCGGCACCGTCCGCACTTCCACTACGCAAGTTGCCCCGTGTGCCTGAAGCAGGCGGACGAATTCCTCGAGCGTATGCGTGGAATGACCAATCGTCATTACCAGCGGCGAAGGCTCTTCCTTTGGCATGCTTGTTTCCACGCAAAGGGCAGTTGTTTTATTCTCAGCACGCTCATTGTTTGCTTTTGAGTTTCTTGAGCGCCGATCCCTTGTGCATAGCCAGACGGTCGGTCGTGTCGCTTTTGATCAAATACTGCGGCTCCTCCTTCGAGGCGCGGATCGTGTAGCCCTTGAACGTGATGACCGAGCTGATCTTTTTCTTGATCGTTCCCCGGACGTGGCCGGCTCCCGAGTTCCACCCCACATGATCTCCAAGTTTAAAGTCCTTCGTCATCGGTATGATCTCCTATGACTACCTTGTTTTCATGGTTCAACTTTCTTTAGGTGCGCCGAGGCTGAGGAGGCGGATGACTGACCTGGCGAGGAGCGAGGAACGCCGCCGCCGCTAGCACGGCCAGGGCAGTCAATGGAACTTTCAGGTTCGTGCTTTTCATGGTGTGATTGCTTAATGGTTTGCGGGTTCAGGTTCAGGACCGAATCATCGTAAGAATCATCTTGAACCGCTTCTGCGCCTTGAGGGCGTGCGGTTGATTCGCGGGCATAAGGATCATCTCGCCGCAATGCAAGCGATGCGGCTTGCCAGCGATGCTGATTTCCGCCTCGCCTTCGAGCACATGCACGAGCGCATCGAACGGGGCCGTGTGCTCACTCAAGCCTTGTCCTTCGTCGAACGCGAAGATTGTCACGTTACCAGTTGGCTTCTTGACAATTTCGCGGCTGACAATGGAGCCGTCCTGGTAGTTCACCAACTCGGCGGCCTTCGCGACTTCGGCGCCGGAGAGTCCTTTGGGTTTGGATGGGGTTTCTGGTTGCATAATTCTCCGTGTCCATTGGTTCATTTGTTGGCGGTCGCGCCGGCTGATTCATTTCGGAATCGCCAAGCCGTGGCCACCGCCAGCAGCGCGGGGACAACACCAGCGAGGATGAGGACGATGTCACCCGGCAGCCGGAACAATTCCTGGGTGAGTGTTTTTGTTTTCATGTTTCGCAACTCAATCACAGCCTCACTTTCCGCAGCCGCAAGGCGTTGCTGATGACCGAGACGGAACTCAGGCTCATCGCGGCGCCGGCAATGATCGGGCTGAGCAGCAAGCCGCAGAACGGGTAAAGCACCCCCGTCGCCACCGGAATACCCAGCGCGTTGTAGAGAAAGGCGAAGAACAGGTTCTGCCGGATGTTCCGCATGGTGGCGCGACTGAGGCGGATGGCCTTGGCAATGCCGCGGAGGTCGCCTCTCACGAGGGTGATGCCCGCGCTTTGCATGGCCACGTCGGTGCCGGTGCCCATGGCAATGCCGACTTCAGCTTCGCTGAGGGCGGGTGCGTCGTTGACGCCGTCGCCGGCCATCGCAACATGTTTACCTTCCGCGTGCAGCTTCTTGACATGGGCGACTTTCCCGGCGGGTTCGATCTCCGCTTCCACCGCATCAAGGCCGAGTTGCCTGGCTACCGCGGCGGCGGTGCGGCGGTTGTCGCCCGTGAGCATGACGAGCTTCAACCCGAGTGTGTGAAGATCACGGATTGCTTCCGCAGTGGTGGATTTTATCGGATCGGCAACGGCGAGGATTCCGGCCGACTTGCCATCTATAGCGACAAACATCGCGGTCTTGCCTTCTTCTTGAAGTTTTACAGCCGATGCTTCAAGCGGCTCCAGACCGGTAATCTTTTCGTTCCGCAGGAAATCCGCTTTGCCGATCATCACCGCACGATCAGCGACGGCGCCGAGAACACCGCCCGCCGTCACCGAACGAAAGTCTTTCACGGCCTCGAAAACGATACCTTGTTCCTTCGCCCCCTGCACAATCGCGGCGGCGAGCGGATGTTCGCTGTTCTGCTCCAGTGAGGCAGCGAGACGCAGAAACTCCTTCGCGTCGAAACCGCCGGTTGGCAGGACATCCATGAGCTTGGGTTTGCCCTCCGTGAGAGTGCCCGTCTTGTCCACGACGAGCGTGGTGACTTTCTCCAACCGTTCGAGCGCCTCGGCGTTTTTCACGAGCACGCCTTCCTGCGCGCCGCGTCCGACGCCGACCATGATGGACATGGGCGTAGCCAGGCCGAGGGCGCACGGGCAGGCGATGATGAGGACCGCGACGGCGTTGACGATGGCGTGCGCGAGCTTTGGCTCCGGCCCAAGCCACATCCAGAGGACGAAGGTGAGCACCGAAACCGCCAGCACCACCGGCACGAAGATGCCCGCGACCTTGTCGGCGAGACCTTGAATGGGCGCGCGGCTACGCTGGGCTTCGGCAACCATGTTCACGATCTGCCCGAGCAACGTGTCGCTACCAACTCGCTCGACGCGCATGACGAAACTGCCAGGGCCATTGACGGTGCCGCCCGTCACCTTGTCGCCGACGGTCTTTTCCACCGGGAGCGGTTCGCCGGTGATCATGGACTCTTCCACGCTGGAGTGACCTTCGACCACCGCGCCATCAACGGGCACCTTATCACCTGGAACCACGCGCAACCAGTCGCCGACTTTCACTTGGTCGAGTGGGACTTCATGATCGCCCCCCGGTGCGACTCGTCGCGCCGTGGGCGGTGCGAGGTTTAGCAACGCTTTGATGGCGCTGCCCGTGCGGCTGCGGGCACGGAGTTCGAGCACCTGACCGAGGAGCACCAGCACAACGATCACCGCTGCGGCCTCAAAGTAGATGGCGACCTTGCCCTCGTGCTGCATCGTGTGTGGGAATATGTCGGGCATGAGCATCGCCACGGCGCTAAAGACGAACGCTGCGCTCACGCCGATGGCGATCAGCGTGAACATGTTCAAGTGACGCGTCACGACGGAGCACCAGCCACGGTGGAAAAACGGCCAGCCTGCCCACCAGACCACGGGTGTGGTGAGTGCAAATTGCATCCAGCGTGAGGCGTGGCTATCCACCCAGGACTGCCTGGCCAGTGCCGGGATCAAGTGAGCCATCGCCAGGACAAACACCGGCAACGTCAGCGCGGCGCCGATCCAGAAGCGCTTCGTCATGTCACGCAGCTCGGCGTTTTCCTCGTCATCCGTACCCGCTGTCACCGTCTTCGGTTCCAGCGTCATGCCGCACTTGGGGCAATCGCCGGGATGTTCCTGCTGCACTTCGGGGTGCATCGGGCACGTGTAAATGGGGTTGGCCGCAGAGGATTCGACCTTCGCCGTCAAACGGTTGCCGTGCTCATGCGCGGGAGGAGGAGACTGACAGCAGCCGCAAGACTTTGCCCCGGGTTTCGCGTTGGCCAGCGCTGACAGGAACTTTTGGCGACAGTGGTCGCTGCAAAAGTAGAATGTCTGTCCGTCACGCTCGGCACACAGCGCGGACGCTTCGTCCACCGTCATGCCGCAGATGGGGTCGATGGCCATATGGGTTCCATTTGGTTGGTTCAGCGGTGTCACAACTGCAATCCAGACAGCCGTGCGCGATGATGACAACGAACCGAACCATTGGGGCGTTCAAAGGCCAGCCAATCAGCCTGATGCCGCCTCCTTCATGATTTTAACAATCGTGTCCTCCACTTCCTGCGCCACCCCTTCAAGTTGCGGCGCGTTGAACATCGCCAGAAGAGTGGTTGGCTTCAAAGTAGCCAGAATGGTTTTACCGCCCTCCTCGTAAATGGATATCCGGCATGGCAGTGCGGTGGAGACGCTCATGTTTTCATCGAGCACCTTCTTCGCTTGTTGAGGTTGACACACCTCGAAGATCAGGCATTCGCGGGCGAACTCCACGCCCTTCTTCGCCATGGTCTCTTTGAGGTTGTGAACCTGCATGACGCCAAAGTGATTGGCCTGAACGGCGGCCTGCAAGGCACCCGCGGCTTCACTCACGGTTTTGTCAGTGGATAATTTGACCAGCATAGGTTTCCTTTCATGCTTAACAGTTTACTTCACAGGCGGGTCGTGAACGCACGATTATTTCTTGGACAGCTTGTTAATCACGACGACCAGCAGGACCACCACCAGTACGCCGATCACCGTCCAAATCCACATCCCTCTCGCCCATCCATCCGTCTGTATGGTTCATCATACCCCCCCTTTCGTTGCGCTGCGACCAGTCCACCACTGGACAATCCAGACCGTGAGCGGAGGCAGCAGTGTCATTTGAAGTAGCCGCCACAGGACCGCAGCAACCGTTCGTCGCGGGGCATCGTGGCACTCAGCAATCATTTCTGTTCTTCTTGATGTTCTTTGTGGGCGCCCGCCGATTTTTCGTCCATGTCCTTCATACCCTTCATCATCGGACACTGCGATATGGATTCCTTGCCCATCTGCATGTGCTGCATCATGTGCTTCATCATCTCCTCCTCCATCTTTGCCTTTCGCGCATCCATGGTGATCCGCTGCTCCACCATGTGGGTGATGACGGCGGCCATCAGGCTCATCTTCTTGTCCTCCGGCGCGCTGTTCATCTTGGTGAGCTGCTCGGTGAGTTCAGCGTCTTGAGCCTTCATGGCTTCCATCATTTTCTGTTTCTGTTCCTTCATTTCCTGGCAGCGTTCCATCATTTTGGCCTCCGTCATGTTTTTCCCCTCCGCAGGCTCGGCGGATCGCGCTTGGACTGGAGACCAGATGGCCAGGGCCAAGGCCAATGCGAGGCTTGAACGGATGACGAGGTTCGTCTTCGTTTGGTTGTTCATGTTCTATTCCTTTCTTTTTGTATTTCGTTTGTGTTCGGTGTTGGCGTCCGGCTGACAGCGTGTTTGAGAAATCGGTTTCACCGCGATCTGCACGGGTGTCAGCACTCCTATTGCGCCGGCGGGCGCGGCTTCGCTACGGGGGGACACCGCCCGCCGAAAACGGATCCAGCCGAGAGATGTATTTCGTTGCATGGTCGGAATTCCTTTTTTCACTGGCCATGCCAAGTCCGAGTGCGCGGCACACCGAGCGCGCGATCATCTGTTCTTCGTCCGTGCGAATGACGCGGACCGCAACCCGGCTGGCCGCCGCGGAAATCATGCCCTCATTCGCCGCGTTTCGCTTTTCTTCGAGTTCGATTCCAAGGAATCCCAGCCCATCGCAAATCCGGGCGCGGACCGTGGGCGCATTCTCTCCGATGCCACCAGCGAACACCAGCGTGCCCAGTCCGCCCAACGCCGCCGCGAATGCGCCGATCCATTTCTTGACCTGGTAGCAAAACAGCGCGACCGCTTCAGCCGCCCGCACGTCCTGCGTTTCACGGTCGAGCAAGTCACGCATGTCGGAACTGATCTCCGACACGCCGAGCAGCCCGGACTGGAAATTGACCATCTCATTGAATCGTCTTGCATCGAGGCCCTCGGTGCGCGCCAGATACCAAAGCAGTCCGGGATCGAGATCGCCTGAGCGGGTGCTCATCGGCACCCCGGCTGTCGGGGTGAAACTCATGCTTGTGTCCACGGGTTTGCCGTCACGCACCGCCGCCAGGCTCGCGCCATTGCCGAGGTGGGCGAGGATGACCCGGCCTTGTGCCGCTTCCGCTCCGGCCAGGCGGGCCAGTTCTCCCATTAGAAACGCATACGACAACCCGTGAAACCCGTACCGCCGCACGCCCTGCGCCTCGTACCGGCGCGGGATCGGCAACAGCCGCGCCACGCGCGGTAGATCATGGTGAAAAGCCGTGTCGAAACACGCCACTTGGGGCAGGTCAGGAAATCGGCGATGAAACGCCTCGGTCAACAGGATCTCCTCCGGCAGATGCTCAGGATCGAATGGACTGAGCCGGCGCAGCTCCTCAACCATTTCCGCGGTGATTCGCTGCGGCTTGCTATACTTCGGCCCGCCATGCACCACGCGATGCCCCACCGCGGTCAATGCATCACGCCCGCTGCGTTCCTCGATCCAATCCATCAGAGCGCCCACCGCCACCGTGTGATCCGGCGCCGTCACTAACCGCGAAAAGTTGTCCGCCTGGTTCAAGCCTTTCACCCGCAAGGTGGCCTCCGGCAGTCCAATCCGCTCAATCCCGCCCTCCAAAATCCGTCGGAGCGAGTCACCGGCCTCGAACAGCGCGAACTTGATGCTCGACGAGCCGCCATTGATCGTAAGGATGCGTGGGTTACCTGGTTTCATGGATGACTCCTTCGTCATTCTGCAATCCGAACGAAGCCAGTTTCGCACACGTGGACTTGTAATCCGTGTGACAAATACCTCGAATTCCCAAGTCTTCCGCGACTTGGACGAACATCAGGAGGTTCTCAATATAGACTACCTGATTGGCCGGAACCTGCGCGATATCGAGCGCAACACGAAAGATGTCCGCGTCAGGCTTTCGCAAGTGGACGAAGCAGGAGGAAATGAAACAATCCACGAACCCATCAAGCTTGAACTTTCGAATTCGGTGCGAATTCAGGTCCCGTGCTTCGTTGCTGACCACGACAATCTTCAATCCATACCGTGCCTTAAGCCGGCGGACCAACTCGATCATTGTGGGATATGGCTTCGACTGGGCGAACATGAATGTCCGAAACTGAGCCGGAGTAAACGGCCGCTCCTCGTAGAACACCACCCGGCTCAAGTATTCCTCAATGGTGAGCTTGCCCAACTCGTAAGTGTCGAAGGTCAGGTGATGCCGATCTTCCATCTCATTCAGATCCAGACCGAACACCTTGGCAGCCAGTTTGCGAGACTCGTGTCCCCACCCGTTAGTAAGCAAGACGCCGCCGATATCCAGGAACAATGCCGTAATTGAACTGCTCCTTTTCATTCAGCCTCCTTCAGCACCATCGTGCCACCTGAAGTGGCGTTCAATATGTGGTGTTTGTGGCATTGGTTCTCCTTTGGTGAAACCGCCTCTCCTTACACCACTCTCTTAAAGTCGATATATCCGCGCTCCACATCCGTACGGACCAGTTGGACGCGGAGCCGGTGGCCGACGTCCATGCCTTCAAAACCGCTCTCCAGTCTTCCTTCAATGGGCGGATGCAGAAGACGGACCCACGTGCCTTTGTCAGATGCGCCGGTGACGATGGCATCGAACTGCTCCCCGATCCTTGATTCCAACAGGATTGCGGCGGCGGATTTTGTGACCTGCCGTTCCACTTTTTTCGCGGCGTCTTCCGCTTCGGTGCAGTGCTTGGCGAGCGCTTCCAATTCGTCGTTCTCGTAGGGCCGGGAACGTCCCGCCACGGCGGCTTTCAGCAACCGCTGTGTAATCAGATCGGGGTAGCGGCGGTTCGGGGCGGTGGAATGAGCATAGTCCTTGACCGCCAGACGGAAGTGCCCGGCGACGCTGCCTCCCGGAAGTTCGACGACGTATTCGCCCGCACCCAGGAGTTTGACGACGCTGAGAGAGAGATCGGGATAACGGAGAGGATCAGCGGCCTTCGCCGATACCAGGAATTGCTCCAGGGCCTTTGCGTCGGGTTCCTTGGGCAACGTTGAGCCCCGCTCTGCGGCAAGCTCGATGATCCGGTCCCAGCGTTTGGGTATGCGGACTACGCGCCGCAGCGACGTAACCTTTTTGGACGCGAGGTATCGTGCGGTAACGCCGTTGGCAGCGATCATGAAGTCCTCAATAATTTCTTTGGCCCTGTTCTTTTTTTCGGCTTCCAAGTCCTTGAGCTCATCTCCGTCAAAGACCGGACGTGCTTCTATTGTTTCGAGGTCAAGCGCACCGTGCAGGTGCCGGAGCGCTTTCAGTTTCTGGGCCACGCGGTCCTGAAGTCGAAGGTTCTCGTCGAGACCTTTGACCGTGCCGATCTCTTGCGGCATCGGGCCATTACCCTCGAGCCAAGCGGCAACGCTGTTGTAGGCAAGCTTTGCACGATTACGGACTGTCGCTCCATAGAGGTCCGAACTCTGAAGCGATCCATCCCCGGCGAGACCCATTTCAATGACGATGGCAAGGCGGTCTGATTCATAGTTGAGAGAGGTAAGATCCGTGGAGAGTTTCTCGGGCAGCATCGGAAACGTCTCGGCAACAGTATAGATCGAGGTGGTGTTTTGCCGCGCATGATCGTCAAGTACCGATTGCTTCTTGACGACAGCGTCAACGTCGGCAATGGCGACAAGGACCTTGGCGGCCCCGTCGGGCATGCCTTCGGCAACGGTAAGCTGGTCCAGATCACGCGAATCATCGTTGTCGATGGAGCACCAGAGAAGGTTCCTGAGATCACGCGTCGATTCCTCAGCTCGCGTCGCTGGCCCGTGGATTCCGTCGAGCTCGGCGAGCGCCTCGAGCGGAAAATCTGGAACCAGTCCTTTTTCAAGCATCGCCCGATGGGCAATTCTTTGCAGGATCGAGCGGTGTTGTCTGTCGTCTGTATTCGTCATATTATCGCCTTCCTGGAATACCATATTGTGATTTCATGCTCAATGAATGCACTCTACTCGCCACCGCCATCATTCGCCAAACCTGCGAATGAACCAGGTCTTCACCACCTGGGTCAGCAGCGCATAGCCCAGCAGCATGATGGCCAGAAACAGCCAGTACCGCGGCGGGAGCGGGACGAACCCGAGCGTGTTCGCCAGCGGCGAAACCGTCAGCCAGGCGCCGGCCGCGACGATGATTAAGGAAGTGAGTACGAGCGGCCAACTGGCCCGGCTTTGGATGAACGGGATCTTGTTGGTGCGAATGACATGGATGATCAACGTCTGGGTGAAGAGCGACTCCACAAACCAGCCCGTGTGGAACAGGGCCGGGTTGTGCCAGCAGTTGAAAACGTACAGCATCATGAAGAACGTCAGGTAATCGAAGATCGAGCTGATCGGCCCGATAAACAGAATGAAACGCAGGATCTTGCCAATCGTCCACTGGCGCGGCTTGGTCAGCCAGTCAGCATCCACCTCGTCGGTGGGGATGGTGGTCTGCGAGAAGTGGTACAGGAGGTTGTTGCTCAGCACTTGGATCGGCAGCATGGGCAGGAAGGGCAGGAACGCGCTTGCCCCCACGACGCTGAACATGTTGCCGAAGTTCGAGCTGGCCGCCATCTTGATGTACTTGACAATGTTGCCGAACACCCGCCGGCCTTCCAGCACGCCCTGCTCCAGTACCAGCAGGCTGTTTTCCAGCAGGATGATATCGGATGACTCCTTGGCGATGTCCACCGCGCTGTCCACCGAGATGCCCACATCGGCGGCTTTCAAGGCCGGGGCGTCGTTGATGCCGTCGCCCAGGAACCCCCACACATGGTCCAAAACGCAACCCAGGCGCAACCGAGAAATCGCACGCAATTTTATCTGCCGGTAGGAATCCGCCCACCACCGCTAATGCCGGGCCGTCAGGAGCCTCGTCGGAAAATCACAGCGCGGCCTTACAATGTCTGCGACGCACGGTCCGCCCTTCCAGCGGGCACCCGTGTTCGTTCGGGAAGACGAGATTGTAGACGTTCGGCAGCCCCTCCTGGGCCGCCCGGTACGCCAGCAGAATCGGAACGAGTGCCGCCTGGACCTCCACCACGCGCCACCCCGCCTTCGTTTTCGGCGCCTGAAACGCCCCGCGCTCGATCTCCGGTATCAGTTGCCCGTAGAGATTCAGCGGGACCCGGATCGACGAGTGCCCCATTTGACGCTGCAGGTACTTCGGCGAGGCGCCAGGGGGCCAGCTGCGGTCTCCCCGGAGAGCCATTGTATACGACAAGGTCAACCTGGGGACCTGGGATTAATATACAAGGTAGGGGCGCTTCGCCTGACAAGGCGCACCGCAACCAATACGACTTTATCGACGGCTTCGCCCGGCACATGCGCGACGCACTGCCGAAGGCCGCGTTCATAGGCTTCACTGGCACGCCAATCGAACTGATGGACAAGGACACCCGGGCGGTGTTCGGCGACTACATCAGCATCTACGACATCCAGCGGGCGGGCGGGGATGGGACTGCCAGGTCTCCATCCATTACCTACCCCCCACTCGGGAGACCATCTGCCAATTCTGGAACCCTCCCATGTCCTGTCGGACCAAAAGCAGAATCTCGGGCCAACTGTGGATCAAGCCTCTGTCCTTTCTCGAGTATCCGCCCCACGTCGAGGTCCGACTCGTCAGCCATAACGGCGGGATTCGATGGAACTAACACTGGGTCAATGTCAGCCACGTCCTTGCCGAGGGTTCCGTTGGTCTTGTAGCAGTCGATACCGGACTCTGGACCGTGTACGTTGGACCCATCCTCCTCGGAAGACTGAATGAAGAGGACCTCAGCCTCTAAGATCACCTCGGCAGGAAGAGCCGGAAAAGCGTGTCACCCATCTGCCCAGACTAATCTGTTACCCATGTCCCCGATCGTTCACATCACTTGGAAAGCACGCCAAGAAACGCCTTGAGCTGGTTAGGGTCGAGGCTACCTCCATGTTCTTTCTCGATGCACCGGCCAAAAGCCTGAACATCAGGATCTGATGGGATCCAGTGGATCTGAGCGTTCGTAATGTAGGCGTCAACCAGATCACTGGCTTGTTTTGGCGTGAACTCCTTGAACCTCTGCAACCTAGCAATGAGCTGATGAGTCCGCGCAAATGTGCCGCTGTTGGCAAGGTCCTTAATCAATATCTCCTTCTCGAGTTCGGCAGCGACTTTGGCCTCGGGAAACTGCGCTGAAAGAAACTGGGATAGCCTCTTGGAAAGGAGAACCTTGGCCTTTTTATTGGCGGCCCACTCGTCGATGAGGAAGTCGCTCATCCGTTCTGGGTCGATCGCGCTTGCAAAATCCCCATCTTCTGACACCAGGAAGAGATCCTCGCCGTTCGGGATAGCCTCCAGAAGTGCCTCCCAGTTAATCGCATCGCCTAGGGAGTTGTTCTTCCCGGGGGGGTTCCGTAAGAGCGCTCGTCTTTCGGCCGCCGCGATCTGCTTCTCAGACTGGGAAACTCGTTTTGCCTTCTTGAAGATAGTGTCGATCAGCTTATCTGCGTAGAGGGATCTGGCCGCGATGTCCATTTGGAGCCTCGATAAGAGCTTCTCCTTGGCAGTGGTGACACGCTTTAAGGCGTCCAAGAGCTGCTCACATTCCGGGTACGTTTGAGCCATTTGGGGTACCCCGGAGCTGGGGCGCTCCTCCAGAAATCTCTTCAGAGCATCAGCGATCTTAACCTCGCGGTTTCGACGGAACTCCGTCTCAACTTGGTCTGTCAACCAGAGGTCCAACTTCCCGTATTGTTGAAGCACGAAGACCTTCTCCAACTCGGTGAGGCTATCTTTCGAGAAATGAAAGAAGCTCAGGTAGACGTTGGTATCAATGAAAAGGTTCATGCGACCGTCCCAGAGAAGCGAGGGCTAACGATTGAGTATCCTGGTCAGCCTTTCCTTATCCTCACTCTTCCCACGACTGCGCCAATTCTTTCTGGTTGTCCAGAACTTGTCAAGGTTCTCCGGACCCCGCCGTGGCCGACAACGACTGGTCCGCACAGTCCGGTGAGGGCTGCGACGGACCGGGTGCCACGGTCCATGCGTCTGCCGGACTACAGACCCCTTCCCCACGCCGATGGAAGACCTGGGGGAACTCCTCGTCGTGCTCACCTCCGTGTGGCCCGGCACTTCTTGGACAGTCGGGATGTCCCAGCGAGTTGCTCACCGTTGAAAGTTTACGCGCGAATCCTCGAGCCCAGCGCAAATGAGGGCACTACCCATGGAGCCCTTTTTCATTTCGCCTGTCGCTTCGTGCTCCCGTACCCCGCTCTGGTCCCGTCCGCCTTGTAGATGTCCAGCGTCCCGCCACGGTAGACGCCGTAGCCGATGTGCTTGCCGCCTGCGTCGTAGAACTCGATGGTCTGCGATGGCGTCCCGCTGCCGGCGCCCGTCTCGCTCGGATGAATCCGCCCCTCCATCAGGTCCCGCATGACCTGGTCGCGCCAGGCCGGGAACCCGCAGGCGGAGAGGAAGAACAATGGGGTCAGCAGGAAGAGTCTTGCGAGTGAGGCTTTCATTGCGCCCATTCTAAGCGCTCCTGGTGGCATCTGGCAAGCAACCCTCGCATTAGCCCCTCGGTGGTTCGGTCAGCGACCACCACAGATTCGCATGGGGCACACTCCGCTCGCACTCCTCACAGCCCCGCGCCGGGCCGCTCAGCGGGATGTGGGCGTGCTCGGCGGGGTCGTGGGTGATAGGCCCGGAGACTCCAGGGCCGAGTCCGGCGCCCAGTGCCACGGCCGTCGTCTCGACCTCCGGGGCGGTGGCCAGCTTCACCGCCCTCACCGTGAACTCGTCGCGGTCGCGATGCTTCTTCATCCGTCCTGTGGACGCCTGACCGTGCGTGACCCCTCGCATGGGACACCCCCTCAATCGTTAAATTTGGGTGTCCACTTTATTGGGTGCGCATTTCGCCCATCGTGAACACTCAGATCGCTCCATCATGAACAGCCAGATCGGTCATCGTGAACGGAGCGAAGCGACGCTGGGAGTCCGTTAAGCTTCGAGCTTCTCCTCCTTTCGCCGTGAGGGTCCTTTTAGCATGAAACGGTGGCTGTTGTGAAGCAGCCGATCGCAGATCGCATCCGCCAGGGTCGGCTCCCCCATGGCCTCATGCCAGTGCGCCGGGGGCAGTTGGCTGGTGACGATCGTCGAGCGGGTGCCGTAGCAGTCCTCCAGGATGTCCAGGAGATCCCGGCGTTCCGGCTCTTGGAGAGGCACCAGGGCAAAGTCATCCAAGAGCAAGACGTCCACCCGGGCCAGCTTCGCCAGGAGGCGGGCGTACGTCCCATCGGCCCGGGCCAAGGCCAGCGCGTGGAAGAGCCGAGACCCGCCAGTAGAACGGCCCGGTAGCCTTGCCGGCACGCCTGGTGGGCGAGGGCGCAGGCGACGAAGGTCTTCCCGGTCCCGGTCGCGCCGCTGATGAGCACGTGCTGGTGCTCGGCGATCCAGCGGCCGGTGGCGAGCTGGCGG
>Ga0184636_1000135_pt1 | contig 17522 bp, 14 predicted proteins | sample PLM3_60_b2_FD_133164 | JGI IMG/M metagenome (GOLD analysis project Ga0184636, IMG submission 133164) | Groundwater sediment microbial communities from an aquifer in East River, Colorado, USA - PLM4_90_b2 | ecosystem: Environmental > Terrestrial > Soil > Riparian zone | place: USA: East River... | reverse complement strand
CTCTTGGCTGATGATACGTACTGCAACGCTCATTCGGGACTTACACCCTATAGCTGATATGCATGCCTGACGCACTATAAAAGCGACCCACCTTTCGGCGGGTCGTTTTTTATAAACAATATAAAAGGGCCTCTGTATTTTAAAAGATATTGAATATAAAGCCTGAATCTATTCTTTTATAACTTTAGAAATACTCGCTTTATTGTTATACCTCACTTTTATAAAATATTGACCGGCTGCAAACTTGACTGGCAATTCAACCGTCTGCCTTCTTTATTTAATTAAATAATAGGAAGTAGGTCCATCTTCAATGATTAATGTATCATTTTAAATTTCACTCATTGTCCATAGATAAAATCCTCCAGCCAGTGAATACATGTAAACTTCGTCGTTATGGTAATAGGAGTGTTGTTTTGTGATAATAGCTTTTTCATAAAGAACAACATTTCCATTTGTTACTCTTTTTACAGTATCGTTTGCTAAAAAAAAGACATAATCATTTTGGACATTAGAGCAATTACACCCAATGAATCCACAACTGTAAATCTTTTTTATTTCCCAATTTCCTGCAATAGTTGCTTTGATATAATCCAATGATTTATCACGAAGACTTTGATTATGAGAATAAATAATTTTATCTTTTTTACATGCAGCCTGTACAAATAAAAAAGAAATAAAAGCAACAAGAGTGAATTTAAATTTCATGATTAATTTTTAGCAATTATAAATTAACTGACAAATAAAGGAAATTATTACTTTAAGGCGGGCTGTGCACTAAGACTAAAGTCTTTGAATGACACATAAGCAATGATAAAGTTTTAATAGCTAAGGTTGCTTAATACAAGAAAGTTAGAATTCGCTTTTCTCTTAATTAAAAAAAATTGATTTTTTAGTTAAGCAATAACAATTAGTAAAGAATTACCGGTAATATTATGGTTGATTTCGGTTTCATATTGCTTTAATTAGAAGGTTAGTATTAATAAAAGCTCTCAAAGTTTTTTAGTTAAGAAAAAAGTTGCTTGTGATCCGTCATTTACAACTAGTGTGTCATTTTTTATTTGTTGCATATTCCATGCTCTTGAGCTATTTTGAAATTGAAAGACAAATACTGAATCCAGATAGTTCGGATCACATATTCGATATACAATTGTCTTTTCTTTGAAATAAATAATTTGCCCCATATGGTCAGTTTGTCTTATTGTATCATTCGCTAAAAAGCTTACAATATCCTGTTGCCCCGGAGAAGAATAAGATGGTTGACAACCATTAATTCCGCATATGATACCATACTCTAAATACCAGTCTCCACTTATTTTAGCCCTTATGTAATCAATAGTTTTATCACGTAGATTTTGATTATGAGGATCGATAGTTTTATCTTTTCTACATGCTGCCTGTATAAGTAAAAAAGAAATAAACGCAACAAAAATTAATTTAAGTTTCATGGTTAATCTTTTAGCAGTTATAAAACTGATTGACAAATAAAAGAAGGAAACCGTTGCTTTAAAGGAGGGCCATGTATAAAGCTAAAGGAGGGAAACTTACACATAAGCAGGATAAGGTTTGTTATTACTCAAGATTGCTTACTTCAGAAAAGTTAAATAATATTTTCCTTCCAAAAAAAAAGAAAATGTGTAGCACTAAGTAAAGGCACTTAAGCTACTTAGCAGCATTTTTGGTTTGCATAAAGTTTCATTTTTGAGGTTAGGAGATAATCAATTCTTGTAAGCAACCTCTTTTGAGAAACTCAGATATGGAATAAACTTATTTCCGGGTGAGATGATAACTGCTTCCTACCCTGCTGTTATCGAAAAATACCAGTGTGTCATTTTCAATTTTTTCAGGGGTCCAATTATAGGTATTGGAAAGGATGGCGTCATGAAAGGAAAGATTATAAGCAGATTCATTATAACTATTAAAAATCCAGGCATAAATCATTTTGTCCTGTGCAATTAAAATATTATTGCTCCCGCCAGTCCATTTTATTGAATCAATAGGAGAAAAAACTATAAAATTATTATTCGCTTCCTGTTTTATATTACCTGCAATGGTACTGATAATTGCATAATGTAACTGCCATCTTCCGTCAAGAATGGATTTTAACTCCGGCAATGATTTAGTCTTTAAATCAACGATCCTGCTTTCGCTATCCTTTTTGCAACATGCATAAATTAAAAGACCCGCAAGAATTGCACAAATGCTTACTCTGAATTTCATAGCAAAATTTTATTGCAGGGAATCAGTTTTAAACTATCTGACAACAAAACATAGAAAATCGTTGCTCAGTTGGGCCATGGATGCAGCCATACGCAGCAAGCTTATACATAGGTTTTCTTGTTAAGCAATAATACTTAGCAAAAAATGCCGATAAAATTATGGTTTGCCTTGATTTTATTTTTCGATTATTATTTAATTAAATAACAGATAAGCTCAACAAAATTAATTTAAGTCTCACTGCTAACTTTTTAGCAGTTATAAAATTAAGTAACAAATAAAAGAAGGAGACCATACTTTAAAAGAGGGAAACTTACGCTTAATCAGGATGAAGTATGTTATTGGATAAGATAATTACAAGAAGAGAGTTAAACCTTATTTTTTTAAAAGAAGTGTAGCATTTAGGCTTCCTGTTTATCCTGTCTTCCTGCTGCTTTCTTAAAAGTCAATAAAAAAAGCGGCCAGATATTGACCGCCTTTTCAATGTGATAATTTTTGGCTACTTCTTGTATTGCGGAATTAAACTATTTGCCAGGTCCACCATTTTACGAACGCCGTCTTCGGGTAAATTTCCTTTTTTGAATTCATTCATAACCTCGGGCAATTTGTTCTCCATTTCCATTAAAAAATGTTCTTCAAATTCCTTCACTCTTCGTACGGCTACTTCCCGTAATAAGCCCTGTGTTCCCAGATAGATAATCGCTACCTGTTTTTCAACAGGCACAGGGGCATATTGAGGTTGTTTCAATATTTCCACGTTACGCGAGCCTTTGTCCAAAACCAATTTTGTAGCCGCATCAAGGTCACCCCCAAATTTGGAAAAGGCTTCCATCTCACGATACAAAGCCTGGTCAAGCTTTAATGTACCGGCCACTTTTTTCATTGACTTGATCTGTGCATTACCACCCACACGACTAACAGAGATACCTACATTGATTGCCGGACGAATACCGGCGTTAAAAAGATTTGTTTCAAGAAAGATCTGCCCGTCCGTAATTGAAATTACGTTCGTTGGAATGTAAGCAGATACGTCTCCAGCCTGGGTTTCAATGATCGGTAATGCTGTCAGCGAACCACCTCCTTTTACCAAATGCCTGATACTTTCAGGAACATCGTTCATGTTCTTTGCCACTTTATCATCACTGATAATTTTAGCGGCTCTTTCCAATAAACGGCTATGCAGATAGAATACGTCACCGGGATAGGCTTCACGACCGGGCGGACGACGAAGCAATAAGGATACCTCACGATAAGCAACAGCTTGTTTTGAAAGATCATCATAAATGATCAATGCAGGGCGGCCGGTATCACGAAAAAATTCACCGATAGCAGCGCCGGCAAACGGTGCATAGAATTGCAATGGTGCGGGATCAGAAGCTGAAGCAGCCACAATAACTGTGTACGCCATTGCACCGGCATCAGATAAAGTCTTCATTACACCGGCGATGTTTGATGCTTTTTGACCGATGGCTACATAGATACAATAAACAGGTTTACCTGCCTGGTAGAATTCTTTCTGATTAATAATTGTGTCAATTACAATCGCTGTCTTACCGGTTTGGCGATCGCCAATCACCAATTCCCTTTGACCCCGACCGATGGGGATCATGGCATCAATGGCTTTGATACCGGTTTGCAGAGGTTCTTTCACCGGCTCACGAAAAATTACTCCCGGCGCCTTACGTTCAAGCGGCATTTCAAATCGCTCGCCTGTAACAGGACCTTTTCCATCAATTGGTTCACCCAACGTATTTACTACACGGCCCACCATTCCTTCACCCACTTTAATAGAAGCGATCTGTCCTGTGCGGCGAACTTTTGCCCCCTCCATAATATTACCACTTTCACCCATCAACACCACACCCACATTGTCTTCCTCAAGATTCAATGCAATGGCACGAACGCCATTTTCAAATTCAACCAATTCACCATAACGAACATTGCCCAATCCATATACACGGGCAATTCCATCACCCACCTGCAACACCGTTCCTACTTCTTCCAAATCGGCGCTTGCGTTAAAATTGCTCAACTGCTGGCGCAGTATCGCACTTATTTCATCTGGATTAATATCTGCCATATGTACCCCCAAACCCCAAAGGGAAGTTTTCGAAAACTCCTCTTCAGGATATTTTTTATTGATTAAAAAATTTTTCTAAATAAAAGAACTATGCCCGCTTTAGTTCCCCCGCCAATTGGGGGGACAGGGGCTTATCTGATCTTATATACAAAATCATTATTCTCAAACTGTCTGGCTATTTGTTTCAGATCATAGGCAACACTTGCATCGATCAGCTTATCACCAGCCTGTAAAACAAATCCACCGATCAGGTCTTCATTCACCGCAGTTTCCAATTCTATGTTCTGCATGTCACTGGTTTTTTTGATCTGGTCAACTAACGCATTCTTTAACTCAGCGTTTAATGGGGCAGCGGTAGTTAATTTTACCGTGTGAATATTTTTATGCTCCTTATACTGACTGGTAAATGCAGTAGTGATCTCAGGTAAATTACTTTCCCTTCCTTTGGCAATCAACAGGTGGATAAATGCAGCTGTCATCTTACTCACCTTACCTGTAATAATTGCCTCAACTACTTTTTGTTTTTTATCCGGTTTTATGATCGGACTCCGCAATAAGGCTGTAAAATCACGACTTTGTTTACACACCTCCTGCAGCCATTGCATATCAGCAAATATCTTTTCCAGCTCGCCTTTTTCAATGGCCAGGCCGATCAGGGATTTTGCATACCGTGTTGCGAGACGTGGATTAGGCATTTTGGCCTCCCCAAACCCCTCCGGTGGAGGGGCTTAGTTACATTCGTTAAAAAATAATTTTTACTCCTTTAAAGCACTTCGTAAGCCTTCCGCCTTAGGCGGAGAGGTTTGGAGGGGCTTTAATTCAATTTTACTTCATCAACCAGCCCTTTAATATGGGCTTCCTGTGCATCTTTATTACTTAACTCTTTACGTAAAATTTTTTCTGTTACTTCGATCACCAACTTCCCTACCTGGTTTTTTACTTCGGTCAATGCAGCCATTTTTTGTGCATTGATCGCATTTTGCGCCTCCGTAATTATTTTATTGGCTTCGAGTTTTGACTGTTCCTTTGCTTCGTTAATGATCTTATCCTTTGTTTCTCTTGCTTCTTTCAGCATTAGTGCTCTTTCTTCTCTTGCTTTGGCGAGCAAGGCTTCATTCTCGCTTTTCATCTGGGCCATTTCTGCTTTTATTTTTTCAGCAGTGGCTAATGAATCGGCAATAGTTTGTTCACGCTTTTTTAAGCCGCCTACAATCGCAGGCCAGGCAAATTTTTTCAAAATAAAGAACACCACAAGAAATGCCAGCAGTGTCCAGATGATCAAACCTAAAGCAGGTGTAAGTAATTGCATAGTATAATTTGAAAATTTGAAAATCAGCTAATTTGAAAATGGAAATAATCAGATCAGCCTTTTTCATTTATTCAGTAGCATTACTGAACGTTGAAGAATGTGACGCAACAAAAGCAAAATAGATTAGGACTGCTTGTTACATCAAACTCTCTTCAATTTGAAAGAACTTCCGGAGCTCCCCTTTAGGGGCCGGGGGTTAATTACTGCATCCGCCGCCCTGTGCTTTGGATGCAGTAGTGTTTTTCGTTTAAAATACCATGGCCAATAAACCAATGATGATGGCAAACAATGCAGCTCCTTCTACCAATGCAGCGGTTAGGATCATGTTGGCCCTGATATCATTTATAGCTTCCGGCTGACGGGCAATCGCTTCCATGGCCCCTTTACCGATCTGGCCGATACCAACACCGGCACCGATGGCGCCAAGTCCGGCACCAATAGCACCACCAGCATAGGCTGTACCATCTAACAAAATAACAGTCATTAAATCCATAATTGTGATTTTATATTGATTAAAAAATTTAAATCATTACTTCATCCGTATGACCATTCACATCACTATGACTTCCTTCCATTGCCTGGCCGATGAAAACAGCAGTCAGGAATGTGAAGATATATGCCTGCAGGAAGGCCACCAGTATTTCAATAAAATAAATGAAGATTGTAAACGCAATCGATAATGGAGAAAATCCCCAGCCTACGAATGTATTTAATGCCCCAAAAATAAAGATCAGGGACACCAGGCAAATAATAAGAATGTGACCGGCCACCATATTGGCAAATAACCGTATCATCAGGGCAAAGGGCTTGGTGAACACTCCTAATATCTCAACCGGTACAAGGATGGGTTTTATTCCCATAGGCACAGGCGGATTAAATATATGACCCCAGTAATGCTTGTTGGTGCTGAACAATATTACAATGAATGAAATCAATGCCAATATCATAGTAAACGCAATGTTGCCCGTAACATTAGCTGTACCCGGTATCAGGCCAACGATATTATTAATGAGGATAAAGAAAAATACGGTGAGCAGGTAAGGAAGGTATTTCTGGTATTTATGTCCCAGGTTAGGTTTAGCCACATCCTCTTTAATAAAATTGATAACCGTTTCCATAACATTTTGCATTCCGGTAGGAGCCGAATTGATGCCTTCACCTTTTTTATATCGTTTTGCAACAGATAACATGATCCAAACCAGCAGAGTCAAGGCAAGAATCATTTGCACTACATTGCGGGTAAGTGAGATATCATAAACCTTTACGTTATTATCGATCTCTCCTTTATCATTAACAGCAACTATCTGGCTTGCATTATATTTTTTCCGATCAAGTTTTAACTCCTCAATTTTTTCATTTGTGAGCAAGGTATAACCATTATAGTTTTCATGGCCATGATGAAATTTTGAGGACATAAAAGCAGAAAAACCTTTTTGCGGAGAGTACAGGATGACAGGAAGGGGGATCGTTGCATGATGATCTTTGCCATTCCCATCTTTGTATGAAAGAAAATGAAACTCATGAGCATCCATAATATGACCGAAAATGACCTCGTTGGCATCAAATAGTTTTTTGGGTTCTTTTGCCTCCCCTTCCTGGGCAAAAACAGTAGTGAAAAATAAGCTGAAAACCGCCACCAACAAGCATTTCATAGATTTTAAGGTCATACTTTCCTCAAATTTGCCGCAAAGATAAGGGGCAGGGGGTGAAAAACAGCAAAAGCCGGGAGAAAAAGGTATAAGAAATCAGGAATTAGGCAATTATTAAGCCGGTCCATCAACCAACCTGATTCCAAATTACTGATTACAAATTCTGCTTCAGGCCACTTTAGTCTTTTTGTCAAACTGAAGTTGATATAATTTATAATAAAACCCTTCAAGACCAAGTAATTCTTCATGCGTACCTATCTCTTTTATTTCGCCTTTATCCAATACAATGATCTTATCTGCCTTGCGGATAGTTGAAAGCCTGTGTGCAATAACAATGGAGGTTCTGCCGGAAATTAATTTGTCAATTGCTTTTTGAATCAGGATTTCGCTTTCTGTATCAACTGATGATGTAGCCTCATCCAGGATCAAAATAGATGGATCATACAAGAGCGCCCTGATAAAGGATAATAATTGCCGTTGACCGAGTGAGAGAGTAGCTCCTCTTTCCATAACATTAAAATCATAATTACCGGGCAATTGCATAATAAAATGATGAACGCCGATAAGTTTTGCCGCCTCAATAACTTTGTCTTTTGGAATATCGGGGTTGCGAAGAGTGATATTATCAATGACAGAGCCGGAGAAAAGAAATACATCCTGCAGAACAACTCCGATATCCTTTCGCAAAGAATCCAGTTTATAATCATCAATATTTACATCGTCAATCCTGATCTCTCCTTTCTGAATATGATATAATCTGTTTAATAAGCTAATGATTGTCGTTTTTCCGCTACCGGTATGCCCAACAATGGCAACCGTCTCACCGGGACCGACGTTGAACGAAATATCTTTCAATACAAACTGGCCCGGCTTATAACCAAACGAAACATTATCAAAATTTATTTTCCCTTTTATTTTACCCGGAACATAGATGCCCTGTGTTTTTATATAATCATCATTATCCAGAACTTTAAATACTCTTTCGCTGGCAATCACTCCCATCTGCAGCACATTGAATTTATCGGCAATTACGCGTAAGGGACGAAACAATAAGTTCAGGCACATATAAAACATCATCATTTTTCCCCCCAATTCTTTCGCATCAGCAGGATTCACACTTGCCCTTCCGGCAATCCACCACACAAGCAAACCCGTTGAAAGAGCCAGGACAATTTCCACCACCGGAAAAAAAACAGAGTACGCAAAAATTGCATGAATATTGGCGTTACGGTGTTCCCTGTTGATCTTTTTGAATTTTTCAAACTCCCGGTCTTCGGCTGCAAAGGCCTGCACTACCTGCATGCCCGTTATATGTTCCTGCACAAAGGCATTCAGCTGTGCCACGGCATTTCTTACTTTAATGAATGATTTGTTTACAGTTTCTTTAAAATAATAAGTAGCGATTATAAGAATAGGGAAGGCGGCAAGACAGACCAGCGTCAGCTTCCAATCCACATAAAACATGAAACACAAAATAGAAATAATTGAAAGGAGATCAGCAATGATGGGGATCAATCCGTCAGAAAATATGTCATTGATCGCTTCAATATCATTAATTGTTCTTGTGGTAAGTGTACCGATAGGAGTCTGATCAAATTGACGCAGATTTAATCCAAGCACTTTGTCATACACTTTATTCCGCATGTCTCTTACCACTGTCTGCCCCAGCCAGGATGTGAGATAGGAAAAATAAAATCTTAACCCGGTTTCAATCAGCAACAAACCAATTTGGATCACGGTTATCCATACCACCCATTCCAGCATTTTATTGGCGATGAATTTATCTACGGTAATTTTAATAATATAAGGCCGGACAGGAGTGATAACAGCAAGGAAAACAGCAAGTCCCAGCGAGAGATAAAATTTTCTTTTATAGGGTGCTGCAAAATGAAAGACCCTCTGCAGGTTATCAAAATCAAATATTCTCTTTAGTGCCTTGCTAGCCAAACTTGTTGATGGTTATTTGTTGTTGCCCGCCCGTATGAACCGGTCGGACGGGGTTACCGGTAAGATGAATCACAAATTTACTAAACCCTCTTCAACATCAGGAAATAAGTAACCCCGACCGGGTCATCCGGCGGATCGCAACAAGGAACTAATTCCCTGAATCGCCCATCGCTATTTTATAAGCCTTAATAAATATGGCGCCGAGATTTTTATAAGGGGGAATATAATCCTCAAAAATTTTTGCTTTGACCATTTTGCCGAGCTCTTCCCAAAACGGTATCCAGTCAATATTATTTCCATTTCTTATTTTATCAGTAAGTAATTGAAAAAAGGGATTATTAACCGGCGCATCCGCTATTTGTTTGGTAGATATAATATGTGCATCCGGCGCTTTTTCCAGTATATCGTGTATTAAATGATAACCACCGCATGAGCCCATAAAAACAATCTTTGCAGAGGATTGAATTTGTTCAATTGTATAAGGAGCATTATAACTATGCCCCCGGTGAATAACCACGGTCGGGTAAAGATTATTTTTAAGTAAAAAAGAATCCAGCGCATCCTGGGCTTTTTTATCCTCATCGTTTTCTTCGGGCAGTGGAAGATTAGCGTAAATAGAAACAGGTCTTCCCTTAATTGAATTTATAGTGATCCATTTCTGTGAAGTAGTGATCTTCCAGGATTTCGGATCGAATAGCTTTTTAAACCCGGGGAAAATAGTTAAACCATCTTTATCACCATAAAAAAACACCTGCATAATAACCCTGCCGGTATCATTTACAAGATCTTTGAATGGAACCGTATACACGGGAAGAATTCCAAATTCTTTTGAAAGATCAATACGATTATTCGTATCCGCTGAAAGAAAAAGTTTATCCAGCAGGTTATACATAACAATACCCCGTTTGTTATTGTTTGTGATATTACGTTCATAATTTGCCTTTACGTTCAGTAACATCTGGTCTGCTAATGGCCTTATGGTTTCAAATATGCTTGCATAGGAGTCGGCCACATCTACCCCGTCTTCAAGGCTACCGGATTTTTCCAGATTTGCTACAAACGCCTGCATTAATTTTTGAGCATCATTCTGACTTTGAAACAAACCGAGAAAATTACTAAGCATATTATATCCTGCGCACATTTTAATAAACTTCCTGTATTTATCAAACTTTACCAGCATTAAGAGTGAATCACCATGCTGATTTACTTTGGACATCATTAATGGGTAAACTCCTTTCACAAAACTTGAAGTATAAATAATACCGTCGGTTGTTACGGCCAGATAATAAAGTTCCTCAGCTGTTAATGGCTGGATGATTCTAAACCTTATCGCGGGATTATCAACATCATGCAAGGCATTGATAGTATTGACAAAAATATCGGTTGCTTTCGATTTTATTCTGTCCTCAAGTTCCTTGTATCCAAAGGCTGTGTCTTTATTGATAGCTCTCTCAACATAAGCAAGATGCGTTTTTACAAGAAGCCGGAAATAGAGAACAGAATCATCTCTCACTTCGTCAATTTCTCCCTGTGTTATTTTACCACTTATAATATTATCTAAAAAAGGGAAATACCATCGGCCATAATTACTGCTTGCCATTTTTGAAACTGCCCTGACAAGAGTGTCATTTACATTCCTTATGGCGTAGCCTAATCTATTGCCCGCTGCAGCAAAATCATATAACTGGCCCGGAGAACGATGACCCGCCACGATGATGAGGCTATCCAGGAAAGGAATATCCAGGTTATCTCTTAATTTCAGAAAGATCTGGTCAGGGTGCAGGCCGCAATATTTTTGAAAAAGAATATATTGACTTGCTTTAAATCCCGGGTTTTTATCAAAAACCCCTACATTCATGAGGTTCAGGCCAACATCATAAGGCTGCCTGCGGATAATGGACTCAATGGAAGCTCCGGCAATATCTGCCTGCATGCATTTTTCATATCCCTGGATGATAGTAGGAAATTGTGTCGGGTTTATAGTGCCTCTTCGCCAGTTTCCATTAAAATATTTCAAAAGATTTTCAAGTCCTCTCAAATATTTTTTCTTAGTTTGATCATTGAGGAGACTATCTTTTTCAATCCTGTATTGAATGCAATCGACATCATTAATCACCGCTTTTGTAAGCAAAAAATTTATTTCATCATCTGAAGAAGGCCTGAATTCATTATCGGTCTTTCCATCCGATCGCAAAATTTCCTTTTGCTGTTTATCTACATAATCGTGAAAAAGCTCCCGGAATTTAGGAGGTTTAAGGTTTTTAGCACAATCAGGGGCATCTTTCTGTGCAAGCAGTGGTTGAAAAGCGAGCAGGCAGCTTAGAAGAACAATGTATCTGGGTGCTGAAATCATAAGGATCGTCCGGCAAATTTAGTATCCATTCGTGAAAACGCCCTATTTAATGGCTACACCGGTTTATAGATGACTTTATATAACTATATGCTGGTTGCAACCTGTTAAAGTTTTCTTAGCGGGTTCAAAAGCTGTTCCTGTATTAATTTTCTATTAACTCTGGGTTATGGGGAAAGCCGGATTTTCTTTGAGATCAATCTTCGTGTAGGTTTGCGCAAACAAAGACAACATGGAAACCAGGGCAAGAAAAGTTTTGATTGCCGATGATGAGCCGGATATCCTTGAGATTTTAAAATATAACCTGGTGAACGAAGGTTACCAGGTCTTTACAGCAAAAGATGGAGATGAAGCCATTGAAAAAGCAAAAATTTATCACCCGGATCTTATCGTGCTGGATATAATGATGCCCAGGAAAAGCGGCGTGCAGGTTTGCGAAATACTAAGAACCCAAACTGCTTTTAAAAACACTCTTATTATTTTTTTAACTGCTTTGAATGATGAAAGCACACAAATAAGAGGATTGGAAACCGGTGCCGATGATTACGTAAGCAAACCTATCAGTCCAAAGGTTTTTTTAAGCCGTGTAAATGCACTTTTCCGCAGAGTCCCTGACAAAGAAAGTAAAATAGTCGAGATAGATGGTCTTATTATCAATCCTGAAAAATTCCTGGTTGAATTTGAAGGAAAAGAGATCATGCTTGCAAAAAAAGAATTTGAATTACTTCATTTACTCGCATCCAAGCCGGGGCGTGTTTTTTTGCGCAATGAAATATTAAGCCAGATTTGGGGTAATGATGTTATTGTAGGTGATCGCACGATCGACGTACATATCCGCAAAGTTCGTCAAAAACTTGGCGTTGATTGTATCACTACTGTAAAAGGAGTAGGATATAAGTTTGAATTGTAAGAAGAAAGGCACAAGGCAAAGAAGTCAGACGGCTTGTCTCTTGTGCCTCGTGTCTTGTACCTTAGCACCTATGTTTAACACCAAAAACATTTCTCCCCGCAAAGTTTCTGCCTTAACAGCGCTGCTGCTGTCTATCCCCATAAGCCTTGGTATTTATATTCTTCACGAGGGCTGGCAGGTGCTGGTCGGTGCTTTTGTTATAATTTATATTGGCAGCTACGCATTGATATCATTTACACTTGAACGTTTTATTTACCGTAAGATCAAACTCATTTATAAATTCATTTATCAGACAAAGGCAAGTAAAAAAGAAGAAACTTATTATCAATACCTGCTTCCCCAAAAAAGTATTGACGAAGTAAGAGAAGACGTTGAAGAGTGGGCAGAAAAGCAGGTAGAAGAAATTGAGTTGTTAAAAAAAAATGAACAATTCCGGAAAGAGTTTCTGCAAAACCTGGCCCATGAATTTAAAACTCCTGTGTTTGCTATACAAGGTTATGTTGATACCTTATTACAGGGAGCGTTGGAAAACCCTGAAGTGAACCGTCCATTCTTAGAAAAAACCTCCCGGAACATAGACAGGCTGGTTAACCTTATTAATGACCTGGATGAGATTTCAAAACTGGAGCATGGCGAACAGGTGATCTACAAACAAAATTTTATAATACAAGACCTTGTGAAAGAAGTTTTTGAAAGCCTCTCTATAAAAGCCGAGCAGAAAAATATTCACAGCGGCATAAAAAAAGGCTGTGAATCTCCTCTTACTGTCTTTGCTGATAAAGAAAAGATCAGGCAAGTGCTTTTGAATCTCATTGAAAATTCAATCAAGTATGGAAAGATAGGTGGTACTATTACCGCAAGTATGTACAATACCGACGGCAAACATATTTTGATCGAGATCAGCGATGATGGAATCGGTATTGCAGAAAAACACCTGTCAAGAATCTTTGAACGTTTTTACCGGACAGAAGAAGGAAGAAGCATTGATATCACCGGCTCAGGTCTTGGTCTTGCAATCTGTAAACATATTATCGAGGCACATGGTCAATCCATTCATGTACGAAGTACCCAAAATATCGGGACAACTGTTGGCTTCACACTGGAAAGTAGAAAAGAATAATCTCATCCTCAACAGGTCAAATTCAATCTTCGTTTTGATGTTCAATAATTTTCATAAAAACAGTCATCCGTTGGTCGTGTACCAGTTTGAATAGTATCAAACTGATACTCGACCGTTATTCACATTTTTACATGCATTCACGGTTAGTTAACCAAAACCTAACCTTTCGGTAATATATCATTAGCAATAAGGAAACATCACCCGAATAGTTTCGTCGAAAATTAAATTAATATGCGAAATCAAATTCTAACTGCGGTTTGCTGCTTATTTACAGCGGTATTATTGCAAACTACAATTACAGGACAAACAATAACAGGACCAAGTTCTTCCAAATCACCTTATATAGTCCCTGTTATCCCCGGTGCAAAATTTACTTCCATTTTAACTACACCGGATATTATTTCCGGTTATAAAATGTGTGGAACTCCTGATGGTCTTGGAGCATTTGACAATGGCGATGGAACTTTTACATTACTAATGAATCATGAGTTTGGCAATACTGCGGGGATTGTACGGGTGCATGGTTCCAAAGGAGCCTTTGTTTCCAGGTGGATCATCAATAAATCAAACCTCTCGGTCGTAAGCGGCGGCGACCTGATGCAAAATGTAAATTTGTGGAGTTCTGTAACCAGCAGCTACACTACTTATAACGCAGCGAATCCTTCTGCATTAGCTGCGTTCAGTCGTTTTTGTTCTGCAGATCTTCCTGCCATGGCTGCGTTTTATAATAATGCAACAGGAAAGGGTACGCAGGAACGCATCTTTATGAATGGTGAAGAAAGCGGGGATGAAGGCCGTGCGATGGCTCATATCATTACAGGTCCTAACACGGGCACCAGTTGGGAGTTGCCCTACTTAGGCAAATTTTCTCATGAAAATTCTGTTGCCAACCCTGCCACAGGAGATAAAACAGTAGTGGCAGGCTTAGATGATGCCGGCGGCGGACAGGTTTATTTTTACATTGGTATAAAGACCAACGCAGGCAATGAAATTGAAAGGGCCGGTTTGACCAACGGTAATTTATATAGTATCGCTGTCAGTGGCATGTCAACCGAAACAAGTGGAAGTATTCCCGCCGCCGGTACTTCATTTACAATGATAAACCTGGGTGACGTACATAATATGACCGGGGCAACACTAAATACAAACAGTATTAATGCAGGTGTTACAGGTTTTCTTCGCCCGGAAGATGGCGCATGGGACCCCAACAACCCAAACGACTTCTACTTTGTTACTACCAATGCCTTCAATAGCCCAAGCCGTTTGTGGAAATTACACTTCACTAACATTAATGATCTTACCCAAGGCGGGACCATTACCGCCGTGCTTGATGGAACTGAGGGACAGCAAATGTTTGATAATATAGCGATTGATCATTGGGGGCATATTCTGCTCCAGGAAGATGTTGGCAACAATGTACACCTTGGGAAAACCTGGCAGTACACCATCGCGACAGATGTATTGACACAGGTTGGAACTCATGATGCGACCCGTTTTTTAAGTGGCGGTTCTAACTTTCTTACACAGGATGAAGAAGGCTCAGGAATTATTGATGTGCAGGAAATTTTAGGGGCCGGCATGTTTTTACTGGTTGACCAGGCTCATTACAGCATTCCCGGTGATGCCGTTGAAGGAGGTCAATTACTGGCGTACTTTAATCCTGATACATATACTGCCTGTTCATCTTATTCAGGCAATATATCGGTTACTCCATCACCTGCGGTTCCAGGACAGCAGGCCAATACAATCTATCTTGGATATGGACCACAAAGCGTTAATTTAACTGCCTCTGTGCCGGCCGGATTTCCTCCTTATACCTATAGCTGGTCGCCGGTTTCAGCCGCAACAAACTCTATAACGGTTAACCCAACTTCAACAACCACTTTCACGGTGTCAATAACCAATACTTTCGGATGTACTACTTCAATAAGTAAAACGATAAATGTAATAGACATACGCGATGGGGACAAGAACAAAGTCTTCGTTTGTCATAATGGTCATGAGCTTTCAGTTTCAGTAAATGCTGTGCCGGCTCTCCTTAACCAGGGTGACCAATTAGGTGCCTGTGCTGATAATAATGCAATTGCGAAGATTAACGATATTGAAAAAATCGAAATGGTCCAGGCAGCAAGACTATACCCGAATCCTGCTAAAAACACCGCTACTATTTCCATGCTGTTTGAAAAAGATGAGCATGTGGTGATAAACGTTGTTGACGTGCAAGGCAAAGAAGTGATGCAAACAATAGAACGGAACGTAAAGACAGGGTCGCAGCAAATCAGTTTTAGCACTTCCGCATTGAATAATGGGATCTACTTCGTGAAATTATCCTGTGGCAATTCAGTATTCAAGGCTAAATTGGTTGTATTGCATTAAGAAATTAAACCGGAAAATAAGTCAGGCTCAACTTTAATTACATTGCAGGAATCAGTTTGAAGATTAAAAAACAGGGACACGATCCCTGTTTTTTAATTTACTACAAAAAGAATGGTTTTGTAAAGAGGCAGTTGATTTTATTTCATAAAAAGGATAATCTCATCACTTGCTCTTTTTATTTGATTTTTTTTTGTTGCTTTTCTTGTTGCTATCTTTCTTTAATATCTCTTTAGCAACATCTTTCGATAACATCTTGCTTGCCTTTTTCAGGGTAGCCTGGAATTTATTTTCATCCATCCCGTTTTTATAATCATCCAGGGCTAAAGACAGTTTTTCATAAATGGTTTTGCGAAACCCCTGCTCTATTTCTTTCTTATTCGTCTTTATTGTTTGTTCAGTTGCCATGATTGTTGTTTTAGTTCATAATTGATGATAACTTAAAAATAATCCAAACTTAATATTGTCAATGTTAAGTTTTTGATTGTCCTGTTTCAATGTAGCCCGGTTTTATAATATAATAATAAAAGCGCCGTGATTTCTCACGCTGCCCGAAAAGTCACGATTCTCGCGATATATTAATTACTAACCGGTACAGGATTAATGAAAGCGGGATATTTCCTCGTTGGATGTTATACCTCCTGTTATTAATATTCAATTCACATTAATCTTACAAAAAATTAATGATGACGTAATGATGAGGTTAAACCTGTTTCTGAAATTTACCAAACCCTCCACCCATGGAAAAACGAAGTATAGATGTTGTAGTTATCTCTGATCTTCATCTGGGCACTTATGGCTGCCGCGCAAAAGAGATCATCGCTTATCTTAAAAGCATCAGCCCCCAGGTATTAATTCTGAACGGTGATATTATTGATGCCTGGCAGTTAAGCAAACATTATTTTCCTCCCACCCATGTTGCTGTAATTAAAGAAATATTGAACCTGATGACATCTGGAACCAGGGTGATCTACGTTACCGGAAATCATGACGAAATCCTGCGCCGGTATTGCGATCTTCAATCGGGACATTTTCAGTTAGTTGATAAGCTGGTAATTGAAATAGATCATAAAATGACCTGGGTCTTTCATGGCGATGTATTTGATAATACCACGAAAGGCAGCGCCAAATTCTGGGCAAAAATGGGAAGCAATGGATATGCAGTACTGCTTGGCTTTAATCATTTCATTAATTGCATCATGAAAGGCATGGGCCGGGAAAGAGTATCGCTTTCTAAAAAAATAATGGAAAGGGTAAACCAGGCCTTTATTAAAATTGACCGGTTTGAAACCCTGGTAGCAGAATTGGCTATTGAAAAAAAATATGACTATGTGATCTGCGGGCATATCCATCAGCCGAAAAAAAGAGTGATCAGCAATAGAAATGGTAATGTCATCTACCTGAACTCAGGTGATTGGGTAGAACACCTCACGGCGCTGGAGTATTACAACAACGACTGGCATATTTATACCTATGATGAATCGAAAATGAATGTGGTGAATGTAAAAGAAATGAAACAGCAAATTACTGATGTCACGACCGATCAAATTGCTATTTACCTGCACTCTTT
>Ga0184636_1000134_pt1 | contig 17600 bp, 22 predicted proteins | sample PLM3_60_b2_FD_133164 | JGI IMG/M metagenome (GOLD analysis project Ga0184636, IMG submission 133164) | Groundwater sediment microbial communities from an aquifer in East River, Colorado, USA - PLM4_90_b2 | ecosystem: Environmental > Terrestrial > Soil > Riparian zone | place: USA: East River... | reverse complement strand
GTGAAATTAAAGAAGGCAGCTACGTCAATCTGGGCATCGGCATCCCGACGCTGGTGAGTAACTGGATTGAGGGCATGGATGTCTGCCTCCAGTCCGAGATTGGCATGCTGAAGACCGGCGCCCTGGCTAGTGGCGATGACGTTGACCAGGACCTGATTAATGCCAGCTGCCAGGCCGTATGCGCGCTGCCGGGTTCCGCCTATTTTGATATCAGCGAATCTTTCGCCATGATACGCGGCGGGCATATTGATGTCGCGGTTATGGGCGCTTTACAGATTAATACCCGCGGCGACTACGCTGGCTGGTCCAATCCGTCGCGCGGCTTATTCGTCGGCAATGTCGGCGGCTCGATGGACCTTTGCGCCGGCGCCAAGAAGCTTTTTATCGCCATGGAGCACGTCACCAAGGATGGCGAACTAAAAGTCGTTAATGAGCTTTCCTACCCGGCGACGGCGTTGGCCAAGGTCAATATGCTGTTCACCGACCTCGCAGTTATTGAAATCACCCCCAAGGGCATGGTGCTTAAAGAGGTGATGGCCGGCCTCACACCGAAAGATATACAGTCCGTCACCGAACCTAAGCTAATCGTTGACCCAAACTGCAAGGAGATGGAACTCTAAAAGTATTACGAAACAAACGGATTATAGAGGGAAGCCCGGAGGCTTCCCTTTTCTTTTTTCCTCTCCCGTCTTGAAATAGTTTAAGCATTTCCTTATGATAGGGAACATCAGGAGGGGTAATGGAAGCAATATTAGTCGCACCCTGCGGTATGAACTGCAACCTTTGTAGCGCTTATCTGGCGCAGAAAAACGACCTGCGTCAAAAAGGCGTCCGCAAGTCCTATTGCGTCGGTTGCCGTCCTCGCGGCAAAAACTGCGCTTTTTTGAAAAAGAGTTGCTCTCTGTTGGGCGAAGGCAGGGTCCAGTTCTGTTTTAAATGTAACGATTTTCCCTGTGACCATTTAAAGCATCTTGATAAACGCTATAGCGCCAGGTACCACATGAGTATGATTGAAAATCTTAACTATATAAAAGAGCACGGCATGGGGAAATTTTTAAAGCAGCAAACAAAAAAGTGGCAATGCCCTGAATGCGGTGCCATCATCTGTTGCCACGACGGCATTTGCTATAACTGCCAGACGGATGACTTGATTCACTTCAACCGGGCAAGAGTCCGCCGCTGGGTTGGTGACTAGTCCGTCCGTGTCTGTTATAATTTATCCATAGCTGTTTTTCAAGAGGATTACAATGAACAAGAAAATTAAGGTCGGTGTTCTTGGGGCGACGGGCATGGTGGGGCAGAATTACCTTAAGCTGCTCGCCAATCACCCGTGGTTCGATGTTGTCTATCTGGCAGCCTCGCCCAACTCCGCCGGTAAAAAGTACACCGATGCAGTGGCGGGGCGCTGGCACCAGGATGCCGATATCCCGGAAGTTTACCGCAATATGGTGGTTGAGGATGCCAGCAATGTCGCCAAAGCCGTCGGCAAATGCAACGTCATCTTCTCCGCGGTAGAACTGGATAAACAATCCATCATCAAGCTGGAAGAGGAATACGCCGCCAAAGGCTTCGCCGTTGTCTCTAACAATTCTGCCCACCGCGCCACCGAGGATGTGCCGGTGATGATACCGGAAATCAATCACACCCATCTGGATATCATCCCCCAGCAGCGTAAGCAGCGCGGCTGGAAAGATGGATTACTTGTCGTTAAGCCGAATTGCAGCATACAAAGCTATATGATGCCGATTTATGCCTTGATAGCGGCCGGATATCCCATCGAGAAGATGATTATCTCCACGATGCAGGCGGTTTCCGGTGCCGGTTATCCGGGTGTTGCTTCTATTGACCTTATAGATAACGTTATGCCCACCCTCGCCGACGAAGAAAGAAAGTCGGAAGTCGAACCGGCAAAAATCCTGGGCAAAGTAGTGGGCGGCAAAATTGTTGCCGACGCCAGCATTAAGATATCGGCGCACTGCAACAGAGTAGCGGTGTCGGATGGGCATATAGCCTGTGTGAGTCTCAAGTTCGCCGGTAAGAAACCGGAACTGGACGAGGTAATTAAGATTTGGCGTAACTTTAAGTCGCTCCCGCAGGAACTTAAGCTTCCCACCGCTCCCATTCCTCCCATTATCTACCGCGACGAGCCGGACCGCCCTCAGCCCCGCAAGGATAGGGACGCTGGCAAAGGTATGGTGATAACAGTGGGAAGGCTGCGCCCCTGCAACGTCTTCGATATCCGCTTTGTTGGCTTGCACCACAACACAAACCGCGGCGCGGCCGGCGGCGCTATCTTAACCGCCGAGTTGCTGGTGGCTAAAGGCTACATTAAGTAACTTTATATATCTTATCTATTACAATAGGGGAAGTACTAGATATACTTCCTTTTTTATTATCAAAGTATTGACAAAAATAAGAAATATGTTATAATAACGTATATAATATGTGGGAGTTGATATGGATAAAGAGCAAATTAGAGTAATTGAAGAAACATTTAATCTTCGAAAAAATGACTTAGCAAAAGCTCTAGGAGTTGCTCCTATCACAGTTGGTCGTTGGGAGAATGGTGATAATATCCCCACAGGACTACAGGCTGAAGTTCTTCAAGGACTTCACAACGTTGCACTAGATGTTAGAAAGAAAAATGACACACAACAAGCTGAAATACTAAAAGGTTTAATCCTATTAGGTATTGGAGCATTAATATTTTATCTATTAAGTAAAATACAATGATTATTGAGGTGATTTATGAATACTGCGATGATAAATTATCCAGAAAAACCATATGTTGAGGGGAAACTTGTTTTTAGTAAGTTAGGTATAATTATAACTTCAATGGAAATCGATGGTAAAAAAACAAATCCTTGGCAAGTTTTATTAGGTTTTGGAGTGGGGTTATTAGTTGGACATTACATCGACGTGCAAATATTGCCTAAAAACCCTGAATTAGTAAAAGTTCTGAATATGGTTGATAAATTTATCATCAATCCAAACTTTAAATTAGTTTATTGATAATATTATCAACATATTTTTATATTAAAGTACTTAAAAACGAAGGGGCTTCTGAAAAGAAGCCCCTTTTTGTATTATTAATTCCTATTTTTTCTTAGGGTTAGCGATGTATTTGATAGCTGCGTGTTTCTTATATGCCTTTGGACGTACCGACGCCTCTTCAGAAATCCTGGCATCGATGAAGATGAAAGGTTTGCCCACGCGCTTTACCGCCAGTGGGCAGTGCATGATGTTCTTGGGAATAAAGATGTAACAAGGGTAATTTATCTTGATAATTTTCTTGCCCAGTGTCATTTCAACGTCTGCGTCGAATTCATAGAAGTGTTCTGGTTCGCCGATAAGCCATATCCATTGGTCATGCGGGTGCTTATGCGTCGGCATGCCCATCGTAACCGGTTCGGTAATGCGGGCGAATCCCATCGCCAGGTGTGAATCCTTGATTTCCATGTTGCCCATGCCGGTCAGCATCGGCTCGGCTATCTCTTTATGGATTGATTTCCATGGCATTAACTCGACGACGTTTGGTTCGCGTACAGTGTTCTTTAATTTATCAAAACTAGCAATTTTTACTTTAGCTTTTGCCATTATACCCTCCTTTGTAATTCTGTTTGATATATCATAACTCTTTAGGAGATAAAAAGCACGTTAATTAAAAGGAAATTGCAACCACTATAATGTTATTATCGCTTTGCTGGTACGATGACATTCTTGGGAAATCACTCCCACCCTAGTAATTTCTTAATGAGTTTTTTAACGGGCTTGGGTAGGACTTTAGCCGCAGCTACCAATATCATTTCTTTGATACTTGCTTTTGCATTAATCAGCCGGAAATAGACAAACCGTGCCGGCGCTATATTCCTTAAAAATTTTAGTATCACCCATCGATAGTTCTTTTTAACAACCTTATTAACATAGTAGTCATATTCATCGGGAAAATCGAAATCGTCTGTTTCATCTTCAACGGTTATAAAAGACGAAGATGGATAGTTTTTTCGCTGGAGCATCTTTTGTATTTCTGGAAGACTCTTACCTTTCGCAAAATAGCAGGATATGATTTCCCAGCCAATCTTCCGGTTGATTAGCTTAAGATTGTAGTATTTGTCGACGATTTCTATTGCTTCAAATAATCTGCTTTTTACCTGACGTGGTATATGGTACGCAAATAGTTCTCCCCACTTGTGGGGAAGGTAGCCGCTTATGAATCTACGACCGAAAATCTTGATTTCATTCGATTCCTTGGATTGCTCTCTACTTATAACCTTATAGATTTTATCAATGCAGCCTTTACTGAATGATACGTCTCCCATCAATACCAAAAAATCATCATCAATTTCTTTAAAAAGTGGGACGAGCGATTTTATTGCTGCATCAGCTTTGTCGAATTGAGGTAAAACGTAGAATTCATATTTTCCGTCAACAATGTAAAGTTCTTTCTTGGATTGATCTTGAATTGAGACATACACGCGAGAATCGGGAAACACTCTGTTCATTGCCTGGACGGTTCTCTGTAACATAGGCACACCGAACATGGGCACCATTTGTTTAGGAATGCCCATGTAATTGTTCCACTTGGTTTGACTTCCGGCACAGGTTATCGCAATTTTCATGTCTGAAGCGCCTCTTGAGAAGAAAAATTATTGGCTCCCCGACAAGGATTCGAACCTTGAACCTAGCGGTTAACAGCCGCCCGCTCTACCGTTGAGCTATCGGGGAGTGTATTAAGTTTATTTTATTCCTTAAACCTAGCGGTTAATCCTTCCGTCTTCCGGAAGGATTGAGCTATCGGGGAGTACGTAGTATAACACTAAATATGTTTTATCTGATGGCTCATCGTCTTAGTTATTCTGGCTAAGACCTATCCATACAAAAAGCGTAATTAACACACTAACGATAGTAGGGGTAAGCCCTACAGGTCCCTGCACAATAAAGCCCAATATGTTAAATATGGCAGCGAAGACGATAAATATCGCCAGTAAAAATACAAAAAATAAGCACTTTTTTACAACCCATTGATAGGCTTTAGTAAAAATATTCAACGATATTTACCTCCAATCACTCTATCTAACCCCGTGTTACGGCGCAGGCCAAGGCTTTCAATCTTCCATTATCGCCTTTCACTGCTTTTTAGTCAAGTTAATGCGTCACCTTAGTAAAGCTGATATAATATATTAATGTAAGGTTTCCCCCAATGCTTTAGAAAGGTTTATCTATGCCTTTAGACGATAGAGACTATATGAAACAAACTTCCTCGCCTCCGCCCCGCCGGAGAATCTGGACGGGCGGAAACACTGGCGATTTCCTGCAAAACCCTGTTTACATAATAATTCTCATCAATTTGATATTTTATTTAGTGATGCTTTTTTCCAGCAATGAAATATTTCCGTTGGGACAGTATATGCAGGTTCAAACCGATAAATTCACTTATTACTTGGGTTTGATACCTTATTATTTTACGAGTCACCCCTGGACAATAGTAACCAATATGTTTATCCATGCGAGTTTCTGGCATATCTTCGGCAACATGATTACCCTGTTTTTCTTCGGCCAGGTCATCTATAGGCTGGTAGGGACAAAGTGGTTTCTCTTGGTCTATTTCGTCGGCGGTATCGCAGGCAACGGCCTTTATCTCTGGCTTGGCGACTCTTTGTCCGTCGCTGTTGGCGCTTCCGGCGCCATTTATGCCCTGGCTGGAGCCCTCGTTGTAATGATGCCCAAAATGAAGGTAGCGCTCTATGGTATTATCCCCATGCCCCTCTGGGCTTTTGTACTTATCTTCCTGGTGTTATGGTCTGTTCCCGGTATAATCCCCGGCATAGGCTGGCAGGCTCATCTTGGTGGCTTTATAATCGGGTTAATGGCCGGGTTCTTTTTCCGCAGACGCGGGCGATTAATCTATTTAACTTAGGCACGCGGCAGATGCCCGTAGCTTGACTTTTATTTTGGCTGAAACTATAATATTTAGGTTGCTTTTTTGTTTTCCTGGCATGGTTTGAGAGTTTAGATGCCCGAGTGGCGCAACGGTAGCGCAAGCGATTTGTAATCGCTAGGTTGGGGGTTCGATTCCCTTCTCGGGCTTGGGTTAGTGCGGCGGGTAATGTCTGGAGGGATGCCGGAGCGGCCAATCGGAGCAGACTGTAAATCTGCCGCCCTAAGGGCTACGCAAGTTCGAATCTTGCTCCCTCCACCATAACTTGGCGTTCAAACATATTACTGGTATAGACAAAATGCAACTAAAATCGGTATAATAATACCGATGCCCACCTAGCTCAGTCGGTAGAGCACATTCTTGGTAAGAATGGGGTCATCAGTTCGAATCTGATGGTGGGCTCGGAAAATTAGGGAGGATGAAATGGCTAAGCAGAAATTTGACAGGTCAAAACCGCATGTAAACGTAGGTACAATTGGGCACGTCGACCACGGCAAGACGACACTGACCGCGGCGATTACGCTGGTCTTGTCCAAGCAAGACTCGAAAAACACGTACCGCCCATTTGATACTATTGATAATGCCCCGGAAGAAAAGGCCAGGGGCATGACCATCGCTATTCAGCACGTTGAATACGAAACAGCCAAGCGGCATTACGCCCACATTGACTGCCCTGGACATGCGGACTTCATTAAAAACATGATTTCCGGCGCCGCCCAGATGGATGGCGCTATCCTCGTCGTAAGCGCCCCGGACGGCCCGATGCCCCAGACCCGCGAGCACGTTCTGCTCGCCCGCCAGGTGCTTGTGCCCTATATCGTCGTCGCCCTGAATAAGGTTGACGCCATGGAAGATCAAGAGCTTCTGGAGCTGGTCGAGGTGGAAGTCAGAGAGCTTCTTACCAAATACGAGTTCCCCGGCGACAAAACTCCCATCGTCAGAGTCAGCGCTCTCAAAGCCCTGGAATGCGGCTGCGGTAAGAAGGATTGCCAGTGGTGCGGCCCAATTCTTAAGCTCATGGACGCCGTTGATGACTTTATCCCCACTCCCACACGTGCCATTGACCAGCCGTTCCTGATGCATATAGAAGATGTATTCAGTATTAAAGGCAGGGGCACCGTGCCCACCGGAAGGATAGAACGCGGCGTGGTCAAGGTCGGCGACGAAGTTGAAATCGTCGGTCTGCATCATGAATCGCGTAAAGTGGTTGTGACCGGTCTTGAAATGTTCCATAAAAGCCTTGACCGGGGCGAGGCTGGCGACGCTATCGGCGCGCTGTTAAGAGGCGTCGAGCGTGAAGACCTCGAGCGCGGCATGGTACTCGCTGCCCCCGGTTCCATTAAACCTCACACCTATGCCAATGCCCAGGTTTACGTTTTAAGTAAAGATGAAGGCGGCCGTCATACGCCGTTCTTCCCCGGCTATAAACCCCAGTTCTATATTCGAACTACCGATGTCACCGGTGTTATTGAACTGCCTGAAGGCGTTGAAATGGTTATGCCCGGCGACAACATTAATATGAAGATTAAACTCATTTACCCCGTCGCTCTGGAGAAAGGTCTGCGTTTCGCTATTCGTGAGGGAGGAAGGACGGTAGGTGCTGGCACCATTACCGGTATCATAGAATAAAATGGCCAAGAAAGCTGACGCAAGAGGTATCATCTACCTTGCCTGTTCCGAGTGCAAGGAGCGAAACTATTCGACTACGAAAAATAGGAAAAACGATTCGCAGCGTTTGGAGCTAAATAAATATTGTCCGCGCTGCCGGATGTATCGTGTGCATAAGGAGACTAAATAACACCGCGAAAATGACTGGAAGTGACCGCTAATGACGCAACCAATAGTGCAACAAAAGAAGGGATTTTTCCTCTTTAGATATTTCAGTGAAATTATCAATGAGCTGAAAAAGGTAGTCTGGCTCTCCCGCCGTGAGGTTGTTTATTTAACCGGGATGGTGCTTATCGTTGTTATTGCCGCAGGGGTTTTCCTGGGAGCCCTGGATTATGGTTTCTCTGCGCTCGTAACTAGATTTTTCGGTGGATAAGCATCAGGCGTTCTGGTTGATGAGGTCGTATATGGACGGTGCCCGCGAAAATTTTTCCAGTAATTCAGGTAGAGAGGTTGCTTGTGGCGGAAACTGAAAGACATTGGTACGTTATTCATACGTATTCCGGGCACGAAGAGCGTGTCAAGAAAAACCTGGAACAGCGTATCAAGTTCATGGATGTTGGCAATCAAATTGCTAAGATAGAGATACCTTTAGAGCATGAGATTGAGGTTCGTGGTGGCAAGCGCCGCGAAATTACGAAGAAAATCCTTCCCGGCTACGTTCTGGTAGAAATGAAAATGGACGAAAGCACCTGGAGTATCGTCCGCAATACCCCTGGCGTCACCGGGTTTGTCGGCAGCGGCAATACCCCAACTCCCCTCCGCGAAAAAGAAATAGGCGAAATATTGAAACAGATGTCCACCGAAGCCCCCAAAGTTAAAGTGGGCTTCCGTAAAGGGCAAAGCGTCCGGGTCACCGATGGACCTTTTATTGATTTTGTCGGCGTCGTTGACGAAATTAACATGGGAAAAGGTAAAGTCAAGGTGCTTCTCTCCTTATTCGGCCAGGAAACACCGGTGGAGCTTGACTTTTTGCAGATAGATAAACTTTAGTAATTATTATCATCTTGGGCGGAACGAAGGCCTCGTTCGCCTCAGGATAAAACTGGAGAAGCAAAATGGCAAAAAAAGTTAAAACAGTTATTAAGTTGCAGATACCGGCGGGGCAGGCTAATCCTGCCCCGCCGGTCGGTCCGGCTTTAGGTCAGCATGGTCTGAACATCATGGCTTTCTGCAAAGAATATAATGAACGTACCGCCAAACAGGCCGGGTCTATCATCCCGGTAGATATTACAGTATATGAAGACCGGAGCTTTACCTTCGTTACACGTACGCCCCCGGCCTCCGACCTGATTAAGAAAGCCCTGAATATGGAAAAAGCCGGCGGACGCGCCGGTCATGATATTGCCGGCACTATTCCCCGGCAAAAAATCCGGGAAATCGCCGAGCTAAAGATGAAAGACCTTCATGCTAACACCGTCGAGGCCGCTATGCGAACTATCGAAGGGACTGCCCGCAGCATGGGCATAAAGGTGGAGTAATATGGCAGAACATGGTAAGAAATATAGGACAGTTGCCGAGAAAATAGATAGAAACAAATCCTATCAGCCGCAAGAAGCAGTCGGGCTTCTCAAAAAGTCAGCCACCGCTAAATTCGATGAAACGGTTGAACTCCATCTGCGCATGGGCTTAGACCCCAAAGCCGCTACCCAGCAGATTAGAGGCGTTGCACTCCTCCCCCATGGTTTGGGAAAGAAGGTACGCGTTCTGGTTTTTGCCCAAGGCGAAGCCGAAAAAATTGCTACCAGCGCCGGCGCTGACTTCGTCGGCGGCGACGATATCATAAAAAAGGTTGAAGAAGGTTGGGTGGATTTTGATACCGCTATCGCTGTCCCGGAGATGATGGGTAAAGTCGGTAAGCTTGGTAAAGTGCTGGGCAGAAAGGGTCTGATGCCCAACCCCAAATCCGGCACCGTCGTCGGTATGAATGACTTGCCCCGCGTTATCGAGGATGCCCGTAAGGGCAGGGTGGAATATAAGCTGGATAAAACCTCCATTATCCATGTGGCGGTAGGCAAGGTTAGCTTTGAAGAAAAGAAGCTTTTGGATAATCTCACGGCAATCATGGAAGCGGTAGTTAAAGCTAAGCCCGCCGGCGCTAAAGGACAGTATGTCAAGAGCGCCTATATCACCACAACCATGGGCCCCAGCGTCAGGCTGGATGTTACCGCGGCAACGTCTTTAACCGCCAGTTAGTCCTATTGACAAATGTCAACTAGGATGCCATAATTACCTCCTAATGTCCAATGTTAGGAGGTAATTTTTATGGATAATCCAACCATAATCGTCACTTGGGAACCCAAGAAATACAAATATTTAGGTTCTTTTGCCGTTGTCGATGCCGAGATTGGCATGCCGCTGCGCATAAAAGGCGCCGGATTCAAGCCCAAGGATAAGATTAAGGTAACTATTTGTGAAAAAGACACTTTAGTCGGCTATGCCGAGACCAATGCCTGCGGCGCTTTTGAGATTCACGTGGCTCTACCCGCCGTGGCAACTGGCCCTGCTTCGGTTAAAGCCTGGGTGGGCGATAACTGCAAGGCATATTATCCGCTGGATGTCTACAAAGTGCTGCCCAGTCCGCCTAAGCTTTAAAAAATCCGGTTAGATAAAGGCTTAATCGTAAAAAGTTGTGTTTCCAGCACTGGTGTGTTAAAATATAGCGTTAACTGAATATAGCCATCCCGAGACAGCGGGTGTCCTGAGCGAAGTCGAAGGACTTAATTAGTGCCTGCCGAGGATATTAGTAAAATGGAATCAAAGTCCTCGTGCGTTCAACATGGGGACTTTTTGTTTGGCTGTTTTTCTCGGGATTTCAGGAGGTAAAAATGCCTACGGAAAAGAAAGTTAAAGCGGTTGAAGCTCTTTATGAGGTCTTTGCCAAGACTCAAATCGGTGTCCTCACCGATTATCGCGGACTTAAAACGTCCGAGTTGAATGAGATGCGCCGCAAACTCCGCGACGCCAAAATCGACTATAAAGTCGTCAAGAATTCGCTGGCGGAAATTGCCGCGGCTAAAGCCGGTTTGAAGCACGTGGCGGGTATGTTCAAAAACCCGATGGCGGTGGCTTTCGGCTATGGCGACCCCGCCCAGACGATGAAGGCTATTGCCGATTACGTCCGAGCTTCAAAAATTACCCTTAATATCAAGTCGGGCTTTTTACCGGATAGTCTTTTAACCGCTCAAGAACTAGAAATTCTGGCAAAACTGCCTTCGCGTGAAGTGCTGCTCGCCAGGGTGCTCGGCGGTATGCAGAGTCCTATTTATGGTTTAGTCAATGTGCTCGCCGGTCCCATGCGCGGACTGGCGCAGGTTTTACAGGGAAGAATTAATCAACTGGAGGCAAAGTAAAAATGGCAGACGAAGAAAAGAAAGAAGTCGAAGCAGAAGAAAAGAAACCTAAAGCCAAGGCTAAGAAATCAGCCGCTATTGAAGACATTATGACCACCATCAAAGGCATGACCGTGCTGGAACTGGCGGAACTGGTCAAAGCGCTCGAGGATGAGTTCGGCGTTAGCGCTGCCGCGCCCATGGCTGTAGCTGCCGCTGCACCCGCTGCGGGTGGTGAAGCCGCCGAGGAAAAGACGGAATTTACCGTTATCCTCACTGAGGCCGGCCCCAACAAGATTAACGTCATCAAGGCTGTCCGCGAGCTGACCAACCTGGGTCTTAAAGAATCCAAAGACCTGGTAGAAGGCGCGCCCAAGCCAGTCAAAGAAGGCGTTAATAAAGACGAAGCCGCTGCTGCTAAAGCCAAACTGGAAGCTGCCGGCGCTAAAGCTGAAATAAAATAAGTTTAAGATAGTTCTTCGGGCGGGACGGCTTTAACCGGTCGTCTCGCCTGATGATTGTTTTCCTCATTTTTCACTGTGCCTATTAGCATTATTAACGAGGCGCTTGTGGACTACCTCTAGAACAATTAATGATAGAAAAAGCGAGGGGGGCTTTCGCCCCCCTTTTTTAATTTGCTCTTAAAAATAACTCTTACCTGGTCCAGTAGTATAATGGAAAACCGGCCGGTCTACTCTTCGGAAAATCAGTGGCGCGTGCTTTAGCCCCGCCGGGATGAAAACCAGACTCGTTTTGGTGATGACGTGTTGTTCGTCGCCCAGCCATAATTCCACTTCCGCACCCAGGTCGTGCGGGTCATTGATGTCCGTCCCGAAGAAAGCGATAACCTCATCATAATCATGAGCGTGAGGTCCCGGACCTCGCTTTTTGGCGGCTTCGATTCCTGCTTTATCGAGTGGCGGGCGTGGCAGCACCCAGACGCATTCCATGTAAAAAGCGCCGGGCACGTTATTGCTGTCCATATACAGGACGCGTCCGCCCTTGCCTTTTCCCGCCTCTGTTACCGGCGGATTCCACGGCGCTTCCACTTTAGGATGTTGGAGTTCGCTGATGATGTATTTACCGTATTTTGTTTCTGCCATAGTTTTCACTCCGTTTTGTTCTGGGTGGGGATGTCTCCCTTTTGTAAAGGGAAAGACAGAGGGATTTTGTTCTCGTAAAAAACTCTGTATCTTTTAATCCCACTTCTTGCCGATGCCCGTGCCGCACGGCTCTTCGATGGTGAAAAAGATAGGCTTGGTGATGTTCTTGAACGTAATTGGGCCTACCTCCAGCCCGGCCGGGATGAACATACAGCCGCTTTCTTTAACCAGGTGTTTCTCGCCGCCGATAAATACTTCCATCTCGGCACATAAGTCGCGGATGTTGTCGTAATTGAATGAGTAAAACCCAAAATACCTGTCATACTGCTGGGTGTTGGCGTCCATGAATTTCTGCTCTTTAGGACCGCCGGGCATTATCCAGATATTCTCACACCCGAACTCCGCCCCTTTTACGGTATCCTGGTCGATGTGGGCTATGTGCCGTGTCGTTTTAGGGTCAACGTGCAGGTAAGACGGAAATTTTAAGTCGGGCTTATCTTTGGTCACAAAGTATTTTTCGTATTTCTTCGCCATTAGCGTTTCCTTTCTCTTGCTTTTACTCCGGGACTAAATATAAGTGCTGCCGGGCCCTATAGTATAGTGGAAGAAGGGCTTATCCATGCGGTGGATGCGCAGCGGACAGTGGGTCACATTAGCCGGGATGTAGACGCAGAAGCTCTTGGTGAAAATGTATTTTTCGTCCTCCATCCAGAATTCCACTTCGCCGTTAAGCTCCTCCGGGTGCTCCAAATCTGTCCCGAAGAACGAGAGCAATTCCGGGAAGGGGTGCGCATGTGGCGGCACGCCCGCACCGCCGGGCTTCTTGGCCATTTCTTCCATCTGTTCTTTGGTCAACACCGGACGCGGCCGCTGGTTGGGGAAAGTGTTCGGCCACTGCCATGTCATTTCGGAATAAAAAGCCTCGGGAATAACCGTGGCGTCCGTCCAGACTGCGTGCTGCAGGCCGCGGTGATAGCCATCCCATGGTCCGTCCCCGAGCATATCCCGCTCCCATTCGCGATAGACCGGCAGGGGAATACCCGGTACAAATCTGGTGCAAATGTATTTGTCGTATTTTGCCATGCTCTTTTCCTTTCTTATTACGAAAATAGTGTCACTGTGTTACGATATATCGCTTGATTTTATAACTCTTTTGAGGCGGGTGTCAATTTTGAATTACTCCGTCCTTCTCGGTCTATACTGTACCGCCTCGGCGATATGGTTGGCTTTAATCGTGTCGCCGCCCTCCAGGTCGGCAATCGTCAGCGCCAGCTTTAGGATGCGGTGGAAGGCGCGGGCGGATAGATATAGCTGTTTCATGGCCGCTTTTAATAGGGCAGTACCGGCATCTTCAACATGGCAAAACTCCCGTATCTCGGCGGGCGTCATCTCGGCGTTAGAGGTCAGCTTCGAACCATGAAAGCGCTTTAGCTGTCTTTCACGGGCTTTAGTCACTCTTGCCTGCACCTTGTCCGACGTCTCGCTCATTCGTTTATCCGTCAGTTTTTCATAATCTATATGCGGCACTTCTACAAAGATGTCCACCCTGTCTATAAAAGGCCCGCTGATGCGCCGCTGGTAGCGGGAGACGAGACTGGGCGGGCAGGTGCATTTATGGAAAGGGTCACCGTAATAGCCGCACGGACAGGGATTCATTGCCCCCACCAACATAAAGCTGCAAGGAAAGGTGACCCTCCCCTGGGCGCGGCTGATGGTGACCATTTTGTCTTCCAGCGGCTGGCGCAGTACTTCTAACAGAGAGTTACCGAACTCCGGCAGCTCATCGAGGAAGAGGACGCCCTTATGACTCAAGCTTATCTCGCCCGGCTTTGGCCAGTGTCCCCCGCCCACCAATCCCGCGTTGGATATAGTGTAATGGGGCGAGCGGAAGGGACGCTGTCTTATCATCGGTATATCCGCCGGTAAAAGTCCGCTGACGCTATAGATTTTGGTTACTTCCAGCGCTTCTTCATTGGTCATGGGGGGCAGAATGGAGGGGAGGGCGCGCGCCAGCAGGGTCTTGCCGCTGCCCGGCGGCCCGCACATGATAACGTTATGCCCGCCCGCCGCCGCCACTTCCAGAGCGCGCTTAACGTGTTCCTGCCCCTTGATGTCCGCCAGGTCGGTATAGTTCAGCAGCGGGACATTTTCCACCACTTTACTCTCGCTGGGAACGAATGGCGCTGGTATCTCTCCACGCAGGTAGCTGACTAGCTGGGCTAGCGACGTAATGGGAATGATGTTTACGCCGTCAATCAGCGCCGCTTCTTTAGCGTCAGCCTCGGGCACGATAACGTTAGGTATCCCTTCGTCTTTAGCCAGGGCGACCATTGGCAGGACGCCGTTGGTGTGGCGTAAAGTTCCATCCAGTGAAAGCTCGCCGAGGAACATGGTATTACTGACGTCTGCTTTAACCTGCTCCGAGCTTAAAAGTATGCCCAACGCGATTGGCAAGTCATAAGCCGGTCCGGCTTTCTTGAGGTCGGCTGGCGCCAGATTCACCACCACTCGCCGCATCGGGAAATTGCCGCCGGAGTTATTGATGGCGGAGCGCACGCGCTCGCTGGATTCTTCGACGGCAGTATCCGGCAGCCCGACGATAATAACTTTAGGCAGACCGGAGAGGATGTCCACCTCAACTTCTACAATCGCTCCGTCTAAACCTACAATTGCCCCACTGATGACTTTAGCCAGCATGGGATATATTGTAGCGTAATCATATGCCTAATGGCAAAATCGTTTAATCCGTCATTCCCGCGGAGGCGGGAATCCAGTGGTAGGGTTAAGGGGTTTAGACTCCCGATTACTCGGGAATGGCGTTGGCTAAAGAATTAGGCTTGATTTTTCGCCAGAGAGGAATTAGCAGCATTACTGAAACTAGTCCCCCCGCCGCTCCAAAACCAAAAGACCATGACAGTGTGCCGGTGGCATCCGCAATCCATCCCGAGACTATTGGCGCCAGCGTTGACCCGCAGCCCAAAAACAACGTCCACAGGCCGACTATTGTCCCGGAAGATTCCTGCGAAAAATAGTCTGAAGCCGCCGCCCCATACATCGCCCATATTGCCCCATACCCCAGGCTGAAGATGAAGGCAGCGATATACAGCGTTACCGCATTTCGCAGTATCATTGACAGCACACCGGCAAATATCAGAAAGCTGCACAGCAGCAGCATCTTTAGCCGTCCTGTTCTGTCTGATAGCGGACCTATCGCCAGCTTACTGATTATTGCGCCGAAACCCAGCAGCGTCATGATGTTCGCCGCGGCTGTGTAGGAGAGCGATATTTCTTGTACTGCGTAGGTGCTCAAAAACGTGAATGGTATCGCGTAAGAAATCCCGGCGAAGAAGTATGCCACGCCGAACAGCCAGAATTGGCTGTTTCTCAACAGCTTCGCCAGCGGTATGCCTGCTGGTTTTGTTTTTTTTGTGCTCGATTGCGTATTCTCCGGGTTCTTGATTACCGCGTAGTTTAGCAGCCCGGCGGCTATCGTTATCGCGCCCAGTACCATCCAGCCTGTGCGCCAATCGCTTACTTTAACGATGAACGGCACGAACAGCCCCATCGCGATGATGCCCAGCGCGCTGCCGATGTCTATATATGCCAGCGTCCGGCCCCGGTGTTCAACATTCGTCCACCTTTGCGCTACCGCCAGTACCGGTGCCCAGCAGGCTGCCGACCCGATTCCTGCCAGCATAAAGAACAGGCTCGCCTGCATTAACGAGTTGGCGAACGACATTAAAAACGCCCCGATTCCTAATAGGGTTATGAACGACCCGAGCAGCCACCGCGACCCGTATTTGTCGCCGATGAATCCGCATATCGGCGCCCCGATTGTATACGCTATGAAAAACGAGGAGAAGATAATGCCTGCATCCGTCTTGGTGATATTCAGAGAATTGAGCATGTCCGGGAGTAAAATCCCGTAGCCATATCTAACCGCGTAGGCCACGAAGACTGTTATAAAACAGGCTGTTAAGACCAGGCGTTTATTCATAAAGTTTGAATTGTAGCTGGTATGTTATTACAGGTCTATCTTATTGCGTTTCCATTCCTTCATCAATTCGTCGCGGCGGTAGCGGCTGGTGCGCAGCTCTTCTTCATAAAGTTCCAATTCCATTTTCGGCAGACCGGCGTCCCGCGCTTGCTTGATTGCCAGCTCGATATCGTAAGGCAAGCGTATCGTCTGGATGGAAAAATAGCCGGGCTTTTCATCGCCATAATTGCCTTCGATAATAACGTATGCCGCCGTGGGTTCATCCAGTGGATTGCCCACGCTGCCGGCGTTAAAAAGGACTTTGCCTTTGATGTTTTTAAGGAATGTCCTGTGGATGTCGCCGTAGCCGATGGTGTCCGGCGCAAAGTCATCGCCGGTAAAATCTGTATTATTAAACATGGCGAGGTGTTTATCTTCGGTGTCGTCCATTTTCACCCGGTGCGCCACCCCGATGTGCGAGGCGTGGTATAATCTTACCTTCCTGCCGCTGATATGAAAATTGAAAACCGGCGGCAGGTTTCTCAAGTATTTGAGTCGTTCCTGGCCGATTTGCTGGCGGTACCAGCGGAACATGGGGAAGTCCTGCCCTTCCGCCATAAAGTAGTCCCAGTTGCCCAACAGGATGACCTCGCAAATCTCGCGGCAGATGTCCGTGGCTTTAACCGAATCCGGGCCCTTCCCGACCAGGTCGCCCAGGCAGAATATCCGTTTGATATGCCGATGTTTAATGTCTTTAAGGACGGTTTCAAACGCGGGCATGTTGCCGTGAATATCGGAAATGATAGCGATTTGTTCCATGACGTTTTTATTTTACAGGAAATGGTAGTAGCGGGTAAAGAAAAAAGTACGGTTGCCAGTGCCTAAAAACACCGGCAACCGTATTAGTCCTGATTATTCAATTAAGTTAGTTTCAGTAATAACTGCTAAGAAGGTTGGGCGAAAACAACAAAGGAAAAACCTGTCTGAATTACTGTTCCAACTGAATTCCAAATATATATTATCAACTTTCCGTCCATGCTGCTTTGAGTAGCATATCCTTCAAAAGGACAAACGGCCACTGCGTAATCCCATATTGAAAAGCTAATGCCTGTTAGCTGAATCTCCCAATAAGCACCAGACCATGTGACTGATGTGACGTTATATCGGCATGTGGCGCTTAGAGTTCCTGCATTATCAACATTGCCTAAAGCTACAATTAAGTTTGGTCCTGCCGGTCCCTGTGGTCCTGTTGCTCCTGCCGGCCCTGCTGTGGCAGCACAACCAACAAAAAGTGCCGTAATCATGATAAGAATGGAGATTAGGGCGAAAATCTTCAAGAATTTATTCATGGCATCCTCCTTAATATTTCCTATTTCATGTTTGGGTAGTTATTTTAAAACTATTATTGGTGTTTTGTCAATATATCGATTTACTCGTTTACCCTCTCCCCAATATCCCCCTTATCACCTCGGCGTAGTTTTCGCTGTCTTTATCGCCGGTGACAATCTCTATCTGGTCGGCGGACTTTACGCCCAGCCCCAATTCCGCCGCCCGCTTTATCTGGTCTTGCTCGAAAATTTTGC
>Ga0184636_1000133_pt1 | contig 17609 bp, 17 predicted proteins | sample PLM3_60_b2_FD_133164 | JGI IMG/M metagenome (GOLD analysis project Ga0184636, IMG submission 133164) | Groundwater sediment microbial communities from an aquifer in East River, Colorado, USA - PLM4_90_b2 | ecosystem: Environmental > Terrestrial > Soil > Riparian zone | place: USA: East River... | reverse complement strand
CGGACGGATTGTCTTTTTTAAAAATCAAAAATCCTCTTTTAGCGTATTCCTGATTTGTCGGGTTTTCCGGTTTAACAAATTTAATTTCAGCACTAAAAGGAACATAATCCGTTGTCATCCAATCGCCTTGCGCCTGTGCCGGAACCTGGGCAATTATTCTGCCATCCCAATCCGTAAGAATAACCGGAAAACTTGCCTCAAAATACCACAGCCCTTTGGCAACTCCGCTCACTATAAATGGAGAAGAAATTTCCATTCCTTTTTCCGGCGACTCAATAAAAATTGGGGTTTCAACCAAACTGTTATTTTCAACAACAAGATATTTTGATTTTCCCATAGACGGACGCGTTGTCATCGGTTCATTTTCTGCCCGGTCAGCGTAATTAACAATCAAATATCCATTCCTAATTTCAGTTGTTTGCGGAGCAATCCTGTCTCCCAACAAAATCGCATTTGTGCCTATATATCCATCACTGGTTTTTAACGCCACAACCACATAGTAGAAAGTTCCACTCCCTCCTCCGTCTTGGGTAAGCAAAAATGCCGTGTCATTTATTCCATCGCCATTCAAATCCCCCGCAGCAACATTGCCAAAATATTTGGTGACAATTTTTGACGCCGACCCCGATACCGCCTCCACTTCTGAAATTCCATTTTTTAAATCCACACTTTTGCCATCTATTACATATGAGATATTTTTGTAATCCTTTTGCTCTGTTTCCAATGGATTAGCCGAATTTTCACTCACATTTTTCTGAAAATAAATAAATTCCCAGAGACCAAAACCTGCTAAAACGAGGACAATCAGCACTATTATAGTTTTAAGGAGTGGCTTCATTGGATTTTATATTTTTAATTTTTATTAAATAAACGCTATATCCGAAACTCTCTAATCTCATTTTAGCATTTTTTAAACTAACTTTACTAAAAAAAGGAATGTCCAGTGGTTTATCAGAAGAACTTATTATCGCATATATAATTTTGAACTCATTTGGTTTTGGCTTCTGATTTTCTTTTAATAATTTAAAGCTGGGATTAGAAATTTTTTCAAGTACTTTTTTTCTATAGCTTGAATCACTAATCATTAATTCTCCTGAAACTAATCCTTGAAAAAATAAATGGCTCAATACTGAAGAACCTCCATAATGTTTAACGTGAATAATTTCTTTATCTTTTGAAAAAAGGTCACAAAATTCAATTTTATTATATTTACCTCCATAATTAATAAGTTTTCTATCTAAAGAAATAAAATTTTGATCAGCAGCTGGAATACTATCATTATAATCTCCTTCATTTTTATGATTATATTCAGGAAGCGACATTGAAGAAGTAAATATTAAGTCATTATAATTAGTTTCAATAATTTGAGTAAAATCTTTCTCGACTTGATACCATTTCCCATTAGTAAGCAAAAAAGTGTTTCCTGTAGAGCTATCTTTGACTTCCGAATAAAAACATTGGAAGACTGTCCAATTGAATTTTACATTTTGACTCAAGCTATCAATTCCAAAAATTTGTTTATTCTTTAAAAGTTCAATGGTAATATCTTCTTGAGTAGATAAAATGAAATCTTTTATAAAAATATCGGGAAAAATTTCACTATTTGATCGATTGCCATACTTAAAACCATCAATAGTTTCCCATTCTATTATTTCCGGAACAGCCATCCATGTTTTTTCAAAACGATTGTTTTTTATATTTTCTATTAAGGAATTATTTAATCTTTCTAAAATCTTGATATCTTTTACCTCCTCGATTTGATCTACCCAATCAAAATCCTTTTTATAATCATTACTACAATATCTTTCATAACAAGAATTAATAAGATCTTTTATTTTTAGTTGATCAACTTTTACAGCAATGGTTAAAGCATCACGACCCGTAACAATTTTACCAAACGTATTTTGATCTTTAGATAATCCAGAGACTGATCTTAATAAATCTTGTTCAATATCAATTCCAAATTCTGCAATACTACCTTCCTTACTTAACTGTTCGCTTGTATCTTTTGGAGCCGAAATCATACTTTTTTTATCAATCTTTCTAAGTTTTTCTACATCGATAATATTTAAAGCTGTTATTAAACCAAATCGCTCATCATAAACACCTGGTTTCAAAAATTGCCATCCATATCCAAAAGCTAAAGCAAATATATAATTTTTATTACTAATTTTAATTTTATATAAATAGACACCACTAGAACTAGCATTAAATAATTCAATATTTTCAGCAAAAGATGGAATAAAAAAATTATTTAACCAACTAGGCTTATTTGTATGGGATTCACCATAATAAAAAGTTCCCTCATCTTTATAAGATTTACTATTTAGTGATTTTGAATTTCTAAATATATCTTCCGGAGTAAAATACTCTTCTTTAATTAAATATATTGATAGCTTATTTGTTTTTAGCCTCTCCATTAAATTATATAATATAATTAACTTGCTATCTCGAAAATCTTTTTTACAAAAGATGTTCGTGCATAAAATGCACGACTAATTGAACCATGTCCGGGACCTTTTGTGCGAGCTTGTATCCACTTGCCGTCTTTACCCGTTAAAGCTCCAAAACCTTGCTTGATAAGCTTGTTGCGAATAAAATCATAATCAGCTTTAATTTCTTTTATCAATTCGTCATCCTCAGCAAAATCTAAACTTGCAACTTTAAGCAATTTTGCTTCCTTGGAATTTGTACCATTCCACTCAACCGCACAAAAAACAATAGTTTTAAGTTTTGCCCAACAATGACTTTTAAAAAATGAATGGGCTTTTAATTCTGTGGGGTTAATCATTGTTATCGCCATTGTTTCTTTCGGCACAAGCACCCCCCTTACTTCGCGAAAAGCAACAGATTTTAATTCATAAGTAAGTCCATTTGGCGCTTTGGAAACGTTATTTTCCAATCCTGCCAAGCGTTCCAAAACAAGACCCTTCCAACCTTTATTTTGTTTTCCTGTTTCATAGGTTGTAATATCGTGCTTCAAAGCCAATTTTCGCAAATCCTGACCAATGTACTTTTTTAGATTTTTAATTGCAACTGTGCGTGTGATTATTTTCATAAAATTATTTACATAAATTTAATTCAATGGAATTGGGTTTTCTATTTTTCATAAGATATTTTTCACCATTATTACCTAATAATACAATTGCATCGTAGCCCACATTTTTTGCTTTTTGATACATTTTTGAATCGAGCTTAATCCGCCGATTATACCAATCCTTTCTGTCGTCTATAACAGAAGCATATAACTTTTTATAATTCTTTGGAAATAAAATTTTTAGAATATTCATTTCTGAAGTCCCATATATCGGATTAGAAATTTGTACTTTCTCTGAAATATCGTTTGGTCTGCCGTAAAATTCCGCCTGTTTATATGTTGACGCAAAAAACTTTCCACGTTTTTTATATGCATTCAAATCTTTTGGCATTACATGTCACCAATGGGATTGATTTATTTTATTTACTAGAATTTTTTTAATTTCTTTCTTCATGCCTTTGAATATTTATTTTTTAAATTACTGTTCAATTCTTCAAATCGCTTTATTGATACATCTAAAAAATTCTTATCAAGATCAATGCCAATAAAGTTTCTGCCATATAAATATGCAGCAATCCCAGTTGTGGAACTTCCAGTAAAAGGATCAAGTATGAGATCACCTTTATTAGTGCTGGCAAGTACAATTCTTTTTAATAACTCTTCCGGCTTTTGTGTTGGATGCTTTCCAAATTTTTTTTCAATTGGTTTTGGCGTATTAATTGCCCAAACGGATCTCATTTGTTTATTTGGTTTTTTTATATAATCTTCTGCCCAATCTCCATTTTTCATTTTATCATAATTAAAAATATGCTTTGCCTTTTTATCTTTTCTTGCCCAAATTAATGTTTCATGACTTGCTGTAAAAAATCGGCAGCTTAAATTTGGAGATGCGGCTGGTTTAAACCATGAAATATCATTGAGAATGTGATATCCAAGCGACTGCAAAGCATGCCCACATTGATAAATTGAGTGATAAGTACCACTAACCCAAAGTGTACCATGAGGCTTTAAAACTCTACGGCAAGCCTCCATCCATTTATAATGAAAATCATAATCATCCTTAAATCCTTTACTTTTATCCCAATTCCCTTTATTCACACTAACCATTTTCCCGGCATGGACTGTAATTCCTCCGTTTGAAAGATTATATGGAGGATCAGCAAAAACCATATCAACCGAATTTTCTGGAAGTTCGGCTAACAAATTCAAACAATTTTCCCGATAAAGTTTAAACTTTGGTTTTTCGTAATATGGTTTTTGCATAATCAAATATAACGTAATAATTGTATTATATAACCTTACGGAAAATAATCAAAAAATTAAACAAAAATAGCTTTGGCTTTTGCCCGATTTTACTGAGATCCTTCACTGTATTCAGGATGACTAAGGGTAGTAGTTAATTGGAGCTGGTATTAATTGCCGCTTCAAGTTCTTTTGGCTTATCAGTTCCAATTCTATAAATTTTTCCATTTTTCATCACTATTTCAACCGCGTCAAAACCGGAAACATTAAAAATTACCGCATACGGCCAAAAATACATTCTTATCCCCCATCCGCAATACCAGGGATTTTTTACAGCCTTAGCTAAAATTATTTCATTGAGCAAAAACTTTTTTCTAAAAATTCCATAACCAAATTTAATTCTCAAATAATTGTCATCAATTATTGTTGTGAGCGATGTAAATGATGAAAGAATAAGCAAAATTAATACCATTATGGAAGTGCCAAGAAAATTTGTACCAGAGTTGACCGAAGGTGGCTCAGCCCTGGCCGTAATATAAGCCGATGCGAAAAGCGCCAGTACGGCCAGTGTAACAGCTATCATCAAATATCCAATTTGAGTGTGTTTATATTTAATCATGTTCACTTAATATTAGCCCTATTTTAAGTTTATTTAAAGCACAAAATAAGTCTTTAAAAGTGTCTTTAAATCATAATGATTTTTAATGCGGCTAAGCGAGGAGTAAAACGAAATATGAAATTTTGCGCTTTGTCCGAGCAATGCCGCATCATGAAGGTTAAATTCCGCGGGGCTTGCCCCGCATCTGAACGAGCGAAGCGAGTTCCAATGATACCCCGGAGCTTTGCCCCGGGGAGACATTCATTTTTTATCATGATATGATTTCATAATGAAATTAAACAAACAAATCATTGTGATATCTTCAGTAATTTTAATCACTATTTTGACGGGAATTTATATTTATAAAAATAATTTTTCCATGGAAGGTCGCCTGGAATCAATTGCCAAATTGCCTCTTCCCGATGGATGGTATCCTCATAAACGAGGGAATAATTCCGTTATTTTTACGCAGCAAAAAGAGCTGCCTGATATTGGAAATACCGAAGGTTATGCCTATGGCAAACAAATAGGAATTGGCACTTCAAAAATTGATAAATCTCCGGAAGAATGGGCGGCAATCAATATGCAAGACGACGTTCTTATCATATCAAAAACATGGGATTCAATTGGCGGCTATAAAGTTTTGAAAGCGGAGCAGTATACTGAAGCTGATGAAATTCTAGCTTATTATATTTTTGTTGATGACCGTCTATATTTTGCCTACCTTTATCCTATTGAAACTTATGATTCTGTAAACAAAAAAAATGCCCGGGATATGGAAAATATAAAACTATTTGAGCAAATAGTTGATGATGCAATTAAAGTTATCAAGTAAAATTTATCAATAAAAATCAGTGATGGAAGCTACTCAAATTTTATTGAAGATATTATATTATAGAATGTTTTAACGTCTTGATCTGATAATATTCCGTTTTGAGAAGATATAACAAACACCAACCCCGGGAAAATATTGCTCTTGGTATTTATGAAGACAGCTGTTTGTTTACTGTCTAACAGCATCTCTATCTCGGTATTTTTAATGATTATTGCAATATCCTTGCCATTATTGATGGATATTTTATCCGAAGGAATAATTTTCATTCTTCCCCAAGCAGAACCTAAAAAATAATCACCATTTTTTTCTTCGTATCCGGAAAAATCATAAATACTTCCCCCTCTTGGGTAGCTATAATCTTTAGTGACGCCGCCAAATAGTATTTCAAATCCGGAAGGCAATTTAATATAACCAGAAAAATTTTTTCCCAATGCATCGGCAATGCCGGGATAAGGCGCGCCAATAATACTGCTATTTAAAACAGATTCTTTAGGGCAAGAAAAAGAAAAGTTAATTTCATTATTTCTATATGTTTCCCAGTCGGATATATCTATCGTATTATTGGGAAATGAAAGTGGCACATAATCAATGGCTGGCTTATTTTCTTTTGCTGCCTCATTATTACTATTATTTTCAAGCATAAAAAGCCAGCCAAAAAATATGAAAAACACAACAGCTGCTATAATAAGTAAAATTTTATTTTTCATTTAGTGATTTTAAAAGTTGAAAGGACCCAGAGAGCTTCTTGTTCGGATATATCATAATATCTTAATATTGTAACCATATGTACGGAATATATCCTGTTATTATATAAAAGACGGTATGTGTTTGCGCCACTTGACCCTGGAGAAAATAATCCCTTTTGATCTCTAATCATGAACCATTTTTCTCCAATCATTTCATCTGGAGAAAAAAATTTCTGGTCTGTATTTTCTACATCAATATAAAACAATGGATTTATTGATCCTTCTAAAATTCCTGGGGTGTAAATAATATCTGGAGTAATGGAATAATGAAATGATGCGTCTTCCGTAATATATCGGATAATTTCATTGCTTCTCCATTTTTTTGGAAAAGTAATTTCAAAAAATTCATTTTGGAATGTTTCCATCTCCACTCCTTCAAAACTTAATGGTTTTTCTGGTGAGATAAAAATGGTTCCAATATTTGCTACGCTGCCGAATAAATCTTTCTTTTTGTTAGTATCCGTAATATTTATTTGAACGTTGTTAATTGCCGTTTTTTGGTTTTTTAGCACAATCCACATAATAATTGTAAATGTAAAAATTATTAAAATGATAATTAAAATTATATGCTTTTTATTCATAATCAAAATCAATTATTTGTAAATTTAAAGGTAGAAAAAATATTTAAAAATAAATTTTCTATTGCTTTTTCGTCAGAATATGAAAAAGTAAAAAATGTGTAAGAAATATTTTCTTTTTTTATGGAAATATAAATAAATATTTGGCCGTCTTTATTATTCTTATAAAAATTAATTCTTGAAGAAATACCATTTATCACAATTTCTTCTGATGGTTTATAAGAATAGAAACCATAAAATTCCACATCTTGATTCATAAAAATATTAAACCTTATATCCTTATTTGTTTTTTGCTGAAAATAAATTTTTTTAGGAGTTATTATATTATTTTCCCACTCCTTCGGATATTTTATTTCAAACCCAAACTGGTCATTGTGATAAGTTTGCCATCCGGATATTTGATTGTCATCATTTTTTATTTCCAATGGTAATAATTTATTTTCTTTGCCGGCATTTTTTTGTGCGATAAATATCGCTCCTGCGACAATAAAAATTGCAATAATTAGTAAAATTACATATTTTTTAAACATATTTCAAATTTATCATATAATAATAAAAATTTTAATTTTCATAAATTGAGTTTATCTAATAAGACAAAATAGGAGAACTATTTATTAAAAAATTAGAGAAAAGAGATATATTCTACCTCAACTTAAAAGAAAAGACCATTTGTTCAAGTATGCGTTGAGAGGATATGTCAGAAGTTGGACCATAAAGAGAATATCGGTATCTGCCGCCATCGAATACGTAATTCTGAAGTGTTATTCGTTCATCCGGGTAACCGCGATCCTTACTCCACACGCCGAGTTTATAATCAAAAATTACTCCTTTCGTGTTGTTATAAATAAAACGGCTTTTCAGCATCAAATCTTGCGGATTTATGTCTCGGATAATTTCATCAAGGGGTTTTTTATCAACGAATATAAATAATTCACCGTCATATCCTTCCAGTCCAAAATTTTTTTTCTGTCCAAATGAAAAAATATCGAGGACTGCCAATTTCTCTGGGTTTAAGAGAACCCACCCATCTGGATATTTTACTTCAAATCCAAATTCTTCATTTCTGTATGTTTCCCAGTCAGATGTATCTATTGTGTTATTAGGAAATGAAAGTGGTGCATAATCAATGGCTGGATTATTTTCTTTTGCTGCCTCATTATTGCCATTATTTTCAAGCATAAAAAGCCAGCCAAAAAATATGAGAAACGCAACAGCTGCTATAATAAGTAAAATTTTATTTTTCATTTAGTGATTTTAAAAGTTGAAAGGACCCAGAGAGCTTCTTGGCTTGTAATGGTATGTTCTGGCGATAGACGATAAATTATATGAAACAGACGATTATTTACTGAAAAAACATAAGAAAAATTATTTTCTAAAGAAAATAATTGATGCCTATACCCATTAATGTTATTTAATAAAATTTTTGATAGATTATCTAACGAAGCTTGAGTTTTAAAATACTCATCAAGAGAAATGTTTTGTACTGTAATTTGAAATAATGGTGATGGTCCGTATGGTATATCCTCCGGCATTATATAATATTCTTCTAAGTTAGGAGAATCTTTGCTTTTTGGAGCAACTCTTGCTATCCACTCCGATGGATATGTTATTTCATATCCATAAGGACTTTTATATATGACCATTTTTATTCCTTCAAAAATTGTTGGTTTATTTATTGAAATAATTTCTGTTTCTGTTTGGCTTGTTTTATTTAAAACAGGTTGCAAGGGTTTGTTGTTGCGTAAAAAATTCCATACAGCAGCGCTTGATGTAATTATAAACATTATAATGACTATTGTTAATATAATTTTTTTATTCATATAAATAATATTACACTGTCACTATCCACTATCATTACCTGGCTAAATTATTTTATAAGTTTAAATAATGAAAGCATTTCTTTAAAAATACTGGCATTATTATCACCTGTTGTGTGGTGAACTTCATATCCATGATGTTCATCGCCTAGAAAATACTGTCCATTGAGCGTCTGCTGAGTTTCTTGATCTTCAAAATATACCATAGTCAAATTATTAAGCACAATTTTTTTACTAGATGGCAAAGATTTACCTTCTGCCGGATCCTTAAATTGGAATACCAACCTACGCTCAATAGTTTGATTGATTGATTCTCGATAGAAAAAAATTAAAAATTCGGAATATAAATCTTTTGGATCGTTAATAGCTACATGTCCCATAAAAGACGCCCCAAGATTTTCCGATGAATCTAATTGATTGGCGCTTGTAGATTTGACAAGAAATTCCTTCGGATATTTCACCTCAAATCCAAATTCCTCATTTCTGTATGTTTCCCAGTCAGATGTATCTATTGTGTTATTAGGAAATGAAAGTGGCGCATAATCAATGACTGGCTTATTTTCTTTTACTATTTCATTGGTACTGCTATTTCTAAACATAGCCAGCCAAACAAAAAATATCGGCAAAGTAATAATTACTACAAGAGTAGAAATTTTCTTTTTCATAAATCGAGTTTATTTAAGAATTTTAAACGAGAGAAGAATTTGTTGAAGTTCTAGCATGTATTTATCGGCATTTGGCATATTGGCGCCACCAAAATTATAAATAACATCCCTGCCTGAAATAATATAGCTGTCATATATCTCAAAACCAAATAAATTCATAGAGCTACCCTTGATTCCATTTTTTATCCCAACAGTATTATTTACCTTTATATATTGTATATATTGCCCAACTTCATTATTTAGAAAGGTATCGGGATTTTTAATGCGTTTTATTTTTTCCTCCAGAGTCAATTTATAAATACTAAACACGTCAATGCTGCTTGTTGCGCTCCGCACATTCAAAGGAAACAATCTAAATTCTCCCAAATATCCACTTTCAGAAGGGCCTCCTCCCCCACCGCCTTTAATGGAGTTTTTTGTATCCCTAAAATCCATCCCCCACCCATCTGGATATTTTACTTCAAATCCAAATTCTTCATTTCTGTATGTTTCCCAGTCAGATGTATCTATTGTGTTATTAGGAAATGAAAGTGGCGCATAATCGCCGGCGGGAGCATTTTTTACTATTTCATTAATACTACTATTTCTAAACATAACCAGCCAGCCAAAAAATAATAACAATATAATAATTACCACAAGAATAGAAATTTTATTTTTCATATAATAAATCGTACCCTAATTATTCTTTTTTAACAATCTGTAATTGTACTTCATTTTTAAATTAAAAATTTTTTGCACAAAAAAACCCGCGAGTATTACACTCGCGGGAATTAAACAATTTACAAATTAATACAATTTATTCCAGTCAACCAACTGCCAAGGCGTCCATGTGCCAATTGTAGGATCCCAGTAGCTTGTATAACGCTCTAAGGGATTGGCTTTGCGCGTTGCTTGGTTTACATAAGCAAAACCTGCCCCTCCGGAAAGAATGAACTCCATATAATGAAGTTCAAAATTTGGATCCCAGTTGGGGTCATGTATGTAGGTGTCGGTTTCCACGGACGCGAAATCAGCATCATTCTCTACTGCGTGAATCATATCCATTCTTGCCCGGTCTTCCTGATACTGATTTTGCGGTACAGGCATATGGAATGTTGCTCCAGTAACAGAAGCATAAATAGCATACATCACACCGTTTTCAAAAAAGTTGTCATCGGCGTCAGCATAATATTGCCACGTAGAACCTCCGTCTTTGGAAAAAATCACCCCATACGAATTGACCCAGCCAGCCGTTGCTGCATCCTTGATTGTCTTGAGTTGTCCGCCGTATTTCACGTAAGCTGTTGAGCTCGGCGCGTTTCCGGTCATAGTAAAAATTGTCCACTGATTCGCGACAAGCTGGTACGCGCTGACATTTTGATGATCATCAACGATGATTGATGGCGCGCGATATTTGAGAGCGTCAATAATTGTCAAAGGCTTTTTGTAAGGATTTGATCCCAGCGGAATAGTCAAATCCTTTTGCGCCTCCCAATGAAGATGTGCAACTGATGTCCCCGTGTTGCCAAGATAGACAACTGTTTGTCCGAGCGTAACAACACTGCCTGACCAAGGAACCCCTTGTGTCCAGGTAATTCCGTTTGCCATGCCGTTTAGATGATAATACGCGCTGTCAAATGTCAGTAAACGAGCAGATTCTTTGGTATACGGAAATATATACCGAACATAGAGCCTTTTACCTTGACCGGGAATACCTTCATTATCCAAGAAAATTACTTGTCCGTCCGCAATAGCATAAAGCGGCGCACCCAAATCAGAATCTCCGCCACACATACCATTCCAATCTTCACCCATGTGGTACTTTTGAACATTGGCATCGTTATTATACTGCATATTATACTGGGTTATAAACAACCATCCAGAACTACCACACGCAGACCACGTCTGATTCTCGTTAAACGGACGTCCGAACTGTCCTGTCGGAGACGGCTCCGCTAACGCGATTCCTGGCAACAGAAATACACTAACAACTGCCAAAATCAGAAATACCCTACTTATCAATCTTTTCATTTCTTTCTCCTTTTCGTATTCGATTTTTAAGAACAAAAAAAATATACAGGACGCTCTAATACTACATTTAATTCTCCTCCTTTCTTTAATTAGATTTAGAGTGTCTTAGTACGTCATTCAATGGTAATGTTTTAAAATATTTGAATCAATGTGGATAACTTTTTATTTAAATATGGCAAAAATATTTAAAGTTTTTCCATATTAGCCAAGCAAGTTCTGCCGTCTTTATTAAGCACTACAGGATATTCCTCTGCTGTTATTTTTTGATCAGATATTTTTATCAATATTGCCAACCCTTGTATTGCTTTTGGATCCCAATACTGGTCAAATATAAAATTCCCCAATGAATAATAAACCAGAGTATTACCAATATATTCGCGCGGAAGAACTATGTGCGGATGCGACCCGACAATAAGATCAGCTCCGTTTTGAGCAAATAATTTAGCGATGCCGCGAATTTGCTCAACGTCATCTGAATATTCCTGACCCCAATGATCATATACAATGACGATTCTGCCCAGAGCATGTTCTGTTGCAATTATTTCAGCTACCTTGTCCACTGAATCGCCGCCAAATTCATTGTAATTTACAAATGACAATTTTACTCCTTTATCTTCTGTGCGATAGATAGACGAATTATTTTCAAGACCTCCAAAATAATCAACGCCTGCGTCTGATAAATATTGGCGAGTTGAATCCATCCCAGCTAATCCATAATTACTAATATGATTATTCCCAATGCTGACTAATTTAATATTGTGTTTAAAAAGCATCTCTGCCGTTGTCGTCGGAAATGTAAAATTATAATTTTCCGGACTGTCCATAACTGTGCCCTGACTGATAGATGAATTATCAGTAATCGGACCCTCTAAATTTCCCAACACAAAGTCGGCGTTTTTTAGTAATGTATCAATGCAAGAAAAAATAAAATCAGCTCCTTTCTTATTACCCACTTGCCGTATATATCGATCAAACATCATATCCCCTACGATTAATATTTTTGGATCAGACGTAACCTGCACGTAATTATTTGTGTTTAACAGACAACTACCAGATGAGTGGATTGTTGATAAGGCAAAAACAAAATGACTTGTTGTTTCTTTAACTGATAAATCATTCATTAATTCAGCGGAATTTGTATGCGCAAGCAAACTGGGATTCCAAAATCCCAATTCCTGAGCCTCCTGTTCCAAGACCCACAGACATAAAGGACAATCACTCTGACTTGGATTTTTAAGATTTAAAATTTCCTGACTATTACTTGAACAAAAGGAGTCCTGTGTTTTTTTATCCATCTGATTTGATTCTGCCAAAGGCAAATAATGCGAAAAATCACTGCTAATTACAAGGCTTGTATCGTTTTGAGACAAAAGCGGTTTTAACAACTTAATAATTGCGTTTCTTTCCTGTTCCGATCCCCTGCCTTTCTGGGATATAACAATGGGAATAATTTGCGCATCCGGAATATAGTGCTTAATAAATGGAACAACGGAATAAATACCATGTTCTTCTTTAAATAATTCGGAATCTGCCACAAGGTCAGAAGATTTTTCCAATTGGGTTACATCTTTTTCTGAAATGGAAGTGTTTCCAAAAAAACTTTTATAACTTCCTTTGGTTGTGCATAAAATTTTTGAGCAATTATTATTATGATCGGGAGAAATAACAATTATTATTTTCGGCATCGAAGAAGCCAGCGCTTTTATTCCAAGAGCAACGGATTTTGAAGCAACAAGATGATGCGGCACAATAACCGCTTTTATAACACCTTCATTTTTTTGAGAAATAATTTTGTCAGCGGCGACTATGCCATCAAGAACAGCCAAATCCAAGGCATTTTCAGTGGCCGAATAGACGATATTTTTTGTATTTGCAGTTGAATTGTTTCCAATAAAAAATAACAAATCTACCACAACAATTAATCCAATCGCTGCGACACAAAAAATTATTTGTTTCCTAAAAGTTCCTGAAACCATTTGTTATTATTTGGCCAAGCATTCTTTGGCTTATAAGTAATTGATGAATCGCCACCCAAATCAGTATAGAAATTATTCTGCCATGTTTCATCAGTCAGTCTTTCGCTGCTTATAGTTTCATATTGGGAATACGTAAATCCAATTGTCAGTCTCGGACCATTAATATCTTTTACTGCCACAAAAATCACTCTTGGCACTCCGGTTCCCTCTTCAAGTACGCCGCCATTTTTATCAGTATGAATGTCTGCCACGATGGCAGCTCGCTTGTCTTTAATTTCTAATATAGGACCTTCCACGGGATCAGGTAAAGCAGCTCTCATCTGATTGGTTAAAGCTATTCTAAGCTCCTCCCATCTGCTGTCAGAATAATTTACAGATTCTCGTTTAACTGCTGATTCAGGCGAAATAAAATTTTCCATGCAATTATTGTTGCCGTCTCCGGACTGTCTTGTCTTTGTTATTGTTGATTCATTAAAAACATTATTTTCTAATTCCAATTTTGTGTACTCGCGAATTATATTTAAAAGTTCAATAAACCCAATTAATCGTGAAGAATTTTTTAATTCAAATCCGCGTGCCTTATATTCTGCGGAAAGACGTTGTGCGGCATAATAAAGTCGGTCATATGCTTCAGCTTGCGGCTCAACATATCCTTTTGCCGCTTCAGGAACTTTGCGCAAATCACAAACATCATCTCCTCCGCCGCCTTTTTCCGCAAAAGATTGCTTGGCATATAAAAGCGAGGTATGTCGCAGCTCCGTCCAAAAACCTGCGCCAGTAAGAAGAGTCTTTGCATCCCAAAGCGGTGATTGCATAAATTGCGGCAACACAGAATGATTGCCACTTATCCAACTAAACAAACCCGACACAGTCCAAAGCGTGCTTGTATATAAATTACTCATCCAATAATCATCACTCCACGCATTAGCTTCTGATTTTAATTCAGCTAATCTAGTATCAATTGCCTGTTTATTCTTTTTATAAAAAGATAGATCAGAAAAATGTGCCATGGCATAAGGCGATCCAAGCAGAGACATTATCTCCAAAGAAGACGCCTGGTCTGGCAAGCTTTTTCCGTTTACTTCCGGCAATTCATCGCCTTGTGTCAGTTTACTGGTCCAATAGGAATCCAGAATAAACTTTTGGCTCATAAAGCGCATGCCTCTTATAGCCGTTAATTCATCTGCAACAGTGACTCCGGCATTTGGATCAATATTAACTGGCAAGGCTTTAATTTTTGCATCAGGTTTTCTATTGCTTAAATAATCTTTTAACGCCTGCTGGTCATTAATTTTGTCAGCTCCCAATTCACTGACAGCGGCAGCATAATCACTTACATCAAGATCGTCACTTTCACCAACAATAAACGCAATAAGCGCTGAAAATGATTCAAACTGATTTTTTATATCGGTATTGTCATTAATTAATTGACCAACACCAACCGCATAATTTGTTAAATCCTTGCTGCCCAAAAGAAATGAAATTTGCTGATACCATTGAACTGCTCTAAAATATTGTCGGCGCAATGAACTGCCAGTGTACGTGCCTCTCGGCTTAAACAGTGTAAATGGAATCGTAACTTGAATACTTGACGGCAATGCATTAAACTCTGTTGCAAAAATTACTGGTATGCCTCGGGCTATACTGGCATCATAGATTTGTTTTAAATCTGCCAATACTGCGTTTTCATTATCAGCGCCAAGATTAAGACTCTTTATAAAATCAGCGGTTTTTTGATAATCATCTGCGGTTTTATCATTAGCTTCATAGTCAGCTTGCACACTCTCAACGCTTACGCCTTTTTTATAATAATCTGATTTCCAATAATCATCCGCAGTAATTGGTTTTATAGAGGTAGAAAGTAGTGCATACGGTATGGCAAAATAATTTCTAACCTTGGTCCATTGATTTCGTTCCTCGTCTGAATTGGACTGTTGCAGTTTACTTGATGCCTGATCATACATTACTTTAGTTATTAATAAAGTTTGGTCATACAAATATTTATTTTCTGTTTCCTTTAAAAGTTCAGCTGAAAGAATCGAAAATAGATTCATCATTACATCAGCTGAAATAAAAACGGCATTTGCCTGCGTTCTGTTTTTATAATCATAGCTACCGGAAATTTTTCTATATAAAGCGACAAATTCCCGCATATTATTTTCTTCAACATTAAGGCCGTTTACTCCTGACAAATTAGTATCAAGCAAGTTTTTAATGACAAATTTATTTTGCTCAAGTTTAACCAGTTCATCAGCATTAAAAGTAAAACCATACGTTTTCTCCATATCGCCAATATTTTTAATTTCTGACAAGGAAAAGTTTTGAGCGACACTCGGACTAATATTTATTGCCTGACGGACAAAAGGCACATCTACAAGCGATGGTTGAAAAATAACAGGCGAATTAGAATTGGAAGTACTAACCTCGCCATTTTGCATGGGCTTTTTAAATACAAAAAATAATATAGCAATAAAAACTACAGTTATCAGAACTGCCGTCATTATCAAAACTCGCTTGTCTCTGCCAGGCTGTTTTGGGATTATTTGAGGCTCGTTAACTGAATGATTTATATTGAAATTTTCCATATATTTTGTTTTTAATATTATTTCAATAATGATACATCTAATTTGACTAAATGTTTAGATTTCCGAAATTGTAGGCTCTTCTGATAATTTACTGATGCGGAGGGCTTTGCGATTTTTATAAAGAACTGCAGCTGCTCCGAACAATAAAATTGAAGACAGAACAAAGGGTAGATATTTACTAAATCCAAATAAAAATCCGGCGACAAACGGTCCAATTGCCATACTTAACGAATTTATGGAAGTTGTCACGCCCAATGTCTCCCCCTTCATCTTTGGATCTGTTTTTGAAAGTATCTGACTATTCATAACAACTCTTAAAACTGATTGTCCAAATGTTTGCAAAACAAGCGCAATCACAAGAAACGGCAAATTGCCAACTGCCATGAATAAAAATCCAATTCCGTATATGACAATCATGGAAAGTTCCAAAACCGGCTCGCGGAAATATTTCAGCCAAAAATGTTTTAGCGCAAACATCTGGTTAATTGCAATTACCACTCCCATTCCGGCAAAAATCCAACCGACAGCCGCTGTTCCAAATCCAAAAGTTTTTTGCGCGTAAAGAGTAAACACGGATTGAAAACTTGAAATTGCAAGCCCGAATAAAAACCAGGCCAAATAATTTGGCAAAAGTGATTTATTTTTTATTGCCCTGCCTAACGGCACAAAAGGATTTATTGATATTTTCTTATTCTCGCCGCGGTCATTGTGGGTTTCCGGCAAAATAAATATTCCTAAAATTCCATTGACCAAAGCCAAAGTGCCGACAAACCAAAACGGGAATGAGTGCGAAATTGATCCGAGCAAACCTCCAAAAAGCGGTCCCAATATAAAAGCAATTCCAAATACCGCGCCAATAAGCCCAAGGTTTTGCGAACGTTCCTTGTCATTTTTTGAAATATCAACCAAATACGCCTGGGCAATCGGCAAATTTCCCGCAGCCAAGCCGTCAATTATTCTGCCAAGATAAAGAAAAAATAAATTTGGAGCCGCGGCGAAGACAAACCACCCGATTGAAGTGCTGAAAATACTTGCAATCAACATCGCCTTGCGCCCCACTCTGTCAGAAATCGCGCCGATAACCGGAGCGCTAAAAAACGAACACATCGCATAAACTGCAAAAAGAGATGTGATTAAAAACGCAGACGATGTAAACCTCTCCACATAAAAAGGCAAAATGGGAATAATAATCCCCATTCCGACAACATCAATAAAAACAGTCGTTAAAATTAAGATTTTTGTTTTGTTCATGCCGATTTTATATAAATTTAGAATCTATGGACAAAGAAAATTTATCCATAAAATCGAGCACCCCGCCAACGGCGTGGGTAGTTCATTAAAATAATTTTGAGGCCAAATGGCCTCAAAATTATTATTAGAAATATTAAATTGTCGTTGCGGAGGAGGTGAGATTCGAACTCACGGGACCCTTGCGAGTCCAACATCTTAGCAGGATGCTCCTTTAAGCCACTCAGGCACTCCTCCACTGTTGTTTAATAACTTATAAATAATAATTAAAT
>Ga0184636_1000132_pt1 | contig 17749 bp, 20 predicted proteins | sample PLM3_60_b2_FD_133164 | JGI IMG/M metagenome (GOLD analysis project Ga0184636, IMG submission 133164) | Groundwater sediment microbial communities from an aquifer in East River, Colorado, USA - PLM4_90_b2 | ecosystem: Environmental > Terrestrial > Soil > Riparian zone | place: USA: East River... | reverse complement strand
GTGAAGAGAACTTAGGCTGGGGGGATTGAGAGGCTAATTAAATCCAAATATCCAAAATATTTTTTAATGGTTGCTCAAAAAATTCAATCAGGTTTTTCGTAATGCAGGTTCAGGAAAGGGAACAATCCTTTAATTTGCCCGATATTTAAAAAAGAATTAAACAACATGCTTATTTTAAATTTCTATCCCTTCCCGATACTGTCAACACAACGGTTAATGCTAAGGCAGATCAGCAACAATGACGCAAACGAAATTTTTTCTCTTCGTTCCGATAAAAAAGTAATGCAATTCATAGACCGGCCATTGGCAACATCGATAGAAGACGCTTTTCAATTGATTCAAAAAATGAATGATACGAATGAAGGTATCACCTGGGCTATAACAGTTAAGGATGATGCCACACTAATCGGAACGATCGGTTACTGGAGAATAATCAAAGAACATTACAGGGCTGAAATCGGGTATTTACTTCACCCGGATTTCCAGGGAAAGGGAATTATGCAGGAAGCAATGACCGAAGTACTTAAGTATGGTTTTAAAAAAATGAAACTTCATTCAGTAGAAGCAAATGTTAACCCGGGTAACTTAGCTTCCATAAAACTGCTGGAAAGAAATAATTTTATCCGGGAAGCTTTTTTCAAAGAAAATTATTACTACAATGGCAAATTTCTGGACTCTGTTATTTATTCTCTTTTAACTTCCGGATTTGTTGAATGATAAGAGCTTGCTGATTGCCACGACCGCCGATTTTCCATTACATTAGTCTCATGAAAGCGGCTACCATTCAGGAAATAAAGCAAGAACTGGTAACAGTAAAACCAGCTATATTAACCGGGCTCTGTTTACGGCTGGCCAGGTTCAAAAAAGAAAATAAAGAATTGCTGACCTACCTGCTGTTTGAAGCCCACGATGAAGAAGGATATGTACGGAGCGTGAAAAAAGAAATCGATGAGCAATTTGCAGAAATAAACCTGTCTCATTTGTATTATGCTAAAAAAAGCCTGCGCAAAATTGTAAGGATCATTAATAAATATTGCCGGTACAGCGATTCTAAAGAAACTGAAATAGAACTCCGCCTTCATTTCTGCACAACAGTTAAAGAATCCGGTATTCCCATCCACAGGAATAAACTGATCAGCAACCTCTATCAATCCCAGCTTAAAAAAATAAAAACAACGATCAGATTACTTCATGAAGACCTGCAATATGATTATGAGAAATCGTTGGAGGAACTTGATTAAAGGCAAGGTTGAAAAAGAAATTATTTCATCCGCCGGGGAAACAATCTACCTCATCAATGCACTGGTTCCTTTTCTTGAATAAATTTTATTATCTACACCAATCCCTTCTGCGATCCAGACAACTACCTGTGCCGGCTGCGCGACACCTTTAAAATTTCCATCCCAACCGGGCCAATCGGTTTTTGTTTCAAATAATAATTGTCCCCAGCGATTGTAAATTCTGAAATAATGAAGTTCTTTAACCCCCATCAGGATGGGATGTAAAAAATCATTCAGACCATCCTTGTTAGGCGTAAAGGCAGAAGGCACATACATTTCAACCTGCTTGACCGTTTTTACCAATTGCGTATCAACTGTTGTACAACCGGTAATTGTTTTTATTTCGATAGTATATAATTGATCCTCCGACCCGTTGAATACCGGTGTATAGCTTGCCCGGGTATTTAAACTAATGCCGGGACTCCATAAAGCAGTCTCCCCAAATTGCCTTGCCTGCAAAACAAGAGGGGAATTTATGACAGCATATTGTACTCGGTAATTTATTCCCGGTTTTGCTTTGTCAATAACAATAATTTGTGTTGCGGTAGATATGCTGCAACCGTCATTATTTATCAGCAGGGCATGGTATGAACCGCTTAGAGGGACCCTGTAGTCCGTTTGATTGGCTCCGTTAATAGCAAGATTATCTTTAAACCATTGAATACTGTATGTTGGCTGAACCCTTAAGACGGCGCTATCACCGTTACCTAAACAATACATTGCCTTACCGATCAATTGAAATGAGCTATCGATAACAGAAGATATTACAACTACAGTGTCTCTGTCAAGACATCCGCCCCCATCGTGATTGACGGTAAGTATATAGGTAGTTGTTATATCCGGATTGGCCAGGGGATTTGCAATACCGGGATTGCTGAGGCCGGTCGCGGGACTCCAGTTATACACTAAACCCGGTTTGGAGTTAGCGCCGATCTGGACGGCCCTATGATTGCAGGAAAGCGTATCCCTTCCCGCATTTGCAGTTACTGTCAGTGTATCTATTAACCGTGCATATAAAGTATCCAGGCAGCCATAGCCGTTATAAGGTATCACTTCCACAGCAATGGTTGTACCGGTAACGGGAGGTGGATTAAATGTAATAGTTTGCTGTGTGCCCAGTACCTGGGTGAACGTGCTGTTATACCATGTATAATTTTGGTATCCATAGGGTGCTACTACATTTACTGCAGTGTCGTCGGGGCAATAAGTAGCACCTACAAACTCACTACTGCATTCGGAGTTTACATCAATATATGCATATCCGAAATGTCTTCTGAAAGTGCAATCGGCTGTTTTAAAAAAAAGTCTGATGGTCTTACCGGCCATTCCGTCTAAATTAATTGAAACCGCGGACCAGTTTTTACACCAGACAGGTGTATTATCCACCGGCTCTGCCGCTAAAAAAAATCCGGGAAGCACACTACCATAAGGAATAAAAGTAAAAGAAGAACAGCTGATGATTATATTATCAGTAATGTTGGCAATTTCAATTTCCATCCTTGGCTGCTGATATTCCTCGTGATTGGGATCCTGGAACACAACTGCATAATGATAAATAAGAGAGTAAACATTTGTATTCGCAGGAATAGTGAATTCATAAGAGATGCCTTCTGCTTCTCCGCCGCCCATATCATTTCCTAATTTGATAGAATGACCACTCCCATTGGGACAATTTACAGGGAAGCCTCCGTAGGGGTCCATTCCATCTCCGGGGTTTGCAGAATACATAGTGTGCCGGTTATATACAGGACCCGATACTGAAAGAGAAATTATGTTTTGACCATTGCCCGTTGCAAAGCCTGTATAACAGGTCCATCCGTTAAAAGTTCCGGTTTCAAAATCAATATTAGGAGGGCAGTTCTGTGAATGGGCTGTAAAATAAACCGGGCATAGAAATAAAACTGCAGATAATTGCAATGCAAAACTGCAAAATCTTCTCTTGTTTTTATAAAAAGTCCTGAAATTTTGCACCTTCCGGATTTGAGAAAATAAAGGTAAAGTTTTTACCCGTTCTTGTCCAGAAAGAGTGCGGCTTTTGTTTTTGCAGATAAATAAAACAGTGTTTTGCCAAAATGAAAAGCAAATCAACATGGTAATAGAATCGTCTGAACAGAAGTAAAGGAAGCCTGAAAGCTCTGTTCCCGGTTCTTTTGCTGGCAAATCTTTGCAGAAAGATCGTATGGCTTTCTTCTTTTATTTCAAATATCTTTATTTAAATCAATTCAATGACCATTCGTGAAGCTAAAATAACCGATATACCAGGATTGCATAAGGTTAGAATTTCGGTAAGGGAGAACCCGTTAACTGATCCCGTGTTGATTACTGCAAGTGATTACGAAGAATTTTTAACCCTGCGGGGAAAAGGTTGGCTTTGTGAAGCGGATGATCAGATTGTTGGTTTTGCTATTGTTGATATAAAAGAAAAAAATATCTGGGCCCTGTTTATTCATCCCGGTTATGAAGAAAAAGGAATTGGCAAAAAACTTCATGATCAAATGATGAACTGGTATTTCGGGCAAACAAATGAAACGATCTGGTTAGGTACGGCTCCAGATACAAGAGCAGAAAAGTTTTATAGAAGAGCCGGATGGAAAGAAACCGGAATCCGGCCGAATGGAGAAATACGATTTGAAATGACGGCGGAGGCCTGGAAAAAAATACCCGGGTGAAATAATGAAACAAAGAATAGCACATATAGCATTAATAGTAAATGATTACGACGAGGCGATTAAGTTTTATACCGAAAAACTCAACTTCTCGCTTATAGAAGACACTGTTTTGAGCGAAACAAAACGCTGGGTGCTAATAGCGCCTCGGGGTTCTTCGGAATGTTGCCTGTTGATTGCCAGGGCCGTTGGAGAAGAACAAAAAAGCAGGGTAGGGAACCAGACTGGCGGTCGTGTTTTTTTATTTCTTTATACTGATAATTTTTGGAGAGATTATATTGACATGCAGCAAAAAGGTATATCATTTACCAGGCAGCCTGTTAATGAATCATGGGGAACTGTTGCTGTGTTTGAAGACCTTTATGGCAATCTCTGGGATCTGATAGAACCAAAATTTTAATCCGGGCTATTGATTGATTATATGCTCATTCAACAAATAACCTTTGTTGTTGATTAATTACCCTATCTTCACCCTGTGATTTTTAGTTCTGCTAAGATTAGTATACAGGATCAGCGCAATTTTTACTCTTCGTCCAGTAATATTTTCCTCTTCTTTACACTTGCTTCTGACTACGATCACAGGTATTTTAATTATTAATTTTTAATTTTTTGTTTTATGAACATGTACGTTTCGAACTTAAGTTTTCACACAACGGATGATGACTTAAGGAATTTGTTTTCCCAGTATGGCAATGTGTCTTCAGCCAAAGTAATTATGGATCGTGAAAGCGGCCGCAGCCGTGGTTTTGGGTTTGTAGAAATGGATGCTGTTGCCGAAGCCAAGGCAGCCATGGAAGCTCTGAATAATAAAGAAATCGAAGGCAGGGCCATGTCAGTTTCTGTAGCTAAAGAGAAACCTGCCCGCACCAATAATAAAAGATGGTAAAGTCATGAAACTATCTGAAAAGGGCTCAGTAATTGAGCCCTTTTTTTATGTTCGTTTACACTTGTTTATTTTCCCTTCAGTTCTTTTATTTCTCCTGCACATGACCCTGCCTTGAATTCTAAAATCGTAATCTTCCTTTTATTGCTTAGTATATTTCCTAATCGCTTAGTTGCAATATAAAAATCATATCTGCGTTATTTAAATTCCGTACCTTATTTATTTTAACCCCACAACAATTAATAATATATTTTAAACCTCAAACAAAGGCTTGAGTCAATGATTGCTGTTCACCACAAATCCCTACATTATGAAAAAACAAATTGCCCTTCTCTTCATTATTATGCTTTCCGGTGCTGTCTATTTTACGGCTTGTAAAAAAGAAAGCAGTTCCGGAGATTCTAACGCAGAAGTCACAAAACATTCTGATGATCAGGCACAGATTTCAGCAGAGGTAGATGCTGTTGCCAATGATGCCGATATAGCATTAGAAAGTTCTTCTTCTTTTTCGGGAAGAATGGATCAAACTCAAACTTTAATTTGTAATGCAACAGTTGTTGCAGATACGGTCAGTAATCCCAGAACGATAACCATTACGTATAATGGCCTTAATTGCTTTGGTACGGAAACCCGGACCGGTGCTGTCGTACTCTCTATGGCACAAGGCGTGCGTTGGAAAGATATCGGCGCCACACTGAATGTAAGCTTTCAGAATTTACATATTACCCGTATTAGTGATAATAAGAGTATTACTATCAGCGGTACTCAAACATATACGAATGTCAGTGGTGGTCTTTTGATCAATTTAGCAACTCTTCAAACAATTACACACAGGATCACCAGCAATGGAATATCGGTAACGTTTGATGATAATACACAACGTACCTGGCAGGTAGCAAAACAGCGTGTGTTTAGTTATAACAATGGCGTTGTTATTACAACATCAGGTGTACATACCGATGGAGCTCTTACCAATATTGCTGAATGGGGCACAAACCGTTTTGGGCATGCATTTACAAGTGCAACCACTCAGCCGCTGATCGTGCGCCAGGATTGTAATTTCAGATTAACCGGCGGGCAGGTAACGCATACCACATCGGGAATAACTGCTGTGGCCACTTTTGGTCTAAATTCTGGTGGTATTCCGACTTCTTGTCCTGGTACCGGAGCTTATTATTTTAAAGTAATCTGGACAGGTCCCAATGGAAACACTATCACTGTTATTCTGCCGTATTAATTTTCTGCAAATAAAAAAATAGAATAACCGCCCCGAAACCCGGGGCGGTTTTGTTTTGGCCTGTTAACCCGTTTCGTCTTTTCAAAACAATCGTATAGTTTTGAAAATATATTTTTCTCCAAACTTTAAATTTTTTATCATGCCCTCATTTGATATTGTCAGTAAGGTAGATGCACAGGCTTTGGACAATGCCGTTAATGTAACGACAAAAGAGATCACCAACCGTTTTGATTTTAAGGGTTCGCATGTAGTGATCGATCTTAATAAAAAAGAATTTACGATCACCATTGAAACAGCTGATGACATGAAAATGAGACAGCTTATCGATGTACTTATCAGCAGGGCGCATAAGCAGGGAATTGCTCCTGAAGCATTTGATCTTTCTAAAGAAGGTTACCAAACCGGCAAAGTATGGAAAAAAGAAGTTGCTGTCAGAAATGGATTGAAGCAGGAAGACGCAAAGAAAATTGTAAAGCAAATAAAGGATAGTGGTTTAAAAGTACAGGCTTCTATTATGGATGATCTTGTTCGGGTATCAGGAAAAAAAATTGATGATCTTCAAACGGTGATGCATACTTCAAAAGAATGGAACCTGGGAATTCCTTTGCAATATGAAAATATGAGGAGCTGATTTTTTCTGTGGATAACCCTGTGAATAACGGGTGTAAAACAATGAAGCAAAAAATTTGGAAAGGGTAGTACCTGTACTGTATCTTGGACTTACAATCGTTGCAGGAAATCTGGAAACAGAAAGAATGCAACAGGGGAAACAGGAATCCGTCAAAAGAGGAATGTAACTCCTGAAAGCATCGGGTTAGTAAGTATAAAGGCGCAAGCTGATATATTAAACAAAACTTGGTGCTTTCGTTTTTTATATAGGCTGCAAGTAAAAGCTACTATCGGGTAGCTTTTTTCATTAAAAACTGCCAGGTTGTTTCATAGATCAGCAGCTTAAGATAGTGGATCAGTTTAGTTAGTTAGCCCACGATTTATCCCGATAATCCCGATAGCTATCGGGATCGGGACGTGGACTTGCGTTCCGAATTTTCAAACTGACCCATTACTCAGCTTAAATACATTTGGATAAATAAGTGACGAAGGCTAACTTTGCAAGCTTAAATTAATTTTCTTAATCGTACGGCAAAATTTCCCGCAGGGCGGGACAGGCTTATAGCCTTAAAATCAAACAGATATGAAAGAAGGTATCCATCCGAAGGGTTATCGTTTAGTGGTGTTTAAAGACATGAGTAATGGTCATTCCTTTCTCAGTCGCTCAACAGCTCCTTCCAAAGAATCGGTCAAATGGGAAGATGGTAATGAATACCCGTTAGTAAAACTGGAAATCTCCAATACATCTCATCCTTTCTTCACAGGCAAAAATGTACTGGTTGATACAGCCGGGCGTAATGATAAATTCAATAAGAAGTATGAGAAGAAAAAATAATTATTTAGCTTTAATCTGAAATACATTTTTGTTTTTCATGGCTATACTTTAAGACCTCCCGATTCTTCGGGAGGTTTTTTTATGTAATTCAATCGTCTCTGCGTCAGGAATATCTGTCATCACAAGGTCAATATTTTTATTATTTGCTTTTGATTTAAAATCATGAAAGATTTCCAGTATGTGTTAGATAAATTTCTTCGCTATTTTTGAAGACATTCACCAGGAATGAATAAGATCATTTTTACTGAAGAATTTTGCCAGCCTGAAAATCTGCATCCCTTTACATTAACGAGGCAGATACAGGATATCCGTTTAGGTATTCTTACCATTCGTGAAAAATGGGAGAGATGGCTGGGCCTGTCTTCGTTTGATAAATGGGAAGACGATTACAAAGATCTGGATCGTTCCATCCGCATTGACAAAAATATCGGCAATGACGTTTTCCTGATGATCCATGGAAATGTATTACCCACTGCGAAGATGATCAGAGCAATTTCGAAATTAAAAAATGGGGAATTTATTTCAGTGAATGGCGATGCAGGAATTATTTTCCGCTTTACCAAAAAAGAAATCATTGAACCACATAAAATCAAAGTAACCAAGGCCATCACAATAAAGGAGAAAATTAAAGCTCTTCAATATCCCTGGGAAATTTTTCAATGGAACGATGACGCCATCCGGAACGACTTTGAACTGGTTACTGCAAAAAGAAAATCCCAATCGATTTCCAAAACAAATACGGTCATCAAACCATCACAAATTTTTATTGAAAAGGGCGCCACGGTTGAGCACTCCGTTTTAAATGCATCCACGGGCCCCATCTACATTGGCAAAAATGCAGAAGTAATGGAGGGGTGCATGATCCGTGGACCATTTTCATTAGGTGAAGGAGCCGTATTAAAAATGGGCAGCAAGGTATATGGCGCCACTTCTGTTGGCCCTTATTGCGGGGCCGGAGGGGAAATAAAAAACTCTGTGTTATTTGGTTATTCAAACAAAGCACATGATGGTTATTTGGGAGATTCTGTGATAGGAGAATGGTGCAACCTGGGAGCAGGTACTTCTAATTCTAACTTAAAAAATAATGCAGGTGACGTAAAGATATGGACACCAAAAGGACAAATGATTGCCGGAGGCAAGTGCGGGGTATTGATGGGAGATTATTCACGAACTGCAATAAACACTTCGTTGAATACAGGCACTGTTATAGGCGCTTGCTGTAATGTTTTCGGCGCCGGCTTAACTCCAAAATATCTTTCCAGTTTTTCCTGGGGTAATGATGGCATTGACCGCTATGAATTTGATAAGGCCCTTACAGATATTGAGAACTGGAAAAAACTGAAAGAAAAAAAACTTTCAAAAAATGAAAAAAGTATTTTGAAGTATATTTTTGAACATTATTAAAAAATTCCGGAGGTTCCAGAAGTTCCAAAGATTCAAGGAGTTCCAGAGGTTTCAAATTTAATGAACCAACTTTTGGAACTTATTGAACCTTATAAACCTGTTAAACTTATTTATGAGAAAACAAATCGCAGCCGCAAACTGGAAGATGAATCTGACCTATAAGCAAGGAGAAAAATTACTGGATGATATTTTAAGCGCTGATACTAAGCTGCAACAACACCAGTTGGTGATCTTTGCTGTTCCCTTTCCTTACTTAACAATGACCCGCAGCGCAGTGGACGAAGAGTATAATTATTACGTGGCCGCTCAAAATTGTTATCATAAAAGGAGTGGAGCGTTTACCGGTGAAGTTTCAGCGGAAATGCTTCATTCCTTAGCCATTCCTTATTGTATCGTCGGGCATAGTGAAAGAAGAGAGTATTTCAATGAGACAAATGCCCTACTTGCTGAGAAATTAAACCTTTGCCTTGAATATTTTATCACACCCATATTTTGTTGTGGTGAACCTTTAACTATCCGTGAGGCCGGTAATCAAAATGTATTTGTGGAAACTCAATTGAAAGAATCGCTTTTTCATCTTTCTGCGGATCAAATAAAAAATATCATTGTTGCTTATGAGCCGATCTGGGCAATTGGCACAGGTAAAACAGCTACTACACAGCAGGCACAAGAAATGCATGCCTCTATTCGTTCTATTTTAGTAAACCAGTATGGGCAAAATGTGGCAGACCAGGTTTCCATTCTTTACGGAGGAAGTGTGAAGGCAAATAATGCAAAGGAATTATTCAGTTGTCCCGACGTGGATGGAGGTTTGGTGGGAGGTGCTTCCCTTTTGACAGAAGATTTTAAAGAAATCATCCGCTCAATGAAATAAAAAACTTATCGCTGAAGCCTACTATATTGTTATCACCCGCAAAAAACAGATACTGCTCAGTTTCCTGAACATAAGAATTATAATTAATGGCAAAGAGATTTACCCGGTGAAGCAGGGACAGCGGGTTATCATCCCGGTTGAGGCCAACCATCCCAAAGTGGTGGTTACAGATGGTTATCATTTTACCCGGCCGCTTGAACTGGTCTATCATCACCTGCATGTTTATTATTTCAAAATTATTTGTGCCATTGATGATACACAATTAATAGCAGGCTGTTGTGTGCTGGCCCTTTTTTACCTGATGGGTTTTGCGACGGGTTTTTTTATTCTGAAATTATTAGGCTTGTTCCCTATTCTTTATTTTCTTTTTCTGTATTATATAAACCGCAAGGAATTTATCCAGATACAGGCAGTTTAGCGCTTACAGGCTGTAAAAGATCGATTTTTTCATACTCATTGATCATATCGATATCCAGAATTGTTTTCGTGTGCTCTTCATTTGGATAATACATGATCTTAAATTTTGCACCCCAGATTATTTCCGAAGTTGTATAGGATGTCCTCGACATAACAGTATTTGCAAACACATCATCAAACGCTTTTACAAATACCAGCACCTCGGCATTGGTAGCTTTAAGATCTTCAAGCGTAAGATCATACAAAGGGCTTTTCTCATTAATAGAATGCACAACCGTCCAGCTTAACGCCAGGGCATTGACCCTTGATATTTCAAGATCCAGTGAATAAAATTTATTGGTCATTTGCCCATTCTCATCTATCCGCATAGCGAGTGTTAATTTCGCTTCAGCATCGGATAAATTATTGTTTTTAAATGGCGCCATTCTGAACATTAAAGCAGTTCCATTTTTGTAAGGTGAGATCAGTGCAATATGACTGAATTTCAGAAAAGCCTGCGGTCTTGAAAAACGTCCATAAAATAAACCGGTAGCAATGGCGAAACTTAAAAGACCCAGGAAGGCTTCAAATGTGGCTACTGTGCTGGTAAGAAAACCAACCGGGCTGATCCGGCCATATCCCACTGTTGTAAAGGTTTGCGTGCTAAAGAAGAATACTTCTGCAAAATTTTTCCATACAGAACCTCTGTTCATTCCACCCAAATGTTCAATGCCTATTGCATAATACAGCCCGGCAAATACAAGGTTGATCAGTATGTAGACCATAAAAAGCAATAAAAGAAATTTTCCTCTTGGCATAGCCAGCATAGTATGGTACCAGCTATGGCGGTCCAATAATCCTACTCCGCGTTTGATAACATTCGGTGCCCCGCCCCGGTTATAAAACCGGCCACCACTGTAGATGCTGCTTGCGCCGAAACCGGTATTGATCTCATCAGCTAAGCGGTTATTGAAACGTTTCATCAGGGCTAAGTAATAATTAATTAATGATATTTTGTTTATTTGTACCCTCTCAATCCGAAGTTAAGAAGATTTTGCGATTGATATTTTCAATTAAAGTATTGCTTCATGCAAAATATTCTTATTATAAAAAATGACGCATCAGGTGATGTGGTAAGAACAACAGTATTGCTTCAGTTCTTATCCGGAAATATTTATTGGATTACGGCTAATCATAACCAGCCCCTTTTTCCTGATAATTACCCGGGATTGACTGTTTTACCGCCTGAACATTTACCAGATAAAATAGCTGGGATAATGTTTGATCTCGTTATCAACCTCGAGGAAGATATCAAATTAGCGAAGATGATCAGCCGACTCACTACTAAAAAAATAATTGGTGTTTACTGGAAAGATAATAAACTGTATTATACTCCTGAATCGGCTGAATGGTTTGATATGAGCCTGATCAGCCGTTTCGGGAAAAGCCGGGCGGATGAATTAAAAAAACAAAACAAAAAGAGTTACCAGGAAATTCTTTTCAGTATGTTCGGGAAGTCTTTTGCAGGCGAAACATACCTGATTTATAAAAATGAATTTTTGCCAAAACCTGCTAAAAAAAGAATCGGTATTGAAAAACGATCGGGAGCAAAATGGGCTAACAAAAGCTGGTATGGTTATGATGAGCTTGTGCATATCCTTACCAGTGAAACCCATGAACTATGTATATTCCGGCATAGGAACAGCCTGAGAGAATATTTGCAGGATATACAACAATGTGAATTGATAATTTGCGGAGATACCCTGGCTATGCATATTTCACTTGCTTATAAAATTCCTTGTATTGCTATATTTAATTGTACAAGCCCGGATGAAATTTATGAATATGGTATTTTAAAAAAAATAATCAGCCCTCTATTACCACAATCGTTTTATAAACAGGGTAAATCAGAAGAAGTTATACAAAGTATTCGGGTAGCCGAAGTTTATGCAGAGGCAGAGAAACTTTTGGCTGCAACCGTTTAGTAATTGATAATTACCTGCCAAACAATGATGGATTTTTTTCGCTGATTCGTTCGATGCTGTATTCTTTTGAATTTTTAAATGCTTTTTGTTGCCAGCCGTTATACTCATCGGTATTTTTGAGAAGCCTGTCAAAAAAGACTGCGAGTTCATCCAGGTTTGAATATTTAAAACAACTGCTTTCAAGATTGGCCGGAATCTTTAGCTGTGCCGGCACAATGAAAGGCTTGGCATGTTTAATTACATCGAAAATGTTTCCTGACGATTTAGTAAGACCATATATTTCAGATATGTTACCGCAAATGGTAGTATGAATGACTGAAGGTATTAAAACAAAATGGGCCGAATTGAGCTGTTTATCAAATTCGTCCTGATTAACATTATCTGTTTCATAATAAGTTAGCCGGGTATAGGGGGAGTAATTTTTTTTTGCTCTTTCAATTATATTGCTGCCATATTGGTCTCCAAATCCTCCCAGTAAGGTTATATGCAAATTAATTTTTTTTGAAGCGGCAAGGTGAAGCAGAGAAAATACCTGGTCATAATCTCTTCGCCTCTTATCAATAGATCCCGGCACCACTACGTGGAGACTATCCTTAATTCTGTTGTCCTGAACCAGATCTTCAAACACTGCGCCGGGTACATTGTGAACTTTTTTCAGCGATCCTGCTTTTGTCTTCATGTAATCAACCATCGTGTCGGCTACCACATTGAATTCATATACCTGACTGATCAAAAATTTTTTCCCAAGATGTTGTATTATTCCACGTAAGCTCCATGTAAGTTTTGATTCAAACATACAGTTGATATCATGAATAGTAAGAATGTATCTTGTTTTAGGAAGCATCCATAGCACACATGCATACAAAAGATGATTATTGGTGATTGTATTAAGATAGAGAATATCGGGTTTATAATTTTTAATTTGTTTGTAAAAGGAAATGAAAAATTTAAACCTTGATGCCTTACTCTTTTGAACAAACCATTGATATTTTTTGGCAGTCGTTTTCAAAAGTTGCCGGAATCGTTCATAAGTATCTTCGTTGGTAAATATGAACAGGTTGTTTTCGCCCTCATCAAAAAGTTTAATGACAGGATAGGCCCCTTCAAAATGTTCTGTTTCAAGAATGCAGATTTTCATGATAGTAAAAGTGATCAGCTTCTGCTAATCTACTTGTATTATGCTTTTGATAAATATACTTATGTTTGTAATTATTCTATCCACCTGTTTATATAATCATTCAATCATGCAGCAGAATTGGGGAGTCGTTGATGATATTGGTGTTTACGGGAGGGATGATACGGCTTATTATTTACTTCGCGTGATGAAAAAATTGCAAAATTTTTTTAACGAAATTTTCTGAAAGCACCAGATAAGTTTATGAAACGATTATATTCTGCAGCTACGAAATTTTTTTTTCCGAAAGAATTAATTGATGAGGATCACGCTATTTTTTACCAGGGAATAAAAAAATCAATAATTGTTCAGGCTTTTTCTTATTTTTTTGTTTTTCTCAGCAGTTTGTTGCTCGTAAAAACTGCTGGCGTTAATAATTATGGCATTTATGTAAATATATTTAACTGGGTGAGCCTCCTCACTATTATTGCCTGCTTTGGTATGGAAGATGTCGTACTGGCCGAGATCCCGGCCTACCTCCGGAAAAAAAATCCGGGTGGTGTAAAAGGGTTGGTCTATCATGCAAACAAAGTAATATTCATTGTTTCCCTCTTAAGCAGTATTATCTTCGGACTTATTATAGCGACAGGAACAGTAAAAGGGTTTAGTGAGAACAAAAATGTTTTTCTTATCGCACTTGTTAATGTATACTTTGCTTCTTTCATAATCGTGAATCAACAAACCCTTCAGGCTTTTAACAGGTTTTATGCCAGCCAGGTCGCTGATAAACTGCTCAAACCTTTTTTATTGATTATTTTACTGGCAGGTTTCTGGGTCGCCGGGAAAAATATTGATGCCCGGTTGTTGATACTTTGCAATACAGCCGTTCTGATAATATGTGCGATCGTTGTTTTTATTTTTCTTCAAAATACATTGGCAAAACTGCAGCCTGATAAAAGCAAAGCGCCGGTTAAAAGAAAAATCCTGGAACAAAACGGTTACTTTCTTCTGATTTCATTGTTTCTTTTGTTGAAATCAAAGATCAGTATGCTTATATTGGGAGGCATTAACGATACTACTTCTGTTGGTATACTGAATATAGCTTACCGCTTATCTGATTTTGTTCTTTTACCTTACGCGTTGATACATTCAGTTGTTCCGCAATTATTTTCCGGTCACCAGGAAAGCGATGTTTTTTACAAAAGAAAACTTTTTCAAAAGTCTACCCGCGTAATAACGGTAGGTAGTGGTATTATTATATTGCTGATTGCCTTGTTGGGGAAACCAATTCTCCGGTTTTATGACATAAGCCTTGAAGAACATTATGATATCCTGCTTATTCTTTGCGGAAGTCAGTTCTTATATTCATTATTCGGGCCATCCAGCGCATTTTTAATGATGCAGGGAAAGCAGAAACAAGCCGCTATAGCCTTATTGCTTGATGTTGTTTTAAGTTGTTTGTTTTTTTTCATCTTAATAAACAGGTTTGGGCTCGTCGGGGCAGCATGGGCCGCTTTTTGTGCCTCTTTACTTTATAATATTATCTTACGGATTATGGTAAGCCGGCATTTGTCTGAAAATACTGTGCCTTCTTAACCTTAAAAAATATATAATGCGGAAATTTCTGAATAAATATGCGGCTTTCGCATACGTTTTTTTGATTTTGTATTTCGTTTTACACGAGTTTAACGCTAATTATGGTCTCGTTCCGGTTTCCATGGCCCTTAAGTTATTCCTTCGTTATCTGTTGATAGCAGCGAGCTTGCGTTTTGTATCCTGGTTTTATTTTAGAAATTTTAAGCAATCATCTTTTTTTACTTTCATTCTGATGATTTTTTTTCTCTTTTTCGGAGCTTTTCATGATACGTTGAAAACGGCTGTAAAGAACCCTTTTTTTCGCTCGCACACTTTTATTTTTTTATTGATCGGCTTGCTGAGTTTTGTCGCTATCCGGGTTATCAAAAAATATATTAAAGGCAATCATGTGTTGTTTTCATTTGCAGCATTCGTTGTAAGTATCCTGTTTGTATGGGAATTGTTTTATGTTTTATCTAACATCATTTTCCATAAAGAGAAAGAAAATAACATTGTGGAAGCGGGTTTACAGCATTATCGATCCGGAGCAGGTTCAGGATTACAAAAACCTGATATATTTTTTATCGTTTTTGATTCATACACCAGCTCTGAATGTTTATTAAATGACTTCGATTATTCCAATCAAAAACTGGATTCTCTTCTCACCAGCAAAGGTTTTTTTATTTCCCGCCATTCAAGAAGTAATTATCCTTTGACTCCAATTTCAATTGCTTCTACTTTAAATATGAACTATCTTAAAAAAGATGCGACACCCGAAGAATCTAGTGCCAAACATATGTTGCAGGGTGCAATTTCTGTTTACGATAGTGAATTGCCGTTAATTTTAGAAAAGGAAGGCTATAGGATATACAATTACTCTGTTTTCGATCTCAGAAATCATCCGGCTATTATAAAACCTATTTTTAACTACCTCGCTGAAAGACTTATAGATGAACAAACTTTATTGTGTCGTTTTAATACTTATCTTCTCTGGAATTTTACAGTAAAAAATTTATGGACAGGCAAAATACATATACCAGGATCTTTTTTCAAACAAAGAGAAGAATATATCAATAATTATATTACAAGAGAAGTTACAGAGCTCGGATCAGTTAGCGAAGAGCAGGGCTCCATTCCGCATTTTGTGTACTGTCACATCATGCTCCCTCACAAACCTTATCTTTTTAAAGCGAATGGAAATCGTCAGCCGGATTCCTTGTTGCTTGATACAAGCAACCCAAAAGGAAAATTCGTGGAACAAACCATTTACACCAATTCTATGATTGAACAAATTTTGGACAAACTGATCCGGGAAAGAAAACGACCCTATGTGGTTATATTAGAAGGCGATCATGGTTTCAGAGATTTTGCTAATAAAAAAGAAAAAAACAAAATATTCCAAAACCTGAATGCCTACTATTTTAGCGACAAGCAATATGATTTATTGTATGACAGCATGACACCGGTAAATACATTTCGCGTAGTGTTAAATAAATATTTTAACCAGCATTTCAATTTACTGAAGGACACATCTGTTTATATCAGTGACCCCAGTTTCAATTTTGAAAAATAAAATAAGGCTGAAAGGGTACTAATTTTCCGGATTCATTCTGACTACTATTTCAAGGCTATGTGCGGATGTCTTTTCTAACCAATCAAAAAGCTCTCTGATTGTAAAAAAATTGCCGGATACAATTTTTTCGTCCAATATTATATTATAGGTACTCTGCTTGTCGAGTTTGTTCAAATGATCAATACATTCCAACAACTCAGGCATGAAATCAGGAAGCAAACATTCAAACGAAAGCCATCGCACTTTTTGAGACAAGCCTTTTAATACTTTTAATTCATTTCCTTCCACATCTATTTTTATGAAATCAGGGTTTCCATATTTCTGTATAAGTACGTCAAGGGTTGTAAGTTGAACAGGAATGCTTGCACTAAATTGGATCTTTTCATTCCATATTCTAAGGTTGTCTTTTTCAAGGATCTTAACCCATTTTTGATTCATTGTATTAAATGCTGATCCGGCACGATGAATATATAGTAATGCCTGTCCCTCCTGATCTGACAATGCTTTATTCACCAGAATAACCCTTTTTTTCCTGTTCCTGAACCTTACCCTGAGTTTGTGAAAGTTATGGGTATCGGGCTCGCAGCATACCACCATTTTGCTTATTGCCAGGAAAGCAGCCGTTTTATGTCCGTCATTTGCGCCAATATCAAAGATGAGTCCGCAAGAGGGAAGGAATGATTTATAAAGAAGAATTTCTTTTTTATGCTGACGAACTATTTCAGATTTAAAAAAAAACTGGTAAACTGAAATAAAGGTAGAGTATTTTATAAAGTCAAACCAGCCATACTTTAATAAAAATTTTTTTAGGATTTGCTTCATAACAAAACTTTGATATTCCTGGTACGTTTATATTAAACTAGGTAAGTTTGCGAAAGTAAGAGTTTCCCTTAGATGTTAATTAGAACAAAATGAATGATTTTTATTTTTTTAATTCTCCTTTATAATTTAGTTACTAAAATCAATCGTTATGAGAAAGCTATTCCTCCTTTTCTTTTTTACTCTTTCCTTTTTTATTTCCCTTGCGCAGGTATTTAAATCATCGGACCCGCTGGCCCATACTTTTTCCATTGTGGCCCGTGATCCGTTAACAGGTGAAATGGCCGTGGCGGTTCAGAGTCATTGGTTTTCTGTCGGCACTGCTGTAAGCTGGGCTGAAGCGGGTGTAGGTGCCGTAGCTACTCAATCATTTGTGAATAAATCCTTCGGCATCCGGGGTCTCGATCTGTTGCGACGGGGTTTAACCGCGCAGGAAGCATTGGATGTATTACTGAAAGAAGACGAGGGAAGAGAAGTGCGACAGGTGGCCATCATCGAT
>Ga0184636_1000131_pt1 | contig 17789 bp, 15 predicted proteins | sample PLM3_60_b2_FD_133164 | JGI IMG/M metagenome (GOLD analysis project Ga0184636, IMG submission 133164) | Groundwater sediment microbial communities from an aquifer in East River, Colorado, USA - PLM4_90_b2 | ecosystem: Environmental > Terrestrial > Soil > Riparian zone | place: USA: East River... | reverse complement strand
GGTTATAATTGGCCCAGTCAGTAACGGGTCGTAATGCGGCACCGGCAGTAAACACATCGGTTGTAGTAAATAATGCCATCAGGGTTATAAAACCGCCATAAGAGCCGCCATACAATCCTATTCGCCTCGGATCAACGCCATATGTTTTCACTAAATAATTTGCAGCGTCAACATTGTCATCCAGGTCTTTTCCTCCCATGTGACGATAGATAGCCGTCCTCCAGTCTCTTCCGTATCCTGCACTGCCACGATAGTCTATGTCCATTACATAATAGCCGTTATCTGCCAGCAGGTTGTTAAACATATATTCCCGGGGATAACTGCTCCACCATTTATGCGCATTCTGTAAATAGCCTGCCCCATGCACAAACAATACGGCTGGCTTTCCGGGTGCAGGTGTTGAAGGCTTGTAAATACGGGCATACACCTGTGCCCCATCTCTTGCTGTAAATGTCAGCAATTCAGGATCTCTCCAGGGATATGATTTGAATTCATCACTCATTGCCCTGGTTGTGATCTGTTCCAATTTACCACCCGGCTTATTTTCCTGCAGATACAATTCCCATGGCTTGTTAGAATAAGAATAAAGAATAGCAATATATTTTTCATCCGGCGAAAGACTGACTTCGTTGGCCCCGGTAAGAGTGGTGATACGTTCTGCTTTGCCACCTGTAGAAGGCAGACGATAAAATTGTTGCTCACCCGGATGTACCTCGTTAGTGGTGATATAAAAATATTTTTTGTCTCTGGACAAAATTGTTCGTTGCACTTCGTATTTGCCGGAGGTCAATGCTTTCCTTTCGCCTGTTTCGACATTTACTGTATATAAATGAGAATAGCCTGTGGCCTCTGACTGAAACCAGAAAGTATTTTCATCAACCCAACCCGTTGATCCAAAAATACCAGGACCGCCGATCCATGCTTCATCCCGTTGCCTGTCTATCAATTTTAATCTTTCTATTGCTGTATCGAACATCATAAGCCAGCGATCTTTGTTATCCTGTGAACGGATGTCAACAACTCCATGCGTTCCTTTGGGCGACCATGAAATACTCCCCATACTTACTGCGCGCAACGGTGGATTTTTTATTTTCTGATCAAATTTTGCTGGATAATCTTTTACATAATCCGGCAATTCACGAATGCCGGGAATGGAATCTGTTCTCATGGTAAGAACAGTATCTTTTTCACGGTCGTAAATAAAATATTCCGAAGTGCTTTGCGGTGCACCAACTTTTGTGCGTCCTGGTATATCTGTTGTAAATCCTGTTTCCGTCACATAGCCGGGAATAATAGTCGTTTTTACATCAGTAGCTGTTCTTATTAAACGATAGCTGATAAATCTTCCATCGGGGCTGATCGCCAGGCCCTGTAAGATTCTGTCGCCAATTTGTATCGTTCGTAATTCTTTTACCTTTGGTAAATTTTTATTATAAGAGTCCGCTTTATCCCGTTTGTCTTTGCGTTCCCGTAAAACCTGGAAATATTGCAACTGATCATTTTTCAGCCATTGTTCCTGTGCTACACCCGCATTTACTTCTTCGGTTCTTCCCCTGTTTCCGCCAAAACCACCACCCCCTCTAAATTGAGAAGAAGCTGGTGGCGGCTGATTTCCCGTTGCAGCCTGCGATTGTAAATTGGTAAGCTGCAAAATTTCGCCGGTATAAAGATCCCAGGCATAAAGATTTTGGTTACTGTTATAAACAATCTTTGTATCGTTAAAGGAAAATTGGGGACTGCTTTCTCTTTCCGTTGTTTGCAGAATGCGTTTTGTTGTTCCTGTTTTACTGTCAGTTAAAAAAATATCACCGTCTTTACTATATACGTATGCTGTGCGTGCTGCGTTCCAGGTTACATTGCCCTGCGTCAGTGCGTTTTGTTTTTGCAAAACAGAAGCTTTAACCGGAGTATGGTTGGTAGGAGTTATAAAATAGGTTGAATCCGAAGGGGCATTGTCAGGGTTCCAGTTAAAATAAAGAATTTGTCCGGATCTCCAGGCAAGATTAGCAGGAGACGTGCCCATCCATTTCGGGTCACGCATAATTTTTTCTACGGTTAATGTATCCAGTCTTTGACAGAATGAGGCGGAGGAGATCAGCAGGAAGAAAAAAATAATAATCCTTTTTTGCATATAGCTGGGTTTAGGATATAAATATATCGAGAAAGAGGAGAATTGCGAATGGAAGTAGCCGGGTGCTGATAGCATTTATAGAAGAGGTTGTTTAACTTCATCTTCTTATGGTGCCCATCCTCCAGATCATTGTTGTTTTAGCCCTGTTGATTTTGCTGATATTGTTTGTATTTAAACCAAAAAGAATAAAAGAAATTATTCCGTTGCCGGATCATTATAAGCTGCTCCTGAATGAGCATGTAAAGTATTATCAGCGGCTTGATGAAGAAGAGAAGAAAAATTTCGAAGAAAGAGTTCAGAAATTTCTTACTGCCATACGCATTAGCGGTGTAAATACAACAGTGGAAGACATTGACCGGGTATTTATCGGCGCCGGAGCGATCATTCCTGTTCACGCTTTCCCCGATTGGGAATATGTAAATCTGCACGAAGTATTATTATATCCCGGAACATTTAATGAAGATTTTGAACAAAAAGGATTGTATCGCTCTATCTCCGGCATGGTGGGTTCCGGCGCCTTACAGAATGTGATGATCATTTCCAAATCAGAACTGCGGGAGGGATTTATTGATAATTCAGGAAGCCGGAACACGGCCATTCATGAGTTTGCTCATTTGATCGATAAAATGGATGGTTCGATGGATGGTATTCCGGAAATAGTGTTAGAACAGCATTACATAGTTCCATGGCTAAATATAATGAGTGCAACAATCCGGCAAATGAAAACAGACGGATCAGATATTGATATGTATGGCGCTACTAACCAGGCAGAGTTTTTTGCAGTTGTTTCGGAATATTTTTTTGAACAGCCTGACCTGTTAAAAGAAAATCATCCGGAGTTATATGCTATTTTGGAAAGAATGTTTATAAAAAAGAAGATTAATCTCTAGAAGACGTCAATTACTCTGTGAAAAATAAAACTATTTATTTATTGACTACCCGCTTATCGCAACCTTGTTTTCATTTCTGCGTTTCTCTGCGGAACTCAGGGGCTCTGCGGTAAAAAAATACAGAAACCGCAGAGGCACGGAGAAATACAACAGAGGACGCAAAATCCGCCTGACCGAACGGGCAGGGGTGCATTATAATTTAATCATGGTTCATATATACATATTCCTATTGAAAACGAGGCACCATGAGAATTTCGGTTGAAGTTATCTACTGAGGTTTATTGGTGGAACAACCCATTTCAAAAATAATTAACCAAATTAGTCAGGCTTTGATTTAAAAAGGCTGTCAAAAATGAAAGCCTTTTTCATTATATACTAATTCGTTTGAAATCGATTCGAACGATAGACCTTAGTTCGGGAGGCTATCGCCGGGAAAGCTTCTGCAGGGATGAATTTCATATACAAACACTCCTTTTTTTACTCCCGGATCTTCGTTCATTATTTTTTTAGCTTCCTCTTCACCGGCATTAAAAATTCCAACGCCATTTACATCTGTTCCGTCAGAGACGGGACAAACAATGGCTAACAACCCCTCTGCACGAAGAGCAAAATTCCTTCTGCCATGTTCCCAGACAATTTTTTCAACTCCTGCCATATTTCTATTTGGTCCCGCTTTTAAAATTACAATGCAGTAATTTTTTGTTGTTGTGATCATTTCCCTCATGAAGTCATCAGTGATCGTTGTCATAAAATGGATATATTGTTTTTATACCAGTTCGTGCAAAAAAAATTCCGATGTAAAATATTTCTGCATTTTGAACCCCTCAGGTGCAAGGCGAAGACTTTATGCTACCGTAATATCCTTATCCAGGTACACATCCTGAATCGCATTTAAAATTTCTACACCTTCCTTCATGGGTCGCTGAAAAGATTTACGGCCGGAAATAAGACCCATGCCGCCGGCACGTTTGTTTATTACGGCAGTAGTAACAGCTTCAGCCAGGTCAGTAGCTCCCGAAGAAGCCCCGCCGGAATTAATGAGTCCTGCACGACCCATATAACAATTGGCTACCTGGTAGCGGCAGAGATCAATGGGATGATCAGAAGTCAGCTCATCATAAATACGCTTATCATTTTTTCCGTAGGGAGACTCTTTTGTATTGAGTGCCAGATAACCGCCATTGTTCTCAGGCAATTTCTGTTTGATAATATCAGCTTCAATCGTTACACCCAAATGATTGGCTTGTCCTGTCAGATCTGCCGATACATGATAATCTTTATCTTTTTTGAAAGCAGGATTTCTTAAATAGCACCAGAGAATAGTAGCCATTCCAAGTTCATGTGCTATTTCAAATGATTTACTTACTTCCTGGATCTGCCTTCCTGATTCATCACTCCCAAAATAAATAGTTGCGCCAATTGCAGCTGCTCCTAAATTCCAGCTTGCTCTTACAGACGCGAACATTATCTGGTCGAACTTATTAGGATAAGTGAGAAACTCATTATGATTGATCTTTACAATGAGCGGGATTTTGTGAGCATACTTTCTTGCCAGCATGCCTAATCCGCCATAAGTAGTGGCCACAGCATTGCAACCGCCTTCGATCGCCAGTTTAATAATGTTTTCGGGATCGAAATAAATTGGGTTTTTTGCGAACGAAGCACCCGCGCTGTGTTCAATGCCCTGGTCAACCGGAAGTATAGATAAATAGCCGGTATTGGCTAATCTTCCTCCGTTGTAGAGCTGCTGAAGGTTTCTTAAAACCTGGGGATTCCTGTCGCTGCCAATCCAGATACGGTCAACAAAATCAGGGCCGGGCAAATGCAATTGATCTTTTGAAATAGTTTTTGACTGGTGATTGAGTAAGTAATCAGCTTTATCACCAAGAAGTTCAGCAATTTTTTTGGCCATTGAAATGTTTTTTTAAGAGGGGTAAAGATAAAGAAAGTCAGGAAGTCGGGAGTTATTAGTCAGGAGTCAGGCAATACGAGTTTGAAGTTGTCTGAAATACTCAGGTGCATACAGTAATCTGCTTCCATACCAACTGAACATTTCACCATCCGCTAGAACGATTTTTGCATATGGCAATTGAGGTTGAATCTCTTCAATATGTTTTTGTTTAAAGGGAAAAGGTTCTGAAGAAAGTAAAATCAATTCCGGGTTTTGTATTTTCAATTCTTCTACTTCGATTACAGGGTAACGTTCCTGTTTTTTAAAAATATTTTCAAAACCGGCAGCTTCCATCATTGCATGAATGAATGTATCGCCACCGACGGTCATATACGGGTTGCGCCAGATGAGATAGCAGGTTCTGAGCCGGGTGCCCGGAGCCAGGAGGCTGTTGAAATTCGTTTTAATTTGTGTAATCAGTATTTCTGCTTTTTCTTTTTTGTTTACAATCTCACCAATTTGTGAAATCATTTCATAAGCCTCTTCAACATTTTTTACATCACTGATCCAAACAGGATAATGTTTTTCAAGTTCCCCGATCTGCTCTTTTACATTCTCTTCTTTGTTGGCAATGATCAGGTCAGGCCGGAGTTGATGAATGAGGTCTGTTTTAACTTCTTTTGTGCCGCCTATTCTTGTTTTGTCACGAAACCATTTTTCAGGATGAACACAGAATTTAGTGATCCCGATCACTTCATCATTTAATCCCAGATCGTACAATAACTCTGTTTGCGAGGGAACAAGGGAAATAATTCTGCCCGGGCTTTTTGTCAATAAAATAGTTCTCCCTGTCTGGTCTTTAAATTCAGGCATATAAAAATTTCCAAAGAAATCTTTGAACAGCAAACTTAGGAAGGAAACTTAAGGAAGGGGAGAATGAAGATTTTGGGGCCACCGGGACACCACCTGTTAGAATTTCTAACAGGCGGGTCGGATTTTTGATTTTTTTCAATGGGATCTGGACTCGGCGGCTGTGTAAGCAATCTTTTGGTCATTAACCTCGATTGTTTTCCACTGGATTGGATGGTTTAAGGACGTTGGATCTTCACGATGGATTTTCAAGGATCTGGTTTAGTTTCTTTTGATCAGAGTCTTGGTTTTCTTAGGATTCTGGTTTTTGGTTTTCTTAGGATTCTAGGTTTTTGGTCTTCGTAGGATTCTCGGATTCTGGTTTTTGGTTTTCCTGAAAAGGAAGAAGTTGACCGATATTGGATTTTTTGGTTTGGTCTTTCAGGGATTTGGATAAGGACTTTGGACGGTTTGGACATTGGACAGATTGATGCTATATCAATCAACTTCTATAACAAAAGTATATAGGCATTGTTAAATTGTATAGAGCAGAACTGCTCTATTTTACTGCATCGGTAATTACCGTATTCATAGTAATACATCGAAATATTCAGCGGTGAAAAAACGAGTTTAGAATTAGTAGAACTACGAAAAACAGTTTAGCCAGGCTTAATTTAATGGCCGAGGGCCTGTATAACGTCATATTTTGTGACAATATGAAAATTCCCCGCTTCATCCTTTGCAAGCACAGCACCATTCTCCTTATTGATAAGTGAGCTCAATTTTTCAACCGGGGTATCAAAATCAACGATCGGGAACGAAGGTTCAATCACTGACTTTACTGTAGAATTCTTTATTTCAGGGTTATCAAATATTTTTTGGAATAGTCCTCCTTCGCTGATAGCACCAACCGGACCGTTACCGTTCATTACAGGTATATGTTCAATGTCATATTTCTTCATTAAACCCACCGCCTCGGAAACAGTTTGTTCCGGCTCAACAGTAATTAATCTTTTTGAACCTCTGGCACTGATAATATCTTTAAATGTTTTAACATCCAAAAATCCTCTTTCTATCATCCATTGATCATTATATATCTTAGCTACATAGCGGCTGCCATGGTCATGAAAAATGCAAACAACAAGGTCCTCTTTCTTTAATCCTTTCTTTAGCTGCATCAATCCCTGTAAACAACTTCCTGCGCTATAACCACAAAAAATACCTTCCTCTTTTGCCAGTCTGCGTGCCATTACAGCTCCATCTTTATCTGTAACCTGTTCAAAATGGTCGATTACGCTCATATCATAATTCCCGGGAACAAAATCTTCACCAAAACCTTCGCTTATATAAGGATGCACTTCATTCATATCTACTTCACCCGTGCGAAAATATTTTGTAAGCAAAGAACCATACACGTCAATAGCCCAGATCCGGATGTCAGGGTTTTTTTCTTTGAGGTACATGCCTGCACCCGTAACAGTACCCCCCGTTCCTGCAGTACAAACAAGATGAGTGATCTTTCCATCAGTTTGATTCCATATCTCGGGTCCGGTTGTTTCGTAATGAGCTAGCCGGTTGGCAAGGTTATCATATTGATTACAGAGATAGGAATTGGGAATTTCTTTTTCTAATCTTCTTGCTACAGAATAATAACTTCCGGGGTCATCGGGTTCTACATTTGTGGGGCAAACGATCACTTCAGCGCCCAATGCCTTCAAAATATCAGCCTTTTCTTTTGATTGTTTATCGGTGGTAGTAAAAATGCATTTATAGCCCTTTACTACGGCAACAATGGCAAGACCCATGCCTGTATTGCCACTGGTGCATTCGATAATTGTGCCTCCTGGTTTTAATTTTCCTTCTTTTTCTGCTACTTCCACCATCTTTAAAGCCATGCGATCTTTTATAGAATTACCCGGGTTAAAATAATCCACTTTTGCCAGTACACTGCAGGGAAAATCTTTTGTGATCTTATTCAATTTTATAAGAGGAGTATTACCGATTGTCTCAAGTATATTATTCTTTATGTTCATGCAATTATTTCCCGCTAAGTATCGGGACATCGCAAATTTAGCACAAAAAAATCCCCGGCTTATGCGGGGATTTTTCTTTTTATGATCTTTTTATTACAAATGGACAAAAAGGCCCAATTTAATATCCAGCTGGTTAATGCGGCTTGTAAGTATTTCAGCGACCTGGTGTTGATGAATTTCATTCGTTGTAACATTCACAAACGTGACGTCAAATCCTTTGGGGTCAGGAGTTGTATTGTCATTATTTTCCACGAGGTGTTTTACGTTTAAATAATTCAAGGTACCTCCCGTTAAATAATTTGCTGAAAGATCGATCCACCAATCATCCGAATGAACTTTTTTGAAGATCTTATTTCCGGCAATCTTGACACCGGCACCCATACCCGTTGACCAGGCTGCATCCTTATAAACATTCTTGTTTTCAAGAGGTTTGCAACTGCCATCTTCATTTGGATCGGGAATATAAACCTTGGTATAAAATTTACTAATCCCCCCTTTTATAATGATATAAGGAGTAATAGCTTTGCCGGATAACAGATCGGCACCGGCAGTAAGATGAGAATTAAAGACATTGCTTGTAAATCTCACATTTGCTTCTGTAACAGCGCCGTTGTCGAACTGGTAAGTTTGCTTTTGTGTTTTCATTGCATACAAACCGTATCCGAACTGGGTACCAACCCAAAATTGTTTTGCGGTTTTTTTGAATTGATAGCGGATATCTGCAACACCGCTGTGGGTCAGGTTTATATTATGAGCCATTTCTTTAAGAGGAATAGCCATCGCATAACTGAAACTGGATTCCAGCTGGGCTTTTGCTGAAACAGCCATACTACTCATAAGAACAAAGTGTACAAATTTTTTCATAACCACAGGTTTTACGGTAATCAAAATAAATTAAGTTTCAAAAGTTACGAAATAAATGACATATGTAGTATCAAAAGCGTATAGGAAATAAATGTTAAAAAATTATTTTCCAGGCAATAAAAAGCCCTCCCAAAAAATGAGAGGGCCTACCGGACCTGACGATATGAGATCATCAAGCTTCTTTTTGCAATTTTTTCTTTTTGCTTGCCAGGTACCTGTCCAGCAACATCAGCCCAAGTACTACATTGATCATCATAAAAATGTTTACATAGGTATTACTGAAGAATTTGCTGAAATCAACTCTATTCAGATTGACAGGTAAATTTGTGTCCCCTTTGGCATTCCAGTCTACCTGCCCAAAACCATAAATCAGAAAACCAACGATCAGAATAATGAAGAAGGCACCAATGCCCCAGATTATTTTATTGTTGATATAGGTTTTTGTTGCGGGAGCAATATGATATTTGGCAATTTCTTCCATTACATTTTTGGTAAAGCGCAAAGAAGGCTCTTCTAATGCGGATGATTGTGCCAGTTGATGAACTTCCAGCAATTCATGATATTTCTCATGCCATTGCCGGCTGGTTTCCAGCAATTTTTCGATCGTTGTTTTTTCATCAACAGAACTTTGTCCATCGATATACTCCCACAAACGTTCTTCAATATTTCCGGTGCCCCCATCCCCTAAAGGGGAGTAATCAAATCTGTTGTTCATATTGTTTGTATTTATTCTGAGATTTTAGTTCTTCTATAAAATAATTTTTCAAACTCAGCCTGTTTCCTCATCCCCTTTAGGGGAAGGGGCTAAAGATCTTTGACTTCTTCAGCAAAATATTTTTCCATTTTCTCTTTTAACCTTGTTCTTGCTCTATGAAGACGAACCTTTGCCGTATTTGGTTCCAATCCTAATATCTGGCCAATTTCTTCAAGGCTTTGTTCATTTTTATAGAACAAAGTTATGATCTCAGCGTCGTCAGTATTAAGTAATGAAATGGCCCGATTAACCATATTTATTCTTGACTTTTGCTCAACCTGATTAGCGCTAAACCCTGAATCATAGCTATCGGCCACCTCGAACGTTCTCTCTTCATCCAGCGAATGAACTTCCAATCTCTTCTTTCGTAAAAAAGTGATACAGGTAGTATTTACAATGGTATAAAGCCAGGTGCTGAATTTAGATGCTCCTCTGAAATCTGCCAGTGAACGATAGGCCTTAATAAATATATCCTGCGATACTTCTTCGGCATCTTCCCTGCTTTTAGTAAACCTCAGTGTCAACGTAAAGACATAGGCTTTGTACCGCTCAACCAATATAGCATAAGCATTATGGTCGCCACTCAGCACCTGGCTGATAATCTCTGTATCTGAAGGTCCGGTTGACATTCTATGCCTTAAGACTACCTTCGAAATTGCAAGGTTACAATGCAAAGTAAGATTATTGTAAGGTATACTGTGTATATGAATGAGTTTCAGGAATGGGTTTTAAAAAATCTGTAACCTGCGTGCTACAGGCTTAGTCATATATCCTGTAAACTGATTCGATAAAAAATTCTTGGAGGCTGTAACCTGACTTATAAAACAGTAGTCTTAAAGAAAAAACGATCAAAATATTAACTAATAAAATTTAAAATTATGCACGGCCCGGAAGTTCTAGTTCCTATTGTATTATTTGCTGGCGGTTTTGCCATGGTGTTTGGCATTGTATACCTGAAAACCCGTCAAAATATGGCAATGATCGAAAAAGGTATGAATCCAAAAGAATTCGCCAACCGTCCCGCTCCTTACAGAAACCTGAAATGGGCATTATTACTGATAGGTGCAGGAGTTGGATTGCTGGCAGCCTACTTTTTAGACACTTTTGCTTTACAAAGAGTGAATTATCATGATGATAATCCTGCCATCTATTTTTCATTGATTGCCATTGGCGGTGGTCTTGGCTTATTCGGTTCTTACCGAATTGAAAAAAAGGAAGTGTTAGATAAAGAGAGCTAAGAGTAAAAAAATCACCTTATCCTTTCTGAAGCAATCCCGCAGCTGCGAGGTTGCTTTTTGAGCTGATTTTATTTTTCTAAAACTGCGATAGCTTTTTTTACCGCCGGATCGGTCATATTAAGCACTTCATAAAAACCTTCAATTCTCCATTTATAACGGGCCAGGTACGCTTTCAATCGTTCTTTAATCCCTTCCTGGTCCTTCAAAGGAATATTTTGCAGGTAAATTGAATCCTCCCGGGCATATTCCACTAATTGTTTCCATATCGAATTAATAGCAGGAAACCGTAGTGAAAAATCAGTAGCAGACTGATATTGATTGAATTGTGGCAGATTATGTATATAATAATTATAAACAAAATTATTAAACGCTCCCTCGAGATACAGCAGGGTAACATTTTTTTGGAAATTACTAGTATCGATTGGTACAAACACATCTGGCATAATACCGCCGCCGCCGTAAACTATTCTTTTTTGAATGAGCGTTTTGTAAACCTGTCCGTTATTTATTTTATTTGAGTCAGCATATAGCAATTGTCCGTTATTAAAGCGTTGCCATAATTCGTCCATATATACTTTCTTTCCTTTATCATATGGTCGTTGAATACTGCGGCCGGCAGGCGTATAGTATCGGGCCACAGTCAGGCGAATAGCGGAACCGTCACTTAGCTCATATTGTTCCTGTACCAATCCTTTACCAAATGTTCTTCTTCCTACAATGGTCGCTCTGTCCCAGTCCTGTAAGGCTCCTGAAAGAATTTCGCTGGCGCTGGCAGAAAGTTCATCTACCAATATTACCAATTTGCCAGTTTCAAAAATCCCGTTTCGCCTTGCCTGGTATTCTCGTTTTTTTGCATTTGTGCCTTCGGTATAAACAATTAATTTATTATCATCAAGAAATTCATCCGCGATTTCAACAGCTTCATTCATCAGTCCGCCACCATTACCGCGCAGATCAAGTATTAATTTTTTCAATCCCTGTTTCTGCAGATTTTCCATGGCTTCCATAAATTCGGCGTGCGTGTTTTCAGAAAATTTATTGAGTTTGATATAGCCAGCGGTTTTATCGATCATGTACGCAGCATCGAGGGAGGCAACGGGGATAGTTCCTCTCGTAACGATTACATTCATTGGACGGTTATTGCGCAAAATCGTCAAGGTTACCTTGCTGTTGCCCGGACCGCGAACCAATTTTTTAACTTCGTCGCTGTTAATAGATTTACCCACAACCGAAGCATCATTCACTTTTAAAATGCGGTCGCCGACCTGTAAACCGGCCTTATCACTCGGACCGTCGGGCAATACATACAACACATGCACAGTGTCAAAAAATATATTGAATTCAACACCAATCCCTTCGAAATTGCCCATAATGTCTTCATTTACCTCTTTCAGGCTGGTTGCAGGTATATATACTGAATGGGGATCAAGTCCATTCATCATTTGCTGGATGGCGCCTTCTTCAAGAGTGTCCAAATGCACAGAATCCACGTACCTTGATTTGATCAGATCCAATGCTTCTTCCAGCGAATTTCGCTTATTAACAGCGAAAAATCCTTTAGTACTGCCCGTCTGTTTATGCAGGTTGAAGCCAAAGAACATTCCTGCTATCATTACTATGGAAAAAATAAGCGGCAGCCAAACCTGTAATTTTTTATTGCTCATCTCGTTGCTTTCTTTTGTAATTTGATTGCAAAATAGTGGATTTGCCTTTAACCATTTCCGGCATTCCGTTATTACAACAAAACTTTTATCATTCTTGTTGGATCAGGTTTAAAGGGTTCAAAGCGTTCAAGTGATTTTAAAGATTTTGATCCGGATTTAAACTCATGAACTTTGGAACTCCCGGAACTTTTATTATTATGGCCCTGACTAAATTAATTGCCGATAGCGGAGCTACAAAAGCAGAGTGGTGCCTTGTAAATGGTAACCGCAAAAAAACTGTTTTTACCCAGGGTATCAGCCCCTATTTTTTAAATACTGAGCAAATCCACCAGCTTTTATTGAAAGAATTATGCCCGAAATTAAAAAAGACCAGAATCGATGAAGTGGATTATTATGGTACAGGATGTGCTAATCCGGCCAATGCAGGGATCGTAAAAAAGGCCATTCAGCAAACCTTCCCTGGGTCGGCTGTTCAAGTGAATCATGATCTGATGGCAGCTGCAAGGTCGCTCTGTGGAAATAAAAAAGGCATTGCCTGTATTTTGGGTACCGGCTCCAATTCATGCTATTATAATGGAAGGAAAATTGTAAAAAACAGCCCGGGCATAGGATACGTTTTAGGAGATGAAGGAAGCGGAGCCTATTTAGGAAAAAAGGTTATTCAATATTATTTATACGAGACTTTTGATGATGAACTAAGATCGAAATTTGATTCAAAATATAATACCACTACGGTAGAAATATTGGAAAACGTATATAAAAAACCGTTGCCTAACCGCTACCTTGCAGGCTTTGCTATTTTTCTGGCTGAAAACCGCGGTCATTATATGATAGAAAATATTATTGAAGATGGGTTGAATGATTTTTTCTTTAATCATTTATGCAGGTATAAGGAAACATCGTCATTGCCGGTTAGTTTTGTAGGAAGTATTGCTCATGGATTTAAAGATGTTTTGCAGCAACTTTGCAAAACGTATGAATTTGAATTAGGTATAATTTACAAGAATCCTATGGAGGGACTTATTGATTATCATAGCTGACAACAACCAATATGGATGAATTTTTAAAGATCACTGAACAGGTTTCCGAATATCGGCACCTGGAGAAGATGAATGTACTTGATATCCTGGTGCATATTAACCAGGAAGATAAAACAGTTCCCGATGCTGTTGCCAAAGCCATTCCGCAAATAGAAGCATTAATACATGCCATTACCGATAAAATGCTGATGGGCGGCCGGCTATTTTATATTGGAGCCGGCACAAGCGGAAGGTTGGCCATCGTTGATGCCAGCGAATGCCCACCCACTTATGGTGTTCCCTATGGTTTGGTTGTAGGGATCATTGCCGGGGGAGAAAAAGCAATAACAACGGCCGTTGAATTTGCTGAGGATGATAAAGAACAGGGATGGAAAGATCTGCAGGATTATCATGTTTCAGATAAAGATGTGGTAGTAGGAATCGCTGCAAGCGGGACTACGCCGTATGTGATCGGGGCATTGGAAGAATGCCGCAAAAGAGAAATTATCACCGGCAGTATTTCCTGTAACCCCAATTCTCCTGTAAGTGCGGCGGCTGATTATCCTATTGAAGTAATCGTAGGACCGGAGTTTGTTACCGGAAGTACAAGAATGAAAAGCGGGACAGCGCAAAAACTGGTACTAAATATGGTCTCAACTACGGTAATGATACAATTGGGCAGGGTAGATGATAATAAGATGGTGAATATGCAGTTGACGAATGAAAAATTAGTTGACCGGGGAACAAAAATGGTAATGGAAAGAACAGGAATGACCAATTATGAGAAAGCGAAAGAAATTTTACTAAGATTCGGCAGTGTAAAAAAAGCAGTAGAGAATTTGAAAATTTGAAAATACGCTGATTTGTCCCGCCTGAGGCGGGATCAAATTGAGTTTATGCACAACATTGAGCCTTTTTATAACTGGCGGCATATTTATGTAAGCGAAGAAGATGAACGATCTCCTTTCTTTGGAAGAGCCTATTCTGAATTTGAATACTCCCATACGATTTACAATTATTACATCCATCCGCAATGGGATGATTTTGGCAGCCGCACTCTTTATTTAAAAGTTTTAATGGCAGATTATACAGAACAATATGCCGTTATAGAATTAATCGGCGAGTGGAACGATGCCATTGAAAATGACATTATGGAACTTAAAAGGGAAGTAATGGAAAAATTCATGGCAGAAGGTATTTATAAATTTGTATTGATCGCAGAGAATGTTCTTAATTTCCATAGTGGCGACAAAGATTATTACGAAGAATGGTTTGAAGAAGTGACGGATGCAAATGGATGGATCGTTATGCTCGGTATGCCTGAATCCAGCCAGCATGATTTTATAAAAGCTAAGCTTAACCGGTATATTGAATTATATGATCTGCCAAACTGGAGGATATACAAGCCTTTTCACCTTTTCAAAAAAATCGATAATGAGCTTACTGCAAGATTGAAAATGTAGTTGTACTCTGTTGTCGGATCTTTATATTCAATAATATCAGGCACAAGTAATTAGGTAAAGGAACAAGAAATCTACTGACGAATATCATAAAAGTTTTCTCACTTATTTGATGTCCCGATGCTATTTTTGCAGCAAATTTTTTACACCTTCTCTTTTGATTTATGAAATGGTCTGAATTCTTTACATCTTCAGTCGGAAAAAAATTGGTAATGGCGTTGACAGGTTTATTCCTTATCTCTTTTTTGGTGGTACATGTCGGTATAAATTCCTGTATCTATAATGATCTTGTCATTTTTGATCCATCTGATGACGGAAAAATGTTCAATATGGCTGCTCATTTCATGGGTTCCAGCTATGTAATAAGAATTATTGAAGTGGGCTTATTCATCGGTTTTATTATACACATTGTGCAGGGTTATGTTCTGGAAGTTCAGAACCGGAGGAAAAGAGGCATTGGTTATAAAATAAAAATGGGAACGAAGGGTAGCACATGGTATAGTAAATCCATGGGGCTGCTTGGAACATTATTACTTCTTTTCCTGGTTATGCATATTTCTCATTTCTGGGTTCCATCAAGAATTACCAATAAACTTCCTGAAAGGATCTATATTCCCGGAGGGCCGGAAATTCATGACCTGTTTTCACGCATGGTAGAAGTATTTCAAAACAAGTGGATCGTGATATTGTATGTTATTGGTTGTATTTCCCTTGCCTGGCATTTATTGCATGGCTTCCAGGCTTCATTTCGTACACTTGGTTTGCATAATCAAAAATATATCGGCATTGTAAAAACAGCGGGTATTGTTTTTTCTATTCTTGTTCCGCTACTGTTTGCATTAATGCCGATCAGCATGTATATGGGATGGGTGGGTTATTATAATTGACGAATACCGAACGATGAGCAGAGAGCTGAGGCTGGTAACAAAGTAAAAGGCTAAAGGATAAAGAGCGGGAAAGAGAAAGTGAGATAAGATTTTCAAATTGGGTCTTCAAATTTTCAAATCGATATGCTTGACGCAAAAATTCCTGCCGGGCTATTAGGTGATAAATGGACGAATTATAAGGGCCATTGCAAATTGGTGAACCCCGCCAATAAACGCAAACTGGAAATTATTGTCGTGGGTACGGGATTAGCAGGTGCATCGGCCGCTTCATCATTAGGTGAGTTAGGCTACAAGGTAAAAGCGTTTTGTTTCCAGGATTCTCCGCGTCGCGCACACTCTATTGCTGCACAAGGAGGAATTAATGCAGCCAAAAATTATCAGAACGATGGTGACAGCGTTTATCGCTTGTTCTATGATACAATTAAAGGCGGCGACTATCGTGCAAGAGAGGGCAATGTGCATCGCCTTGCCGAGGTGAGTGTCAATATTATTGATCAGTGTGTGGCGCAGGGTGTGCCGTTTGCCAGGGAGTATGGAGGTTTATTAAGTAATCGCTCATTTGGCGGAACACAGGTGCAGCGAACTTTTTATGCCGCAGGTCAAACCGGTCAGCAATTACTGATCGGCGCCTACCAGGCATTGGAAAGACAAGTGGCATTGGGTAATGTAAAAATGTATGCCCGTCATGAAATGCTGGATATAGTAAATATTGATGGAAAATGCCGTGGCATTATTGTCCGTGATCTGGTAAGCGGACAGTTGGAACGACACCCCGCCCATGCAGTATTGCTGTGCACAGGCGGATACGGGAATGTTTTCTATCTCTCTACCAATGCAATGGGCTGCAATGTGACGGCAATATGGAAGGCACATAAGAAAGGAGCCTGGTTCGGTAATCCCTGTTTCACTCAAATTCATCCAACCTGTATTCCTGTTACGGGTGATCATCAAAGTAAATTAACCCTGATGTCAGAGTCATTACGTAATGATGGTCGCATCTGGGTTCCCAAAAAACAAGGCGATACAAGAAAACCAAATGAAATTCCCGAAGAAGACAGGGATTATTATTTGGAGAGAAGATATCCGGCATTTGGAAATCTTGTTCCGAGAGATGTGGCCTCAAGAGCAGCTAAAGAAAGATGTGACGCCGGTTTTGGTGTTGGTTCATCAAGACAGGCTGTTTACCTGGATTATGCTGATGCAATCAAGCGATTTGGAAAAATAGAAACGGGTAAGCAGGTGCTGGACAATGTGAATGATGAAACCATTATAAAATTGGGCAGGGAAGTAGTAAAGGAAAAATATGGAAATCTTTTCGACATGTATGAAAAGATCACCGGTGAAAATCCTTATGAAGTGCCGATGAGAATTTATCCCGCTGTACACTATACCATGGGAGGGTTATGGGTAGATTATGAGTTAATGACGAATATTCCGGGTTTATATACATTGGGTGAAGCAAATTTTTCCGATCACGGAGCTAATCGTTTAGGCGCATCGGCCCTGATGCAGGGATTAGCTGATGGATATTTCGTTACCCCGTATACTATAGGAAATTATTTAGCTGACGAGATACGGAATGCTGTTGTTCCGGCAAGTCATGATGCATTTGCTGAAGCTGAGCAAAAAGTTTCTGACCGCATCAATCAATTGATGAGTATAAAGGGTAAGAAATCAGTTGAAAGTTTTCACAAGCAGCTGGGAAAAATTATGTGGGACAAATGCGGAATGGCACGCAATGCAGAAGGTTTGAAAGAGGCCATCAACGATATTCAACAATTGAAAAAAGAGTTCTGGAAAGACGTAAGAATTCCCGGGGAGATAAATGAAATGAATCCGGAACTCGACAAAGCACAACGTGTAGCTGATTTTATTGAATTAGGCGAACTCATGTGCATGGATGCTCTGCATCGTAATGAAAGTTGCGGAGGGCATTTCCGTGAAGAATATCAAACCCCCGATGGTGAAGCGCTGAGAGATGATGATGGTTTTATGTATGTGGCTGCCTGGGAATATAAAGGAGAACACAAGTGGGAATTGCATAAAGAGAATTTGAGGTATGAAGAAGTGAAGCCGAGCCAACGTTCATACAAATAAAACCCCAAACCC
>Ga0184636_1000130_pt1 | contig 17939 bp, 18 predicted proteins | sample PLM3_60_b2_FD_133164 | JGI IMG/M metagenome (GOLD analysis project Ga0184636, IMG submission 133164) | Groundwater sediment microbial communities from an aquifer in East River, Colorado, USA - PLM4_90_b2 | ecosystem: Environmental > Terrestrial > Soil > Riparian zone | place: USA: East River... | reverse complement strand
CTTTTTTGATCTCTTTCCAAATTTCACCAACACCCAGCTTGAAGAGAAGATCAACGAAGTCCTGATTTATGGTTTTAAGAGGGTAGCATTGTTAGAAGTGCTTGAGGTAAAAATCATCCCCTATCTTGATGATAAGGGCAGGGTTAAAAGGCTGATACTAATCTTTACCCCGTTAGAAAGAAAGTCTTTTTCTCATAGCAAGGGTAGGAGCGAAAGCCCTATCCGAACTTCCTGATGTGGTTTACGAGGATATAGTGATTGTAAGGAAGCCATCAGGCAAGAGTTTTGAAGAGCTTCTTATAGAAATGAAGCTCATCACAAAAGAGAAACTCCAGGAGCTTTATGCGAGAGTTGTAAAGGAGAAGAAGAGCATTGAACAAATTCTCCTTGAGTCGGGTTTCTCAGAAGAGAAATTGGCTGTTGTGAGGGCAGGATATCTCGGTTACGAATTTGTTGATCTCACTTCCTATCAAGATCCATCCATAGAATTATTGAGGCATATTAAACCAGCCTATGCAAAGAATTATAAAGTATTGCCTGTCCAGTATGAAGGTGATGTCCTTACTATTGCCATGGTTGAGCCAAGGGATTTTATGGCATTGGATGAAGTAATCCGACTTTTAAGGGATGCAAAAATCAGAATAAGCGATGTGAAGGTGGTGATGACCACATCGAAGCAGCTCTCAGCAGCCGTTGATAAGTTTTATGCTACACCAAAGCAAGATGTTGAGATGAAGAGTATTCTGAGCCAGGTGGCTGAAAGTTTCAAACCTCAGGTGGAGGTTGCAAATGTAGCATGGGAAGATGCAACAGAGAATAGTGGCCCGATTGTGATAATTGCAAACAAGATTATTGAAGAGGCGTTTAAAAAGAGAGCCAGCGACATTCATCTCGAGCCAGCCCCGGATTATTTACGCATAAGATATCGCATAGATGGGGAGCTCTCAGAGGTTATGGTAGTGCCGAAATACGCACAGGATGCCCTGATAACAAGATTGAAGATCATGTGTGATATGAGAATAGATGAGAGGCGACAGCCTCAGGATGGAAGAATAGATTTCAGAAAATATAATCACGTCTCGACGATTGACCTACGTGTCTCTACTGTGCCAACACCCTATGGAGAAGATGTCGTAATGAGGATCCTTGACAAAAAGAGCCCCATCCTATCCTTCGATATGCTTGGCTTTAATGAACATAATATAAAATTGTATAAAGAAGCTATAGGTTTGCCCTATGGTGTTATTCTCCATGTCGGTCCTACAGGGAGTGGAAAGACAACTGCCCTTTACACTGCCCTTAAATCTCTTGATACCCCTAATGTGAAAATAGTTACTGCCGAGGATCCTGTGGAGTATACCCTCGGAGGTAAGATAATCCAGAGCAACATTAATCCTCTTGCAGGATATACCTTTGCAAAGGCAATAAGGGCATTCATGAGGCACGACCCAGATATTATATTAATAGGGGAAATGAGAGACTTGGAGACAGCGAAAACCGCTGTTGAGGCATCACTTACAGGACATCTTGTCTTTTCTACCCTTCACACAAATGATAGTATTGGAACAGTGTCAAGGATAACAGAGATGGGCATAGAGCCATACCTTGTTGCAGATTCATTGCTTCTTGTATGTGCCCAGAGGCTTGTTAGGAGAATATGTACTAAGTGCAAAGAATCTTATATCGCAACTCCAGAAGAAGTCGAGTTAGCAAAAGGTGACATTAAACCAGGAACAACACTGCACAGAGGAAAAGGTTGCAAGTCCTGTGAGGGGATAGGTTATAAGGAGCGGGTAGGAATTTATGAAGTCCTTTCAATGAACAGGAGATTGAGAAACCTTCTGATAAGGGGATCGACTACTGATGGATTAAGGACAGCCGCCAAAGAGACAGGCATGAGGACATTAAGACAGGATGCCATAGAAAAGGCATTGGCTGGTGTTACAACCCTTGAAGAGGTTCTTGTAACTACCCTTGCAGAGCAGTAGTGAGGCATCATCATGAGTGCAATCTCTGGAAGCGATGATCAATATGCCTTGGAAGACAGTGCAAGTATTGCTGTCATAGGTGGTGGCCCTACAGGCTCTTTCTTCAGTATTTTTACATTAAAGATGGCAAAGATGGTTGGAAAAAAATTGAATGTAACCATCTTTGAACCAAAAGACTTTTCTAAAGACGGGCCAAGGGGGTGTAACCATTGCGGAGGTGTAATCTCAGAACTCCTTGTTCAGATGCTGGCTGTGGAAGGTATAAATCTCCCTGATTCAGTAGTCCAGAGAGGTATTAATTCTTATAAACTTCATACACATCTGGGAAGCGTTCAGATAGCAACACCATCATTTGAAAAAACTATAGCTACGGTCTACAGAGGGGGTGGACCAAAAGGTATAGTAGGAAGAGAAAAAGAGAGTTTCGATAATTATCTCCTTTATCAGGCAATTCAGGAAGGTGCTGTTCATAATCATGCCAGGATTGATAGAGTTGAATACAGGAATAAAAGACCAGTCCTCTTTTCACAGGGTCAAAAAATTCTTGAGGCTGACCTTGTAGTCGGGGCCTTTGGTGTGAATTCTCAAACAGCAAAAGTCTTTGAAGATATGGGATTTGGATACAAAAAGCCGGCTGCAGTCAGGGCTGCGATAGCAGAGATTGGCTTGGAGAATGGCATAATATCTGAGCATTTTGGTAATTCCATTCATCTTTTTCTCCTTCCTGTTAAGGATATAAAGTTTGCAGCCATGATACCCAAAGGAACTTATATAACGTTATGCATGTTGGGGAAGAATTTGACTGCAGAGAAAGTAGAAGAGTTTCTCAACCATTCTGTTGTTAAAAGCGTTTTATCGGAGACAATGAAATACGAGTTAAATTGTCGCTGTTTACCAAATCTGAATGTAGAGGCACCAAAAAAGCCCTTTACAGACAGAGTTGTTATCTGCGGAGATGCAGGATCTACAAGGCTTTTCAAGGATGGCATAGGTGCTGCCTATATCATGGGAAAGGCTGCAGCAAGAACTGCTGTATTTCAGGGTGTCAGTAGCTGGCATTTTAACAAGTATTATTATCCTGTTTATAAAAGCATAATTATTGATAATTATTATGGAAGATTTCTGTTTGCCGTAACAGATTTATATAAGAAAAATAAAGGCCTCTGTGAAGGGATGCTCGAAACAGTCAAAAAAGAGCAACTGGATACCAACGGCAGCAGGATACTGAGTTCTATCTTATGGGATGTCTTTACCGGGAATGAACGATATAAAAATATATTTTTCAGATCTCTTAATGCAAAGATGCAACTTACTCTGTTGGGAAAATTTACAAAAACTTTAGCAAGGAGCGTGTATGAAAGAAGGTGAACTCGGAAAGGTCTATTCAGACAGTGAAATCATCTTCAGGGAAGGTGAACAGGGTGATCGGATGTTTGTAGTACAATCAGGCAGGGTAAAGGTAATAAAAGAGACACCTGCAGGAGAAATCGTAATTGCGATACTCGGAAACGGAGAAATTTTTGGAGAGATGGCGCTCTTCAGCAAGTCTCCCCGTTCTGCAACAGTTACTGCCTTAGGTGATGCAAGGATTCTGGGCATAGATAAGAAAAAGCTATTTTCTACGATAAGCAGTGATCCAACACTGGTGTTTAAACTCCTGGAGTCCATGAGCCACAGGTTGAGAACGATCAATGAGGAATTTGCAAAATTAAAGAAGAGTAGATTAGATATCTTGCATGTATATACTGATGTTGATGAGACATGTGATCTTATCCTAGAAGAAGCAAGGAATATTATCTCGGCTGAAAATGGCTCTGTAATGCTTCTTGATGATGAAGGGAAAACCCTTTCTATAAAAGCTGCCTTTGGTTCGGAGTCAGAGCCAAAGGTAAAACTCTCTGTGGGAGAGGGAATTGCAGGTGATGTAATAAAAACTGCCAGAGCGGAACTGATCAATAAAGTCTTGCTGGATTCACGGTTTGTAAAAGGCTCAAAGCATATTGAATCTCTCCTATGTGTGCCCCTTAAGTATAAAAAACGTATTTTCGGGGTACTCAATATGAGCAACAGTTCTGAGAAGTTATTTACCCTGGATGACCTGAAGCTGCTTCATACCTTATCAATCACAGCGTCAATGGCTGTTCAAAATGCAATGAATTATTCCCATCTCAAGTATGCTACCGATGAAGTCATCAAACATGCTACGATGTTGGGGATGTGGTAAGCCTTTAATTTATTTCTTGATTATATCGTATATAGTTTCGAGTGCCTGATCCAGTTTTTCTATCTCTTTTGTGCCGCCCTGTGCCATTTCAGATTTGCCGCCGCCGCTTCCGCCTGAGATTTTCGTTATCTTTTTGATTATCTCTCCTGCATGATATTTATCTTTAAGGTCTTTTGTAACCATACAGACAATGGCAGCTTTAGCATCTGATACTGATGAGGCAAGAATAATACCGGAACGGAGACGGTCTTTTATATTATCTGCTAAATGGCGTAGATCCTCTGGGTTGAGGCCATCGTATCTGATCTTGACAACCTTTACTCCATTAAGCTCTTTAGCCTCATTTAATGCCTCTGATATCACGTCTTTCGAGCTGGTTTTCAGTTTCTGAACTTCTTTTTCAAGAGATTTTATATCGTTTAGAAGTTTCTCTGCTTTCTCTGCTGGATTTTCAGTCTTCAATAAAGACTTGAGAATATCGATCTCTGATTTCTTCTGCCTGAAATAAAGTAGGGCAGTATTTCCTGTCAAAGCCTCAATCCTTCTGATACCTGAAGCAACACTACTTTCTGAGAAGAGAACAAATAACCCTATGTTACCTGTTGCCTCGCAATGAGTTCCGCCGCAGAGTTCAGAGGAATAATTAGGTATGCTTACAACACGGACAGTCTTGCCGTATTTTTCACCGAACAGGGCTGTAGCTCCTGATTCAAAAGCTGTCTTTATATCCATAACAGATGTCTTAACAGGGAGATTCTCTAAAACCTTATCATTTACAAGGTTCTCAACAGTTTGTATCTCATTTTCATCAAGGGCAGAAAAATGTGTAAAATCAAAACGGAGCTTTTCAGGGGAGACAAGAGAACCAGCCTGTTTCAGATGGTCTCCAAGGACTGATCTCAGGGCTGCTTGTAAGAGATGGGTTGCAGTATGATTCCTCATGGTGGCTTTTCTTTTTTCAGCATCAACCCTGCACTTTAGTTTATCCCATACCCGGATCTTACCTTTTTTAATGTTGATGATATGTGAATGAAAAGCGTCGAGGGGTTTTTTAGTGTCCAGTACCATGGCTTTAAAATGTTCTCCTGTTATGTAGCCTGTATCACCAACCTGGCCGCCTGATTCACCATAGAAAGGTGTCTTATCAAGAAAGACCTCAACTTCTTCACCTTCAAATGCTTCTTTTATCAGTTTACCATCCTTCAGGATAGCCTTTATAACAGATTCAGATTCCAAAGTTTCATAGCCAATAAATTCTGTCTCCCCTATTTCTGAGATTAATTCCCGGTAAATGGAAGCCACTGCCTCTTCTTCTCCAATCCATGAAGCCCTTGCCCTTTCCCTCTGTATATCCATCTCCCTGTGGAATGCATCTTCGTCAATTCGTAATCCAGCATCCATTGCAATATCACGTGCAAGGTCAAGAGGAAAGCCAAAGGTATCATAGAGTTTAAAAATCTCTTCTCCCGGAATAATAATACCGCCTTCCTTTTTAACCCTTGAGAGAATTTCGTCAAATATCGTCATCCCCATTTCGATTGTCCTTGCAAATCTTTCCTCTTCTATCTTCAGGAGTTTTTCTGTTCTTTCACGTTCATCTACAATCTCTGGATAGATTTTTCCCATTTCACCGGAAACAGCATCAATCAATTTATAGAGGAATGGTTCATGCACATTCAGGAGCCTTGAATGTCTTGATGCCCTGCGAATGATTCTCCTGAGCACATAACCCCTGCCTTCGTTTGAGGGCATAAGTCCTTCCGAGATAAGGAAGACAATACCCCTTATATGGTCTGCGATAACTCTCATCGAGGTATCTGTGTCCTTGTTTTTTCCATAAGTTGTTTTCGCATGAAATTCTATTGCTTGCAGAATCAGCCTGAAGATATCTGCATCAAAATTATTGAGTTTCCCCTGAAGCACTGCAGAAATCCTCTCAAGACCCATCCCTGTATCAATACTCGGTTTTGGCAAAGGAGTCAGCTCACCCGATGCATCCCGGTTGTACTGCATAAAAACGAGATTCCAGAGTTCGAGGAATCTGTCACACTCGCAACCAACAGCACAATCTGGCCTGCCACATCCCACGTGGCTTCCCTGGTCTATGATTATCTCTGAGCATGGACCGCATGGGCCAATGTCTGCCATCTGCCAGAAGTTATCATTAGCACCAAGCCTTACTATTCTCTCATCAGGGACTCCCACTAATTCAGACCAGAGTTTCGCAGACTCATCATCTTCCTGGTAGATTGAGACCCACAATTTGTCCTTGGGCAGTTTGAACCACTCTGTTAAGAGCTCCCAGGCAAAGATGATGGCCTCTTTCTTGAAATAATCACCAAAGGAAAAATTTCCGAGCATCTCAAAAAATGTATGATGTCTCGCAGTATGCCCCACATTTTCAAGGTCACTGTGTTTTCCACCAGCCCTCAAGCACTTCTGGCATGAAGCTGAACAGCTATAAGGACTTTTTTCCAACCCGAGAAAGAATGTCTTGAACTGGACCATTCCTGCATTTACAAAGAGAAGGGTAGGGTCTTGTCTTGGAATAAGTGGAGAGCTCGGGACAATTGCATGTTCCTTGGATCGAAAATATTCGAGGAAGATTTTTCTTATCTCTTCACTTTTCATAAATCTATTTTATTGCAGGGTCATTTGATATCATCTCTGTTATCTTTCCATCTGTAAAAATGAGTCTGGTCTTGAAAACTCCTACAAATTTTCCATAGACCCATTCTTCCCGGTTCTTGCCGTCTTCGGTGGGTACAAGGACTATTACTGAATCAGGAGCACCCCAGGCGTATCTGACCTGAGATTGTGTCATGCCAAGAGTGACCGCGCCGTTTCTTATATGTTCCTGGACATCAATTGGAAAACCTCTTATCTCATCTTCTGAGTATCTTACTGATTTTGTACAACCTGCCTCTAATAGAACTAATAAAGATAGAACCAGGAAAATAGCCTTTTTCATCTTCAATCCTCCTTTAAATTATTTTCTTTTAATAAAACTTTTATTGTCTCATAAGAATAACCTTTTCTTAGAAGAAGGGCATAAAGTCTTCTCTTTATTTTTTCCGGTGAATAATTTTTTAAAGTCCTCATCTTCATATCTATAAGCTTTTTGGCATTCTCTCTGTCTTGCTTTTCATCGCAGATGAGTGTCCTATCAACAATCTCTTTCGGTATGCCCCTCGTAAGCATAAATCTCCTCGCACTGCCTTGACTGAGGAATTTTGTTGTTATTGCCTTTCTTTTCAGGTCCTCAGCTAATGCCAGGTCATTGATGAGACCTGTATGCTGAAGATGGTTTATTGCAGAGGAAGCCACATGTTCAGGGAACCCCCTCATTTTCAGCTTCTCCTGCAGTTCCCTTACGCTTCTACCTCTATAGCTCAGGAGCTTCAGGGCATACTGCCTTGCCTTATCGTGTAAACTTCCCGATTTTGGGCTTTTCTTCTGCTTTGGGTTGAGAAAGCTCCTGGTATGTAAGGTCGCTCGCTGCCTGGATGCCTTTTGCCCTGAGGGCGAAGTCATCAGGGTTCGATGCTGTTCTAATCGCTTCTTCATATGTTATGAGTTCGGACTTATAGAGGCCAAAAAGAGATTGGTCAAAGGTTTGCATGCCATAGTGTATAGCTCCCTGTGCAAGTACTTCAGGAATTAATTTTGTTTTGTCCGGGTCGAGGATACAATCTTTTATCGTTCCTGTTGCTACGAGGACTTCGACGGCTGGAACCCTGCCTTTCCCGTCTGCCTTTGGTATAAGTCTTAGAGATATGATACCTCTCAGCACTGATGCAAGCTGGATCCTCACCTGTTTGTGTTGATAGGGAGGAAATACTGCGATAACTCTGTTGATTGTCTCAGTAGCATCGATTGTATGCAGGGTGCTTAAGACGAGATGGCCTGTCTCTGCAGCTACCAGCACTGTCTGGATTGTCTCGAAATCACGCATCTCCCCGACAAGAATTACATCAGGGTCTTGTCTGAGGGCCTGTCTCAGGGCCTTACTGAAGGATTCGGTATCAGACCCTATCTCTCTCTGGTTTATAATACTTCTTTTGTCCCTGTGTGCATATTCTATAGGGTCTTCTATGGTCATGACGTGTTTTGTTTTACTTGCGTTTATCAAATCTACCATTGAAGCAAGGGTTGTTGTTTTTCCACTGCTGGTAGTCCCTGTGACGAGAACTAAACCTCTTTCTTCTAAAGCAAGCTGTTTGATGACTTCAGGAAGGTTTAATTCCTCAAAGGTCGGAATCTTTGTCGGGATGAACCTGAAGACGATCCCTACAGCTCCCCTTTGAACAAAGACGTTGCACCTGAATCTTCCAAGCCCCGGGACGCTGTAAGCAAAATCGGCATCTTTCTTTTTCTTGAATATCTCAACCTGATCAGGTGTCATAACAGAGGAGGCTATCTTTAGTGCTTCTTCAGGGGTTATCCTTTCTTCTGATGTAAGAGGTGTAAGTTCTCCATTGATCCTCAGCACCGGCATGGAACCTGCTTTTATATGAAGATCCGAAGCCTCCATGGAATGTGCCTTTCTCAAAAGTTCAATGATATCCATATTTATCTCCTTAAGTTGTAAAATTCTATAATCTTCTTTTCGATCTCCTTTGCGACTTCTATATTATTTTTCAGAAATTCTTTTGTATTTTCCCTTCCCTGGCCGATTCTGTTTCCTCCGTAACTATACCATGCACCTGATTTTTCAATGATGCCTTTGTCAGCACCCAGGTCAACAATCTCGCCAACACGGGAAATCCCTTCGTTGAAATAGATATCAAATTCAGCCTGCTTAAAAGGAGGAGCTACTTTATTCTTTACTACCTTTACCCTGACCCTTCCTCCTATGACTTCCTGATTTTCCTTTATACTTTCTATTCTCCTTATATCAAGCCTGATGGAAGAGTAGAATTTTAATGCTGTTCCGCCTGTAGTGGTCTCAGGATTACCAAACATTACACCTATCTTTATTCTAATTTGGTTGATGAATATGACTGTTGTCAGTGATTTGGAAATTGCAGCTGAAAGCTTCCTGAGGGCCTGGCTCATCAGCCTCGCCTGAAGACCCGGGAGGGAATCACCCATCTCTCCTTCTATCTCTGCCCTGGGCACAAGGGCAGCAACTGAATCAATTGCGATTATATCAACAGCTCCGCTTCTTACCAGGGCCTCTGCAATCTCAAGGGCTTGCTCACCTGTATCGGGCTGTGATACAAGAAGGTCTTCAACTCTTACACCGAGTTTTTGTGCATAAGTTGTGTCAAGGGCATGTTCTGCATCAATAAAAGCTGCATTACCTCCGGTTATCTGTGCTTGTGCAATAACACCCAAAGCCAGTGTTGTTTTCCCAGAGGATTCAGGGCCGAATATCTCTATTACTCTGCCCCTTGGCAACCCACCAATACCCGTCGCAATATCAAGTGACAAGGAACCGGTAGGGATTACCTGAAGTCCTTCGGTAACTCCTTCCGCTCCAAGACGCATGATGGCACCCTTACCAAAACTTTTTTCAATCTGTGAAATGGCCATCTCGAGTGCCTTTGTCTTTTCTTTACTTGTCATCCTCCCTCCTTCCCAATGGTATTTCATATAAACAATGATATTGGGCTCCTGTGGGTTTTAATTCACTCTGCATCAGTTTTAAATTGGTAACCTCAATAGCTCCGAAATCCTTTTCTTTGTAATCGTCGAGTTCATTCATCAGGGTTTCTGTTCCTCTTTGAGAGCGGACTCTACCAACCGTCAGATGTGGATGAAATGCCCTTTCTTCTCTTTGAAAGCCAAACAATGCTATGGAATTTTCAATATCTCCCTGAAGCCTCCCAAGAGTTTCTGAATCTTCAATGCCGACCCATATTACCCTCGGATATTTCCTGTTAGGAAATACCCCTGCCTTACATACTTTAATATATAATGGCTCATAAGATATTGCAACTTTACGAAGAGATTCAAGTACCCGGGGTAGCAAATCTTCAGAAGTCTTGCCAAGAAACTTCAGTGTCAGGTGGATATTTTTATAATCTACCCACTTCACATCAACATTGTGCTTCTTGAAGATTTCAATGAGCTTTCCTATGTCTTGTTTTATTGGTTCAGGGAGTTCTATTGAGACAAAGCACCTTAGGTACATTCTATGGGTTGTAATAAATGAGTTTCCATATCTGAAGGATTAAGTTTGTATACAAAGCAGCCATAATGTCATCAGCCACAATACCTATTCCACCTCCAAGAAGGGACTCGATCTTTTTTATCGGAAACGGTTTTAGTATATCGAAAAACCTGAATAAAAGAAAAGCTGATAGGGCATAACTGAATGGGACAAGGAATACGGAGACGAGATAACCACAGAATTCATCTATGACTATATGTTTGCTGTCCTTGCTATTAAAGAACTTTTCAGCATGTTGAGAAGATATGATGCTTATGGGAAGGATAATAGATAATATAATGATGTGAATGAAGGGTGATGGTTTTAAGAGAATAAAGAAGGCAAGGGCTGCTAAAGAGCTGAATGTCCCGGGTGCGATAGGAAAGTAACCTATGATGCCCATCGTAGCAATATGTTTCAAGACGACCATTTACCCTATCAGTCTATACCTGAATTATCTTATAAGAGTAGTTTATCTTTGCAGAGCCTTCAAGGGTTGCCTTTACAGAACAGTATTTATTCATTGATAGATCAATTGACTTCTTTAAAGCATCTTCTGAGATGTTTCTTCCTTTTATAAGAAATTCTATATTTATATCAGTGAATTTTTTTGGGTAATTCTCTGCTTTCTGCCCTTCGACATTAATCTCAAGACCGGTCACATCCTGCTTCTTCTTTTTCATAATAGAGATGACATCCATTCCTGCACAGCCGCCTAAACCCACAAGGAGAAGTTCCATTGGTCTTAAGCCGGTACTGTGTCCGCCGACTTTAGGGTCCCCATCCATAACAATGGCATGGCCTGAAGATGCTTCTCCTACAAACTGAAGCCCGTTTGTGTATGTTACTTTTGCGTATGGCATCTGCCCCTCCTTCAAGTTTGAGTTAATTTATCGGAGATCGATATGTTTGTCAAGAAAAGTGTTGGTTGTCATTGCGAAGGACAGAGTCCTGAAGCAATCCCATAAGCTTGATTAAAGAGATTGCTTCGGTCGATGCGACCTCGCAATGACGACAAGATAAAGTTTTAGGAAAAAAGGTTTCTATGGATATTTAAGCAGAAGCCTCTGGATTGCTGAAGCTTTTCCGGTCTTTTCATCAATCTCAATAACAGCAGCAGAGAAGATTCCCTCACCTCTGGCTGTCTCAAATCGTACAGGTATGTTTGTTAAAAATCGTTGTAAGACAAGTTCCTTTTCTATACCGATAACAGAGTGATAGGGGCCGGTCATTCCAACATCTGTTATGTAAGCTGTTCCACCGGATAGTATCTTTTCGTCAGCAGTCTGGACATGTGTATGTGTTCCGATGACAGCACTGACCTTACCTTCCATGAAATATCCAAAGGCAATCTTCTCAGAGGTTGTCTCTGCATGAAAGTCTATGATGATTACCTTTGTTTTAGTACTCAACTTCTCTACCTCTTCTTTGCCAGTCCTGAAAGGGCAGTCTATATTTGACATAAAGACCCTTCCGGAAATGTTAATCACCGCTGCCTTTATACCGTTAGGCAGGGAATAAATTATACTTCCATAACCCGGGACACCTGGAGGATAATTTAATGGCCTGAGCAGTCTGTCTTCTTTTGAAATTTGGGCAATGAATTCTTTCTTGTCCCAGACATGATTGCCTGTGGTAATAATATGCACACCGTAGCTTAAAATCTCGGATACAATTTTATCTGTTATGCCAAAACCGCCTGCTGCGTTCTCACCATTGGCAATTACCAAATCAATTTTGTATCTGTCTACAATAGTGGGAACTAAAGCTTTGGTTGTTAACCTTCCCACTTTACCCACTATGTCACCGATAAAAAGTACCTTCATAGTAAGAAATAAAAATAAGGAAAGTCTGGGGAAGAATTTTTATACGACACCTTAAAGTAAGACCTTTTTGGGGCGTAAACGAGTAAGCCTTTATTTTTTAAGGCACTCAGATCTGCCATACAATTAATCTGTCGATTATAAAAATTCTGAGACAGCCTTTCCTTTTACTTCTTTAAGGTTACTACTTAGCATATTCCACATATCGTGACTCTCTGATGACAGTGACCTTTATCTGGCCAGGATAGGTCATCTCAGACTCAATTTTTTTGGCAAGGTCCTTTGATATTATGGAGGCAATATCATCACTTGTATCTTCAGGTTTTACGATTATTCTTAATTCCCTCCCTGCCTGGATTGCATAACATTTCTCTACACCCTTGAAGGAGAGGGCCATCTGCTCGAGTTTTTCAAGGCGTTTGAGGTAACTTTCTATGCTTTCCTTCCTTACACCAGGACGTGCGGCTGATAAAGCATCGGCAGAAGCAACAAGAGCAGCCTCAACAGTTGACGGGTCTCCTTCTCCGTGATGGACTAATATTGAATTTATTACTTTAAAATTCTCTCCGTATTTCTTTGCTATATTTGCACCAATCTCCTGATGTGACCCCTCTACCTCATGGTCTACTGCCTTTCCTATATCATGCAGAATGCCTGACCTCTTTGCGAGCTTTACATCAACCCCAAGTTCACCAGCCATGACACCTGCAAGATATGCTACTTCCCTTGAATGTTGAAGTACGTTCTGTCCGTATGATGATCTGTATTTGAGTCGTCCGAGAAGCTTTATCAATTCCGGGTGTATTCCAGAAAGTCCGAGATCAAAAACAGCCTTTTCTCCTTCTTCCCTGATGTGTGACTCGACCTCTTTTCTGACCTTTTCGACCACTTCCTCGATCCTTGTAGGGTGTATCCTTCCATCTGTTATGAGCCTTTCAAGAGACAGTCTTGCAATTTCACGCCGGACAGGGTCAAAGGCAGAGAGCGTTACTGTCTCCGGTGTATCATCGACAATAAGGTCAACACCTGTAGCTGCCTCAAGTGACCTTATGTTCCTGCCTTCTCTGCCAATTATCCTTCCCTTCATTTCGTCATTCGGGAGGGTTACGGCAGTTACTGTTGCATCAACAACATAGTCACTTGAATATCTCTGGATGGCAAGACCCATAATCTCTTTTGCCTTTTTCTCAGCGTTTTCTTTTGCTTCATCCTCTATCTTTTTAACAAGCTTGGCAGACTCAAACTTTGATTCTTCCTCTATCCTTTTTAAAAGTTCCTGTTTTGCCTCTTCTGAACTAAATCCTGACAGCTTCTCGAGTACCTGTGTCTGGTCTTTTATCAGTTGGTTGTAATGGTTGTCTTTCTCCTGAATAATTCGTTCCTTGGAGCTGTAATCCTTTTCTCTCCTGGATAACTCATGATCTTTCTTTTCAAGCTGGTCAAATCTTTTCTCGTGGGTTTCCTCTTTCTGACGTAACCTTCTCTCAAGATGGTTTAATTCAGAGCGTCTCTCCTTCAGCTCTTTTTCGACCTCTGATTTGGCCTGATAGACAACGTCTTTTGCTTCAAGGAAAGCCTCTTTTTTAATCTTCTCAGCCTCTTTCTTTGTCTCCTCGAGGATCTTTATCTTTTCTTTTTCTATTTCTACTTCAAGAGCGGCTCTTTTGCTCTTCAGGCTTACACGATAGATGAGACTTAGAACTATTCCGACAATAATCCCTATAAATACTGCTATCAGTACATATCCTGTTTGAATCATCTTTAGAACAACCCTCCTTTCTCTATTCTCCTGCAAATAGTCATAACCGTGAAGTCTACGACCAGTAGGGAGGAATTCATTTGAGGGCTTAAAGCCCCTTCTGAAAAATTAGTTCTGTGGCTTGGTTATGAAATGAACAAGACTTTTGGAGGTGAGAAATACATAATCTTATTGGAATCGACTCGTTCCGAGAAGGTAATTTTCCGTTTACTCTCTATCATTGAATTATTTATAGTCCTCCATAAAACTCTTTTAAAACCAGCCACAAAACAAATAAACCCACCCTGCCGTGCAAGGGAAGAATTAGATCCGCCTATAAAATAGGTGGGTGCCCTGAAAGAGACTTTAGGCTTTCTTCCTTTAGAAGACATGCACACCGACCTCTTTACTCAAGCTCCCAAAAGATCTAATTTGCCGGATCAACTTTTCCACTTATCACTAACAGGGCAGGTATCCTACCCTGAATTAGCACCTCCGTCTAAATGAAGTATTCTTTTATAAAATTACAATATCACAAATAGCATAATTGGGCAAGAGAAAACTTCTTTTCCTCGCAAGGCCGGAAGACTTCTGACATATTCAAAAAAGGCATTCTTCTTGTATTAAGTAGAAATTTTTAATAAACTATTTAAAAAGCACTTTAGCTTTACATTTATTGTCATTGTGAGATAAAAGAATGAAGGCATTAATTTTAGCCGGCGGAGAAAATAAGAGGCTCCCGGTAATAAAGGGGTTTCTTGAGATTAAGGGCAGGAGAATTATTGAGTTAAATATCGAGCTTCTCAAGGGGATATTTGATTGTGTTATCATAAGCACCAATGACCCGGGGTTGTATTTTTATCTCGGCGTTCCGATGGTTGGAGATATCGTTAAATATAAAGGGCCGATGACAGGGATACTTTCAACCCTGGTAACCCTGGAGGCTCCTGATATCTTTGTAACTGCATGTGACATGCCATTTATTAAACCACAATTGGTAAAATACATCATCAATAAGTGGAAACATAGCAAAAAAAACCTGTTAACCATTACTGGTTACTCGTCACCGAAAAACGGGTGGGATGCTGCAATCCCAGTATTTGATAACAAACCTCAGCCCCTTTTTGGTATTTATTCAAAAAAAGTCATAAGAAATATGGAGGAGACAATAAAGAACGGTATCAGGAGTTTGAGGGAATTTCTTAAAAAACTGGATGTCCTTTATATCAGTGAAGACGAAGTGAGAACAATAGATCCCGAAGGGAGATCCTTTGTTAATATAAATACATTAGAAGACTATGAAAAAGCAATGAAAGGTTAGCATATAGCAGGGATTTTTAACTGCTTACAGCTGACTTTTTTAAAAGAGAGGAGGAGAATATGTTTGGTTTAGGTATGCAGGAGCTAATCATCGTAATGATAATAGTTATTGTTCTTTTTGGTGCGACAAGATTACCCGAGCTTGGCAAGGGTATAGGACAGGCAATCAAAAATTTCAGGAAGGGCATGTCTGAGCCTGGCGAAATAGATGTAACACCGAAGAAGGAGTCTAAAAAAGAAGAGATAGATAAAAAAGAAGAAGCAGAGAAGAAAGAAAGTGAATAGGGGAGCTGTTGCAGAGATCAATCTTTCTGCAATAGCGCACAATCTTGAGACCCTCAAGAAGATTACTAAAAAGCGGACAGTAATAGCGGTTGTCAAGGCAGATGCCTATGGTCATGGCTCCATAGAGGTCTCTAAACGGTTGATTCAGGAGGGGGTCTCTTACATCGCAGTAGCATACACAGGTGAAGCCATACAACTCCGGAATGCTGGTATTACAGCACCAATAATCGTTCTTTTTGACTGTCAGGATATAGAAGATTTTTTTGATTTTAACCTCATACCGGTCATCCATGACATAACGACCGCGTTGGCAATATCCCGGAAAGCAATAGAAAAGAAAAGGAAGCTAAAGATCCATGTGAAGATAGACACAGGTATGGGGAGACTTGGGCTAAGCAGTGATCATATAATAGAGGATCTGCTTAACATTGCGGATATGGAAGGTATGGAACTGGCTGGACTTATGAGCCACTTTTCTGATGCAGACCTTTCAGACAGGTCATATGCATCTGTTCAGCTCGAACGGTTCAATAAGATAAGAGAGACCTTATTTAAAAAACTGAATCAGAAAATCTTTTCACATATAGCAAACAGTGCAGCTGTCCTCACTTTTAATGATGCACATCTTGATGCTGTGCGGCCAGGACTTATGCTTTATGGATATTCTCCTTTTGGCCAGAACACCCCCTCCCTAACCCTCCCCCCTCGAGGGGGAGGGCAGGGGTGGGGGGGAGACTCCGAACCCAGGACTCTCGCCTCAGGCGAGTCGCCGAGGCGACCGAACTCCGAACTGCAAGACCTGATAACGGCAATGAGGGTCAAAACAAATGTCCTTTCTATAAGATATCTTCCGCCTAATTTCCCGATTAGCTATGGCCGGACATTTGTGACAAAGAGGCAGAGCAAGATAGGTGTACTTCCTATTGGTTATGCTGATGGTTACAACAGACTTTTCTCCAATAATGCAGAGGTGCTTGTAGGGGGAAGGCGTGTGCCTGTTGCAGGAAGGGTATGCATGGATCTCACAATGGTTGACCTTACAGAGGTCAGAGATGTTAAGGAAGGAGACGAGGTAGTTATACTTGGACAGCAGGGTAATGAATCAATAACAGCATATGAACTTGCGGATAAAGCAGGAACCATTCCTTATGAAATACTGACATCCCTTGGAAGCTATTCAAGAAAAGAATATATAAATAAAACCATAAGCAGCTAAGGAAAAAACTCTATGCTCTGAGCTTATAGCTCTTAGCTAAAAGATGAAAGGAGGTGAATGAGATGAGGATACCTTTTATGAGGTATGTTGCATGGTATCTCGTTATTGTAATGTTTATAATAGGTATTGCGCCAAAGGTGGATGCAGGACTTGTGAAATCAGAGATTATCCCTCTTGCATATATGGACAGGTCTGCTGACCTTGAAAAAATCCAGAATGTGCTTGAGACAAAGGCAGTCAGCAAAAGACTTGCTCAGTTGGGGCTCACACAGGATGAGATTCAAAACAGGCTCACCCAGTTAAGTGACCAGCAGATTCACCAGGTAGCCACGAAATTGGATGACCTCAAAATCGGAGGCGATGGTCTTGGATTATTAATTGCCGTTCTTGTTGTTATAATACTCGCTATCGTAATATTGCAGCTCACAGGGCATAAAGTTATTGTAAAGTAATTCATGAAAAAGGATGAGGGCAGAAAGAAGGAAACAAAACATACGAGAATAAAAAAAAACTTCTTTCTTCCTTCATCTTCCTCACCCTTCTTTTCATATATTCTTGCGCCACCTTTAACAATACCAGCCAGAGTCACGTCATAGAAAATGTCCCCTTTTATCCGCAGACGAGCTATCAATGCGGTCCAGCTTCCCTCGCAGGAGTGTTAAACTACTGGGGAATCAAGGTAACCCCAGAGGAAATCGCTGGAGAAATCTACAGCAATTCTGCAAGAGGGACACTGAACATTGACATGGTTCTTTATGCTCAAAGGAAGGGATTGAAAGCAATTCAGTACGAAGGGAATATACAGGACCTAAGAAAGAATATAGGTGTAGGTTATCCAATTATTGTCTTTGTTGACCAGGGTTTCTCTTTCTATCAGGCAAACCACTTTATGGTTGTTATCGGATACAATGAAGATGGTGTTATTGTAAATTCAGGAAAGGACAATGAAAAGTTTATCTCTGAGAAGGATTTTGTACGTTCATGGAGGAAAACAAACTTTTGGTCTTTACTCATACGGCCAAATGAATAGCAAAGGGCTATTAGCAAAAAGCAGAGAGCAAAGAGCAAAGAGCAAAGAGTCCAAAACTGAGAATAAAAAGACCCGTGCTTTATACTCTCTGCTCTATACTATTTGCTCTCTGCTCTTAGCTCTTTGCTTATGTGGTTGTGCCCTTCCAAGAATAATAG
>Ga0184636_1000129_pt1 | contig 18081 bp, 17 predicted proteins | sample PLM3_60_b2_FD_133164 | JGI IMG/M metagenome (GOLD analysis project Ga0184636, IMG submission 133164) | Groundwater sediment microbial communities from an aquifer in East River, Colorado, USA - PLM4_90_b2 | ecosystem: Environmental > Terrestrial > Soil > Riparian zone | place: USA: East River... | reverse complement strand
TGTTATATGAATTATCGAATTGAGTAAACTCGTATTCTTTTACGTTGGTCTCATCAAAACGATAATAGGCAATATAATTTCCCTTCGGGCTCCATTGATAAGCTTGCGTGAATTCAAATTCTTCTTCATATACCCAATCGCAATTACCATTGATGATGTAATTCCATTTGCCATCGGTGGTGATGGCTTTTGGATGCCCGGTTGCAATATCGTAGAGATAAAGATTATTGTCTTTTACAAATGCTATTTTGCTCCCATCAGGAGAAAAACCCGCATGCATGATCTTTCCTTCATTCAGGCGAATGGTTTTTTTCGAAACGGCATCATAGATGTAGGCATTCGATTTTGAAGAACGGCGGTAAATCGGCTCACGACCAGTGAAAAAAATGATCCTTTTTTTGTCAGGGCTTAATTCATAATCGCTCGTATTAAGCTGTTTCCCGGCTTCGTCTTTCACGTCCTTTGGGTCAATGATACTATCGAGTGGCAGTTCTGCAAAACCCGGAACAAACTCACCGCGAAAAGTTCCTTTTCTATAAATGTCTTCGAGAGTGATCTGTTTCTTTTGTGCAACAGAGATCAACGGAAGAAACAGAAGAGCTACTAATAGTTTTCTCATGTCTTATGAATTTAAGGCGATAAAAGTAGTGGAAAGAAAGGAAACCGGAAGGCCGCTGATGTAAAAGAAAAGAGGCCGTAATATTGTATTACAGCCTCTTTCCAGCTCTGAAGGGAACGATCATTCCTTTAGTAAAATCATTTTTTTGGTATCGATTTCTTTGCCGTCCACAATTAATGAATACAGGTACATACCGTTTATAAGTTGGCCGGGGTTTATTTGAATAGTTCCATTTCCTGAATTTATTGTTTTGAATCTTAACAATTCCTTGCCTGTCATATCATAGATTATAATAAATCCGCCTGAAGTGAAAACTATTTTAGACTCCTGCCATTTAAAAATATTAAAAAAAAATTCTAAAAATGTTTATTCAATTAATGCAATGCTGATCCGGGGCGAATAAAACGAAACCCCGTTCAGGACGGGGTTTCAATTATTAATTCGTAATTATTTAATCAGTTTTACTTATTCTTCGGCTTATCAAGCATATACTCGAATCTTTTGCCTGTTACTTCCGCCATATCAGGAATATGGTCTACTTTATATTCACCTGCATCCAATTTTTTCTTTGTTTCGCTGAATGCCTCGAGAGTGAGCTGAATATCCTCATCCGTATGAACCGCAGTTGGAATTAACCGGTAAATAATATGTCCTTTCGGAATGACAGGATATACAACGATGGAGCAAAATATTTTGTAATTCTCACGAAGATCTGTCACCATCGCTGTAGCCTCCGGGATATCACCCTTCATATATACTGGAGTTACAACCGAATCTGTATTGCCAATATCAAAACCTCTTTCTTTTAAACCGGTTTGCAATTTACGGGCATTATCCCAAAGCTTATCTTTCAATCGGGGTTGTGTACGCAATAATTCCAGGCGTTTGAGGTTGCCGATCACCAATGGCATCGGTAAGCTCTTGGCAAAGATTTGTGAACGGATATTATAACGGATGTAACTGATAATGTCGCTATCCCCGCTGACAAACGCACCGATAGATGCCATTGATTTTGCGAAGGTGGAAAAATACAGATCGATGCTATCCTGTACACCCTGTTCTTCTCCTGCACCGGCACCTGTTTTACCCAGGGTACCAAAGCCATGTGCATCGTCTACCAGCAAACGGAATTCATATTTATCTTTCAAAACAGCGATCTCTTTCAATCTTCCCTGGTCACCGGCCATTCCAAACACGCCTTCGGTGATGACCAATATGCCCCCTGCCTGTTGTTTCTCAATAAGAGAAGTGGCACGTAGCAGTTGTTTTTCAAAATCAGCCATGTCATTATGTTTAAAAACATAACGATGACCGGGATGCAGGCGCAAACCATCAATAATGCAGGCATGAGATTCGCCATCGTAGACGATCACATCATGACGGCTGCAGAGCACATCAATAATGCTGATCATTCCCTGGTATCCGTAATTCAATAAGGCTGTGTCTTCTTTTCCTTCAAACTCTGAAAGCTCTCTTTCAAGTTGTTCATGATAATTACTGTTTCCGCTCATCATGCGGGCACCCATGGGAGTAGCTAAACCAAATTCTTTTGCTGCATCGGCATCGGTTTTTCTGACCTCGGGGTGATTGGCCAGACCGAGATAATTATTCAGGCTCCAGACGATCATTTCCTTCCCGCGGAATCTCATACGGCTGCCAATGTCACCTTCTAATTTGGGGAATGCGAAATAACCGTGGATTCTTTTTTGATGCTGGCCGATAGGACCACAATGTTTCAGCAAACGCTCAAAGATATCTGCCATGTTGGGGTTTAAATTTAGGTCTGGGGTTATCCTTATAAAATCCCGCAAATGTAAGACATTTGAGTTGAACCGCCATTGATCCTGAACGTTGAGCACTAATAGCGGAGTACTTCCAAAGCCGTTTTCCACCCCTCTTTTTCCTTTCGCCAGATGCGGAGGTAATTGTCTGTTTTGCCATTGATAATGGTGGTGCCGTACACATAGCCAAGGTCACCGGATAAGGCTATGCCTGAACCGTTGATTGTATACTGAATATTTTGAGGGAACGAATCCGGATTCCATTGAGCGTATTGCGGTGGCAGATCATTCCTGTTTAATACAGCAATGGGAGAAAGATATTTTTTATAAACATAACCCGGATCATTTCCCGAAGCAATAAATTTTTCCTCCGTTTTTAATAAAGATTTTAGATCACCTTCTTTAACCTTGCTGTTTTTTTTAAAAATCGTTAATGAAGTATCAGGATTAGCCTGTGTATGATTTACTCCAAGATCAACCAAAAATTTCCATTCACCGTTTTTATTAATATGCCAAACCGTTGTGTACTGACCTCTTGCAATCACAGTATCTTTTGATGTTTGCTGAAATGTCCAGGGGCCGGAGGTAAAACCAAGATCACCCGATGCAGAGATACCTGCATATTGTGGAGACCAATTCAAAATACCCGGTCTTTTTTCTCTTTTATTCCAGAATTCGAAACCATTCACAGGTTTACCCTGGTCAAATACAATTCCACTACTGTCCAAAAATTTTAAAAAAGCTTCTTTGGTACTGTGTGTCACAGAAAAAGCAGCAAAACTTTTTTCTGCGTTGATCAACCCATCAATTGTTTTTTGAGCCAAAGAATCGAGATAAAAAAGAGCCGGGAATATTAAAAAAATTTTTTTCTGCATGATTCTTATTTATGCCTTTAAATTTACTGCTTCAAATTCTGTTATGAAGAAGTTTGTTTCAATAATTATCGGGTTGCTGACAATAATAGTTTCTTTTGGTCAACCTGCGAAGACTTCACTGGTTCAACGGCCTAAATTAGTGGTGGGCATTGTAATCGACCAGATGCGTTGGGATTTTCTCTATCGTTATTATGATCGTTACAGTGCCGGCGGATTTAAAAGATTGCTGAACGATGGCTTTTCCTGTGAGAATACCATGATCAATTACCTGCCTTCAGTTACAGCTGTGGGGCATAGTACGATCTTTACAGGCTCTGTACCGGCATTGAGCGGTATTGCAGGAAATGATTGGGTGGAACAACTAACAGGAAAGACTTTATACTGTACAGCCGATAGCACGGTCCTGGCTCTCGGTAATGCTTCTGCAATGGATGGAAGAATGTCACCGAGAAATTTATTGGTTTCAACAATCACTGATGAATTGCGCCTGGCTACAAATTTTCAATCAAAAGTTGTAGGAGTGTCTTTGAAAGACAGGGCTTCTATCTTACCTGCAGGTCATACAGCGAATGCTGCTTATTGGCTGGATGATGCAACGGGACATTTCATCACCAGCACATATTATATGAAGGAATTACCGGATTGGGTTGTGAAATTCAATGATAAGAACCGGATCAATCAACTGATCGAAAAAGGCTGGAATACTATTTATCCCATCAATACATATAAAGAAAGCGATCCTGATAATGTGGATTATGAAGGAAGATTTATTGGCGAAACAAGTTCATCCTTTCCGCATGATCTGAAAACGATCTATTCGAAAAATAGAAACAGTTTTCGCCAGACACCATTCGGAAATACACTTACTTTAGAATTTGCAAAAGAAGCATTGGATGCATATCAATTGGGTAGGGGAGTAGTGACTGATTTTTTAACTATCAATATTGCTTCCACGGATTATGTCGGTCATCAGTATGGACCTAATTCAATTGAGATAGAAGATACTTACCTGCGGCTGGATAAAGAGCTTGCTGATTTTTTTCAAATACTTGATGCAAAGATCGGCAGGGGACGATACCTTCTTTTTCTAACGGCTGATCACGGGGTTGCTCATGACATTGGTTTTATGCAGCAGCACCAGGTACCTGCCGATTTTTGGTACCAGCGTTCGCTCCTTGATACATTGAATAAAATTTTGGCAGCAAAATTTCATACAACATCATTGGTCCGCTCCATTATGAACTACCAGGTGAATTTTAACCTGAATAAAATAGCTGCAGAAAATTCAGATTTTGATGCCATAAAAAAAACAACGGTAGAATTTTTACAAAGACAACCCGGCGTTTCTTTTGCAGTGGATATAGCCCATATTGGTGATGCTCCGGTTCCACAGCCATTAAAGACAATGATCACCAATGGGTATAATTTCAAGCGTAGCGGCCAGGTCCAGATCGTTTTAAATGCTGGTTGGCTTGAAACCTTCAACAAGACAGGAAGCACGCATGGCACCTGGAATCCTTATGATACACATATTCCGCTGGTCTGGTATGGATGGAAGATAAAACCGGGGAAATTGAATCGGGAAGTGTATATGACAGATATTTCAGCCACACTTGCCGCCTTGCTGCACATTCAGATGCCCAATGGTTGTGTGGGTCATGTAATTGAGGAAGTGTTGAGATAATTTTGAAATTTTGGAATTGGGAAATTTTGGAACTGCATTTTCCCAATTTCCCAATTGTACTTTTCCCTATCAATGAGTAAGCAATTCCCTGATCTTTGCAAGGTGATGATCATCATGTTCGGCAACGAAAAATAAAAAATCAATCAATCTCATTGGTTTTTGTAAACGAGGATGCAGGGCTGTAAATAATGCAGTGCTCTCATCTATATTCTCCACTTTTGTCACCAGTTTATTTCTTGCAGATGAAAATTGCTGCAGAAGTTCTGCAATGTCTTTTTTATTATGATCAGCATTGTGAGTTTTTGCATTTGTCATATCGGCCGTCCTTAATATCTCAGCTTTCAATAAAAAATCTTCTATGCGGCCATACCATAGTTCTTCAAGATCGTATAAATGTCCCGCCTGTTGTTTTACGGACCATTGACCAGTTATTTTGCTACTTAGCTCTTCATCGCTTTTATTTTTCACCAGATTTTCAATTCTGGGTAAGGCCCCCTTTAACCGTTCAATGATAACAGGAAATAGACCAACAGGAAAATTGAATTCAAATTTTCTTTCTATCCATGGAGTTTGAGTGATCATGAGGTTTAAACTTAATCGGTATTATTCCGGATTTTGTCTTGAGTGCCGCTGCTTTATCCCGGAAATTATCGATCCTCCACATATTTTGCATAAATACCCCGCAGTAAGCATCATTTCTTTGCTTTGTAATACAATACATCTACTTTCTCAACAGTGATCAATCCCCCACGGCCGCATTTTTCAAAAAGATCGTTTACAGTTGAAATAAAAGTATCAATTTTTTCAGCCTGGTCAACGATCTCGATTATGATGGGGAGGTCTTCCGATAACTCGATCAATCTTGCTACATGGATCCGGCTGCTGGCACCAAAGGACATGATACCTTTTAACACTGTGCCACCGGCCAATCCCTTTTCTCTCGCTGCCAACAGGATCGCTTCGTATAAAAGTTGGTGACCCAGCTTGTCAACCTCGCCGACAAAAATGCGCAATAGTTTCGATTGTCCCTGGAGTTCCATATTATAAAAGTTTCATTATTGCCATGCCGCCAAATACTCCTGCAATACCTAACACTACACTTGCAATGGTATAAATTAAAAAATACACTGTATCGCCGCTGCGAAGCAAATGCATATTCTCAAATGCAAAGGTTGAAAAAGTGGTAAAGCCGCCGCAAAAACCGGTTATTAGTAATAATCTTGTTTGTGGACTGAGCACCGAAGTTTTTTCTGATGCAGCATAAATAACACCGATCAAAAAGCACCCGGCCAGGTTTACAAAAAAAGTTCCCCAGGGAAATGGATGAGGATAACTTTCACCAAACCATTTCTGACAAAGATAACGGACCATGCTGCCAATGCCGCCTCCGAACCCTACCAGTATAATATTCTTGATCATTTATGAATTGTATCGGTCTTATTGAGAGAATGATTAATCAGGGTATCATTATCGTGTTCAAAAAGATATTTCAGATCAACAAGCCATTGGTTATCTTTTTTTATAATTTTCAAAGTATCCTTATCATTCCGGTATGAATTTGCAAAAACCGTAACCGTGATTGAATCGTTTTGCAGCAGAGGATCGTAAAAACGAAGCGATGCTTCTTTCAACTTTCTTTTTTCTTCTGCATCCAGGCCCTTATAATTTCTTTCAGTCACGTCGAGATATTGCTGGTTAGTCGTATCCTGAAGCATAAAGTTTGCGGCTTTTTTAAAATTCCCTTCCAATGCTGCCTGTATAAAGTTCCTGGCAGCATCCATATCATTATCCGATTTGTTTTCTTTTGCTTGTTGATCTGAATTGTTACAGGCTATAATTAGTAAAACAAAAATCGCAGAAAAAATTGAAATAGGTTTCATGTTTGCAAAGTAAGGAAACTTCTGCAAGCCTGAGAGATCATTGGGCCAGAGAAGATTTTTTAAATGATTAGCCGCAGACTTAAGGCTGCGGCAATTGAAAAAAGGAAAGTATAATTTATCTTATTTTTTCTCTTGTTTCGCTTCGTCTTCCTTTCTTTCTTTTTCGTAAGCCCTCAAAATATGTTTCACCAGGCGGTGACGTACCACATCATCTTCATCAAGCTCGATATGTGCAATGCCGTCGATTTTTTGCAAAATGCGAACAGCAGTTTGCAAACCACTTCGCTGATTTCTTGGCAGGTCAACCTGCGTAATATCACCGGTTATGATGGCCTTTGCGTTGGCGCCGATACGGGTTAAAAACATTTTTATCTGCAGGTCGGTAGCATTCTGGGCCTCGTCAAGAATGATGAATGCATGATCCAGTGTACGACCACGCATATAGGCCAGTGGGGCTATCTCGATCGTACGGGTACTCATGTAATAACCGAGTTTGTCAGCAGGTATCATGTCATCCAGTGCATCGTATAAAGGGCGCAGGTAAGGATCAATTTTTTCTTTCAGATCACCAGGCAAAAATCCAAGATTCTCTCCCGCTTCCACCGCAGGGCGGGTGAGGATGATCTTCTTCACTTGCTTATTTTTCAATGCCCTTACGGCGATAGCTACAGCCGTATAGGTTTTACCGGTACCTGCAGGACCGATCGCAAATACGACATCATTTTTTTCTGCCTGTTGCACTAATTTTTTCTGGTTAGCTGTTCTTGCCCTGACGCTTTTACCGTTGGGGCCAAACACTAAAATATCATTCGGGTTACGTTCAATAAAATTGTCAACGGTTTCTCCATCGTCTCCACCAAGGATCTGTTCAAAATAATTTTCGCTCATGTGGCCATTGCGTTCCAGGTATGCCACAATAAGATCGATCTTTTCCCGGGCATTTTCCACCTGCTCAGGAGCACCACTAAGTTTGAGTTGTGTGCCGCGGGAAAGAATTTTTAAAAGGGGGAATTTCTTTTTGAGGATGTCAAGCTTACCATTATTTACGCCGAAGAACTCGATAGGGTTTACGGTTTCAAGGTTGATGATCGTTTCTGTCAATTCGTTTCTGTTTTAGATTATCACAAAATTTTCAAAGTGTACTAAAAAAACTTTTGCCTCTCTATTCAAATTAACCAATTAAAATTGGTCTTCTCCAAAGTTACTTATTCACAACTGTTAATTAAAGAATTATGCCGTAAATTTTGGTTAAGGGTCGTAAAACCCCGCAGAGTGCTTTCCTGGAAAATGCTTCAACGATTTGAATTTTGAAAACTATCGGACCAGGCTTTCAATTTTGAATCGAAGACATAGCTTTTAAAATACCTGCGGCCCATGAATACACATTGTGACTCATAATCATTCTTCTCATTTGTTTCATTTTTTGAAGCTGTAATTCTCCCGGCATTTCCAATGCAGTTTTAATAGCATCAGACGATTGCTCAATATCATAAGGATTAATGATGATCGCTCCCTGGAGTTCCTGCGAAGCACCTGCAAACCGGCTAAGAATAAGTGCACCATCATTGTGATTACGGGCTGCTATAAATTCTTTTGCAACCAGGTTCATTCCGTCATGGAGGGAATTAACCATACAGAAATCAGCACTTCGGTAAAACGGAATAATTTCTTCATGACTGTGATGCCTTTTCAAAAAAAGTATCGGTTGCCAATTCTTGAATTTAAATTTCCAATTTATCCTGTTGGCTTCATTTTCCACGGCACTTATTGTATCTGCATAGGTTTTAAGTAAAGAACGGCTGGGTGCACCTATTTGCACAAAGGTGAATTTGCCCTGGTATGATGGATTTTTTTCAAGAAATTTCTCAATGGCCAGAAATTTTTCTACCAACCCTTTTGTATAGTCGATGCGGTCAACACCGATGCCCATAAACTTAGCCTGCAAACCGTATTGCTTCAATAGCTCGGATGGGGATGGTTTTTCAATACTGTCATCCTCATAATCTTTCAATGTGAATGAAATGCTGATCGGAAAGGGTTTAACCAGGGTGAATTGATTACCGATCTTGACTGAAAAGTTTTCCCATATCACTCTTGATTCAAGAGAATTGTTTACGGTTTCCAAAAAATTGTTGCAGTGATATTGCGTGTGAAAACCTATAAGGTCTGCACCCAGCATTCCACTCAGCAATTCTTTTTGCCAGGGGCAAATTCCAAATGATTCCGGGTTTGGCCAGGGAATATGCCAGAATATAGCCACTTTGGCATCCGGTCTCGCTTCTTTGATCAGTTTGGGTAACAAAGCAAAATGGTAATCCTGCACCAATATATAAGGTTCTTCTTTATTTTTTATTTCATCCAGCACAGCTTTAGCATATATTTCATTTACCTCGAGATAGTATTCCCAATCCTCTTTTCTGAATACCGGCCTGGTATGCGCAATATGGCAAAGCGGCCACAGGCCTTCATTTGAAAAACCATAATAATAATGATCTTCCTGCTCCTTGGTCAGCCATATTCTCCGCAGTGTATATTTATTTTCATACGGAGGCACCAGCACTTTATCATTTTTATCAACAGTCTCTTTATCGGCATCTCCGCTCCCCGATGCTATCCATAACCCTCCGCAGGCTTTTAGAATTGGTTCCATTGCCGTAACCATGCCACTGGCGGGTACAATGCATTTAATTTCCTTGCCGGCATGTATATGCATATACGGTTCACGGTTGGAAACAACAACCATCATCTTATCCTGTAAAACTTGTTTCATTTCTTCATTCAGGCGTTCAGGTGTCCAGATAGCTTCTGCTGTTGTCCTTAGCCTGGCTTCTTCCTGTGCAATGGCCTTTGCTTCCTGCATAGCTTGTGCTATACCTGAGATCTCTTTATACAAAGGCCTCAGAAAACTTGAGGGAGGTTGTTTTTTTAATTGCTCAACATTTCCAAACCTCGCAGCCTTTATCCACTCAATGACCCTGTTTACGGGGGTTAACACCACCCACCTGATAACCAGCAGGGTAATGATGGTAATTACTAAAGACTGAAGGAACCATTTGAAAAAATTGCTTAACCAGATACTTCCTATAATACTTTTGATATAACCGGCATCGGTATAAAAAATAATTGCAGTTTCCGGCAGGCTGTCTCTTCGTATCACTTTTATATATTCAAATATTTTTTCTCTTTGCAGAGTAATTAAATTACCCATTGATGAATCTGCAGAAATGGCCCGGGATATATAATTTGTTGAATGTTCAAGATATTCTTTAGCGGCTCCGTTAAGCGCTACGATGCTGTCTGTGTTATAATAAATGGAGATGCCTTTAAAATTATATTGTAAAATAATACTGTCGGTGATCTTATTTAATGATACGTTATTTCCTTTTTCCAGCTTTGACAGGTAATTTCTGTAAAATTCTTCTGCTGTGTTTATGGTTTTTATTTCCAGCTCATTGTACAGTTTCTGCCGTTCTGATGATATTTGAAAAGCGGTAAAGCCGAAAGCAACAAGACCTACCGCTGCAATAATAGAAATTATCAATGCCAGATTTAATTTCATAAATCAATTGCTTGAAAAAAATAAAAATCATGAAGGTGAAAGGAGTGGGGGCAGCGCAAAGGTATTGGCCTTATGCCAGAACATCAAAAAGAATCAGGCTCATAACTTTTACATTTGCATTATGACTGATGCAAAACCTATCAAAAGGAGTAAGCAGCTGGCGTCCTTGTCACGGGAACATCACGACGGTTTACTGTTTGTGTGGAAGCTCCGGAAAGGATTACAAAATGATATTTCTGTGCAAAGAATAAAGGAATACAGTGTATGGTACTGGCATAATCATTTACAATCACATTTTAATTCAGAAGAAGAAATACTATTGCCTTATTTACCCTTAAAAAATGAAATGGCAATACAATTAAAAAAAGAACACAAAAATATTCGTGAGCTAATTCTGAAAACGGGGCAGGCAGATAAAAATACTTTCATTTTATTGGCTGACTTATTAGATGATCATATCCGTTTTGAAGAACGCAGGTTTTTCAACTACCTTGAAAAAGCCCTTTCTCCGGAACAATTAAATTCGATTTATCAGCAATTGAATCATGCGCCTGCCTGTGCGGCAGAATGGAAGGATGAATTTTGGAATGTGAAGAAATAATCAAATTTACCACCTCGCTACAATTTTAAAATTCACCAGTCTTGGAGTTAAACGATTGGGAACAGTAAAGATATTATTTGCAAAGTCCTTGATGAGTAAATAAGAAATGGTATTGGCCCGGTCAATTAAATTAAATACTTCGAGACTTGCCCAGATATTATAAAAATTGCGGAAGGGACTGTGACTTCTGCGGTTGGTTCGCTCGGCATCCAGTAATAAAGCACTGAAACCAATATCCACTCTTATATAAGGTTGAATGGTAAGGGCATTGCGATATTTTACGCTGTTTGGAATATTATACGGAAGATTACTTCCATAGATCAGGTTGAGATAAACTTTAAAATTTTTATTCGTTGCCAGATAATCCTGGAAGAACATTCCAAAAGTCAGGACGCGATCAGTTGGCCTCCTGACCCAGCCCTTTTCAACAGTTGCGCTGTCGACAGGCTGAAAAAGTGAATCGAGTGTATATACTTTATAAAAATCACCCTCAATATTTTCTTTTGTTCTCATAATACCCAAACTGATCCAGCTTTCAGCATCTTTTACTAACTCACCAAATAATCTTGTTTCAATTCCTGCTGCATAGGCTTTGGCAGCATTGTTCCCGAAATAACGGATACGGACATTGTCAATATCGTAAGGATCAACGTGAGTCAGGTGTTTATAATAGGCTTCCGTTGTCCATCTGAAGGCCCGGCTCCCGAAACCTTTGAAGTTGACATCAAATCCCGCAACACCCTGGATACTTCGCTGTGCTTTTACATTTGTATTTACTGTTCCATCATATCTTCTCAGTTCACGATAAAAAGGTGGTTGGTCATATACACCCGCAGCAGCACGCAAAACGATGTCATGTTTCCAGTTTGGTTTCCAGCTTGCACCCAGCCGTGGTGAGATAAGAAACTCTTTGTTCAATGAATTATAATTGTAACGAATACCTGCCTGCAGGGTAAACGAATGTGCTGTATCGCCAAACAAAATATTATCCTGGAAATAGCCCGAGATCTTATTGATCTCAAGATCTGATTTTGATTTTATTACACTATTGAGCTGGAGTAAATTCGGAGTATAAGGGAGAGAGTAACCTGCTGAATCCTGGTATTGCCATTCGTTCAATTTATCATGAATGATTGTTTTGTCAAATCCAATGCCCCATTGGAAAACATTCTTGCCTTTGTCAAGAGATCCTTTTTGCGAAATATTCCAATCGGTAATGTCTAATTTATTTCTTGCATAATTCTGAAAAACTCCCGCCCCAAGCGGGTTGACGATAACACCAAAAGTTGGTTTGCTTTTATCAAAATCTCTTTCTCCAAATAAATACGCTCCGATGATATCAATATTTTCCTCTTCGTCATTTTCAAATCTCGAAACCAGCCATTTTAGTTTTAAATGTTTATTTGCCTGGTATGTGGTTGAAACGCCAAGCATGTTGGTGATGTATTGGTCTTTCTCCTGTCCTTCGAAATAAATATCCAGCCCAAGATTGGCGGCGAAGAATGGCGAGAAGACGGAGGATGTGAGCTGGCTGAATTGAGGGTGTAGTGTAAATTTTGTTTGAGAGATATTTCCTAAGAATTCAGCCTGCCATTTATTGTTGAACTGGTAAGTAAGCAAGGCTTGCAGGTCAGACGAAGAAGGGACATAGTTGCCCTGCGTTTCCTGGCGGCTTAATAAATTTTTATTGCTGCGATTCCGGACACCCACCAGGTAACTCAATTTATTTTTCCATAGGAGGCCTTCCACGTGAAAGCCCTGTTCCAGAATGCCGACATAAGCAGAGCCTCCGAATTTTCTTGGTTTTTTATATTGAATGTCCAGCACACTGCTCATCTTATCTCCATATTTTGCCTGGAAACCACCAGCATAGAAATTTATGTTGCGAACCATTTCAGGATTGATAAAACTCAGACCCTCCTGCTGTCCGTTACGAACAAGATAGGGGCGGAACACCTCGAAATCATTTACATAAATCAAATTCTCATCATAACTTCCGCCGCGGACCGTATATTGTGAAGTGAGTTCATTATTGCTGCCCACAAAAATTTTTATGAGACTTTCCACACCTGTTACCGGTGTTGGAATGTTGAGCGTATATTTTGGGTTGATCTGTATCTGCCCGGCATTTCTACGTTCCCGCTGGTCAGTAATAATAACTTCCTGAAGAACCGTTGTGCCCCGTTCCATTCTAACCGTGATAACTTCCTCTTCATTCACGTTCAGCAAAAAATTTCTTTGTTCAATTTTATAACCGCTATAGGTAAATTGGATGGCAAACGCTTTGTCTGAAGCTACTTTGAGGCGAAAGGTTCCTGAATCGGTTGTACTAATACCGGTTTGCTTGCCAAGAATAACAACTGAAACATGTGATAAAGGATTTTCATTCTCGTCCAGCACTCTGCCGCTGACAAATGCAAATTTTTTTTGAGAGAAAGCGGTAACAGTAAGCAAGAAGCAGGCAGCAGTCAGAATTATTTGGCGGGAAAAGATTTTCATAAGAGAATTCGGGATCAAGATACAAAACAATGAGATAAAAGCTGCAAAGGAGTAAAGAGTTTATATCTGATTCGTCATTTTCTTAAATAGAGTATATTATTTTGAATAGATTTTGGGCTGCTGTTTAACATTGGCGATTCAATGCTATTTACACACCTCATCTTGTCTCTGAATGAACCTTCATTTTGAGGCTCATTGCCCAATCCATCTGAAGCCACACACTGGCAATTGTGACAAGAGCTGAGAGAAACTGATGCAATTAAAATAAAAAAAACTCATCATCGATTTCAGGATTGATTCATCAGACAATTTTGACTGGCAATGGTTTATGTGGCTATAAAGTTTTTGCCATTTCAATCGCTTTCAACTGAGAAATAGCTCCTTTGGGATCCTTTGATTTAAAAATTGTATTCCCTGCTACCAGCACATCAGCCCCGGCGGCAAGAATATCTTTAGCATTTTCTAATGTTACTCCCCCGTCAATTTCAATTTGTACCGGCAGATTCCAGTTGTCAATTAATTTTCTTAGTTCACGAATTTTTGAAAGCGTATGAGGAATAAACTTTTGGGCACCAAAACCGGGGTTTACACTCATCATACAAACAAGGTCAATTTCCTGCAAAACATCTATTAATGAGGAAACAGGTGTATGTGGATTAATTGCCACACCCGCCTTCATATCCAGTGATTTTATTTGCTGAATATTGCGATGTAAATGCGGACAGGCTTCTATATGTACAGATAACTGATCAGCGCCTGCTTTTTTAAAATCCTCAGCATACTTTTCCGGCTCAAGTATCATCAGGTGAACATCACAAAGCTTAGTGGTGGTACTCCGGATAAAATTTATGATCATCGGGCCAAAACTGATATTGGGAACAAATCTTCCATCCATTACGTCTAAATGGAACCAATCCGCTTCACTTTCATTCAGCATTTTGCAATCTTCTTCGAGCTTTAAAAAATCAGCAGACAATAATGAAGGAGCAATAATGGGCATAGTAATTATTTGCGATGCAAGATAAATAAAAAAACCCCGCTCCGAAGACCTGGAACGGGGTGACTGCCCATGAGAAAACTGAAAGCTATGCTTAAAAAAGAAGGGACTGTTTGATTTGCAGGCAAATTAATTCCCAGACATGGTATTGACAATACCACTTTGTGGGAAATTTTTGTATTGTTTATTTTCGTATGGCATGAATTTTTTGGCTATTCTGAACAAAGAGATGTATGGACAAATCAAAAAATAAAAACAAGGATAAACAAGGAAAAAAATCGCGCAAGGATGCAATGATAGGGGGTGAAATACCAGGCCGGAATATCAGTGAAAAATCAGATATAGAGCAAACAAGAATTGAGAACAGGAGGGAGGCAGGCCTTGAAGATAAATCTCCGGCGGGGGATGCAGGTCCTGAAGACGATAAAGAACAGAGGCAGGCAGATGATCCTATCGGGGAAACAAATTATTAAAGTGGGCGGCGGGTTATAGATAAATAGTCGCAACTGACTGTTCGCTACTCACATTACTTCAATCTTTCTGCTGCATCTTTTGCTTCCGTAAATGTTTTATCAAGTCCGTATGCCCGCTCATAATTGAGCTTTGCTTCTGCCTTTTGGCCAAAAACTTCCCAGCACCTGCCCACCCAATAATAGGAATCGGGGAATGTGGGTGAAATTTTTTCAGCAAGTTCAAAAACTTTTAATGCATTGTTTATTTTCTTCTGGTCAAACAAAATCTTTCCTTTTTCGATATACGCATTCATATAATAATAGTTATGCTGAATGGCCTGATCAAAAAAAGATAAAGCTTTTTCTTTTTGATTGGTATTGGAAAAATAGAGCCCACGGAAATAATATGGCTCCGCTTTTTCATTCAGGCTGTCCGCATGCTGTAATGAATCGCAAAGGGATAAAACCACGGGATTTTTGTTTTCGGCGTATTTAAATGCAAGATTATAACAAAGTTCTTCATAAAAAGGGGCAAAGAAATAGGCCTGTTCCAATGTTTGAATGGATCCGGCAGTGTCATTTTTTTCTTCAAGAATATCTGACTTAAGAATTAGTGCATTTACCTGGTTCGGACGTTGCTGAATTATTTTATTACAAAGATTCAATGCCTCATCTTTTTTTTGCTGATCAAAGTATACCTGCGCAAGTTTTAATTGAAGAGAAACAGTTTGTGGCAATAGGTTTAAAGCTTCAGTTAAAAATAAAATTGCAGAATCCGGTTTTTCATTCGATAAAAGATCGCTGATCTCAATGGCGTATTTTTCTTTTTTTTCCAGTGACCATGCTTTTCTCAGATCGGCTAAAGCGGGGGGATTATTATTATTCTTTGCCAGCAATACACCCCGATGGTAATAAAGTTCGGCGTCGGAGGGATTTTGATGAATACTATCCGTTAAAGCATTATACGGCGGCTGAGAAAGCAATTCATTATAGGGCGATAGGTCGTTACGATCATTGCAGCCTGTCAAAAAAGAAAGGGCGGCCAAAAAAAATATAGATGCGGACCTAATCATATTATACTGTATATGTAACTCCTTCTAATGCCAGCTCTGTATTCAAAAAAACTTCTCTTGCTTCCAGTTCAAATTCTTCCAATGTATCATATTTACTGCTGAAATGGCCGATGAGTAATTTTTTTACGTTTGCTTTTTTAGCAATTAACGCAGCTTGCCTTGTTGTAGTATGAAATCGTTCGGTCGCTCTTTCCTGCAATGCATCCAGGTAAGTTGTTTCATGATAGATCAGGTCGGCTTCTTGAATGTGAGGAATAATTGATTCATCATATTTTGTATCGGCACAAAAAGCATAGGTTTTTCCCGGCGGTACATCTTCTGTTACCCATTCATTTTTTATTATTGTTCCATCTTTTTGAATATAATCTTCACCATTTTTTAAGCGGTCATAGAAAACGGTTGGAATATCATAGTGCTTTGCCTTGTCTGGATTCAGCCTTCTTTTTTTCTTTTTTTCATGAAAAGAAAAACCATAGCATTCGATCCGGTGATTGGTGCGAAAACATTTGACGATAAATTTTTCTTCATCCACCAGCACCTCTTCCTTATTTATTGTATGAAAGAAAAGTTTGTAAGGGAGGCTGGTGCTGGCAACTTGCAACTGCCATTCGATGATCTCCTGCAGCGGAGAGGGAGCATAAACATGCAGGTCCTGTATATGCCCAAGTAGTCCAAAGCTATTTATCAGCCCTGCCAAACCAAAATAATGATCACCGTGAAGATGGGAAATGAAGATGTGGGATATTTTGCTGCGCCTGATCTTATAATTGATCATTTGTATCTGGGTTCCTTCGCCGCAATCAACTAAAAAAAGGTTGCCATTCATCGTCACTACCTGGCTGGTGGGATGACGATCAAATGCCGGGACAGCCGAATTATTGCCAAGGATCGTAACAGCGAGCATGAGCGAATTTAGGAATTTGGAATTAGGAATCAGGAATTGAACATTCTTATTAATCTTTGAAATTCCTGATGCTTTACTATTCCAAATTACCAAATACTAATTTCCATTTACTGCTTATTCAGTTAAATTTTTGTAAAGTGCTTTCTATTTGATGAAGATAGCCCGGGCCAAAAAGATTTAAGTGTATCAATAAGGGATATAAATTACAAATGGCCCATTGTTCGCGATAGTTTCCGGGGAAAGGGAAATGATAGTTGTATGCTTCATAAAACTGGTTATCATAACCGCCGAATAGCGTTGTCATTGCCAGGTCAATGCTCCGGTGTCCGAAATATACAGCAGGATCGACCAGAACGGGTTTCGAATTTTCATTGCATATATAGTTACCACTCCAGAGGTCACCGTGAAGAAGTGAAGGTTTTTCTTCATTAAAAATGCCGGGTAGTTGCTTGTAAAGATTTACAAAGGAAGAAATATGCTTATTTTCCAATAAATGTCTTTTTCTGGCCAATGTTATTTGGGGTTCCAATCGATAATGAATAAAGAAATCAACCCAATTTTTGTTTTGTTTGTTTACTTGTGGTAACGCCTCCATGTAATTATCTTCTGTAAAACCGAAATGGGTTTCTGTTATTTGATGGAGTGCTGCCATTTGTTCCCCAAATTGTTTCCAGAACTGATCAGTTTTTAAGCCTGCCTTTATCCATTCCAGTAAGAGAATTTGTTTGTCATCAACTATATCATAAAAGATAACCTCAGGTACAGGAATGACTCTTTGTTTTGCCAGAAATTCCAGGCCATTCTTTTCTTTTTCAAAAAGCGATGGATAAATTGTTTTTGAATTGAGCTTTAAAAAAAATCTTTTGGATCTGTTGGCTATAATCGTATAGCAATCATTGATAGAACCACCTCCGGCAGACTGAAATTGCAACGATGAAATTTGCAAGACGGCTTTTTTCTGCAGCAACTGATTAAGATATTTTTGAATGGAAGCTGGTATCATTTTGGGTCAATAATGAACTGAATTTACAAGAATGCATCCCGCCTAAGGCGGACAGGCGCAACGAAAGATTAAATAGCTTACCGGGGCCCGGTACCCAATACTGATGTATATCTATAAATTTTCACCATCCATCAGTTCTCTTTCAATTTCTTCC
>Ga0184636_1000128_pt1 | contig 18091 bp, 20 predicted proteins | sample PLM3_60_b2_FD_133164 | JGI IMG/M metagenome (GOLD analysis project Ga0184636, IMG submission 133164) | Groundwater sediment microbial communities from an aquifer in East River, Colorado, USA - PLM4_90_b2 | ecosystem: Environmental > Terrestrial > Soil > Riparian zone | place: USA: East River... | reverse complement strand
GGTGATCACGTCGGAAGGGTCGCTCTCCTTGTTCGTGCAGCAGTTCCGGAACGTGTAGACGTACTGGTAGTCGCCGATCCCGAGACCGCCAGTCGGGGAGAGTCCAGCGGAGGCGACGGTCGTCGAGGGGACCTCCTGGGGGAACGGCGCGGGAACTCCCGCGTCCTCGATGCTCTCGTTCTCCGGGATGAACTTCTTCGGGATCGCGGAGCCGTTGCCGATGATCAGGATCCCCGGCACCCCACCGCCGGCGGCCGTGGAGACGCAGCCGATCGGGTCGAATGCGCCAGTCGGAAACAGGTCGCCGAGTTCCGGGGAAGTCCCCGTCGGCACGTCGAAGGAGATGGTCAGGATGTAGTCGCCGAGGATTCCTCCCGCCGAGTACGTCGAGGTGACCGTGATGTAGAAGTGCCGGTCGCCGTTGCAGCTGTTGGGGAGGAGCGACGAGTTCGCGATGTCCGCTTCGTAGTGGTCGTCGGATCCGCCGGGATCGGTTGCCGCGATCATGTGCGGGGAGCCGTTGAAGGCGCAGGCCCGCGCCGCGTCCGCTTCGGTGGGATGCTTGCTGCGAAGGGTGCAGTCGATCGTGTCGAGCGTGGCTCGATGCACGTTGATCCACTGGCGGAATGGGCGATGGAAGGTCTCGAGGTTATGGAAGTAGAGAGGGGCGAAGAGGTAGCCGCCGGAGGTGATCCCTGAAGAGGTCTGATCGCGCTCCCGGGCGTGGTAGAAGGTCGTGGTCCGGGTGAAGCCGATTTGCTGCTCGAACTCCATCGCGAAATGGTTCGAGACGTTGGTCACGAGCAGGTTGATGTCCGAGGCTTCGAGGGTGAGCCAGTACCTCTGTCCGTCGATGAGAAGGGCCTTGAGATCTGGACTGCGCCAGAGGCCGACGCCGTTGTTGGCCGTGCTCGGAACCGTGATCACTTGGGAGAAGACCACCGTCCCGCCGCCACCAGTCGCCTGCCGCAGACGGACCGTCAGGTTCACGTTGGACACCTGCACGTTGAGCCGCGCACAGAGCAGGACCCGGAAGCCCGAGAGGTTGTTGAACTCCTCGGCGTGGTACTCGAACTCCCGCTTCGGTGTGCAGTCGAACTCGGTGTTGTTGCTGGTCGGGCGCTCGACCTGGCTCCAGGCGTTGTAGAGAGTCGTCGTCCGGTTCGTGGGATCCGGAGCCTGGATGATGGAGAGCCCGGCGCCCGTGCAGACTGGCGTCGAGCTGGTGCCGGCGACGCGGTTCGTGGCCGGCATGAGGAGGACGTACTCGTCTTCGAGCGCCGCGTTCCAGATGTCCCGCCATCCGCCCACGTCCATCAGGTTCCCCCCGATGCTCTGGTAGGGCATCGAAGCGGTGCTCATGACCCCTGTGTTCGCGGCCGTGTAGAGCTGGTCTGCGGACTGAAGAGCGTGGACGTTGTGCAGCGTGAAGGCGGAACCGGACCCTGGGGTCCAGAGTTGGACAGGCTTCCCGGAGCCGGACAAGGAGCGCAGGGGAAACCACTCTCCGTGGACATTCCAGTCAAGCGTTCCGTTGTTGACAGCCTCGACCCAGCTCCACATCTCCCGGACGTTCGAGTACGCGCGGGGACGGACCGCCAGAATGTGACCCGGGTGTTCGACGAAACCTGTTGTGATCGCGCTCGCCGTGCCGTACGCGCGCACGATCTTCGGATAGCGGACGGCAAGGGCAGAGGTCATAGCCCTGCCCCTTCAACACGGGAGATCCCAAGAGCAGGAGAAGCGAGTCCGGCCGGGCGTGCCGTCCCAAGACCGCCCGGTAAGGCAGAAGAGAACCAGACGGCCACACCGGTCGCCCGGCCGAACTCATCATCGTCGACGTTGGCAATCACCGCCCGGGATTCCTGCACCGGACCAACGTCTGGCGTAAACCGAATCGTCGCGGTGGCCTTGTTGTCCTGCGTGTCGTTGTCCCGCGTGTTGTAGAGGAGATCCAGGAGCCCGCTGTCATCAGTGAAGGGACCCAGCGAGGCGATCTCCGTGATGGACCGTGACCCGCGGACGTGAAGGAGTCGCGCGAAGGTCTGAGATGCGACCCTGGAGACCTCTGCCGCAAGGAAGGCCCCCGCCTGGAACCCCCTCTCGGCGCCTCGCGCAATCGCCCACATCCGCGGAATCACGGAAGACGAATCAGGAAGCACGACCTCGATCTGGAGCTGGGAGTCTGCGCGACAGGCTTCCTTGAACCAGGTCATCGAGTAGCCGTCGATCACCCTCTCGATGTCGTTCTCGGCGAGCGCAACCCCGGAGGACTTGACCCCAAGGGATCCGGCGAGGACTTCCAACTTGGATCCCACGAACTTCCAGTCGTCGGGATCCGGGACTGTGCCCGTGTCGAAGCCGTCGAAGGGGTAGCAATCGGCGAGGGTGAAGACGGGCAAGGAGAACGGCTGCCGGACCGCGATCCCTGCCGCAGTGGCAACGAGGATGAACTCGCGCTGGCAGAAGTCCGCGTACGCGAAGAGCCCGCAGATCGGATCCCCGAACCATTCCTCGAAGCCGCGGACGAGACCCCGGCGCTTGGCCAGGGTGTCGGGGATCTCCAGGTCGGCGTTCTTGCAGTCGGAGAGCTCCCCGCCGATCTTGAGGATCTTGCCGGTCCTGGTCTTGAGCCCGGGCCACGGCTGGCCTGGGGGACGGCACCCGACTTCGTTGACGTTCGGCATCGGCGGACGTGGTCTTCAGCGGAGGAAGAAGTTCTGGGAGAGCTGGGCCGCCCGGGTGAGCGGGTAGAGGGAGTGGAGCGCCGGGTCCGGGCGGTCCGTGACGTGGCGCATGATCGTGCGCCGGCCGACCTTCCGGTTGTTCTTCCGCCGGAGTCCCTGGACCTTGCTCTGGGCGAATGCCTTGAAGGACTGCGTGTCGTTGGGGTCCGTGTTGTGGGCGGTCGCCATCGCGCAGGCGCCGTAGATCAGGACGTCCATGTCCTCCTGGGGGACCAGCGGCAGCTCCATCGTCGTGTCGTTCGGATGGACCCAGCGCGCGTAGTAGAGGATCTCGTACTCCGCTTCGGCCTCGCTGGGCGTCGGCGTGAGGATCATGTTGATCCGGTCGTTCACCCCCGTCCCGTAGAAGACCACGATCATGGGGATGCCGGTGCCCACGGCGTTGGGGATCAGCTCCCGGCGGTCGTACTCGAGGATGATCTTGAGGGGCCTCGCCGGCGCCGTCTTCCGGTAGACGCCGAGGGGAAGCTGGACGTTCTCCGGCAGCTCGTAGTCGGACTGGTCCGGCACGGAGAAGATCGAGGACTTCCGCTCAAGCCAGGACCAGTACCCCTCGAGACGGATGATCTCCTGCTCGGCCTCGAAGACGAACTGCTCGTAGACCTCCAGGCGCGCAAGAGCCCGCGCGGTCGCCGTGAACTTGGTGTCCCCGTCTTTCTCGATGAGGAGCGCCACGCGCTCGGCGACCCGCCGGTACGTGTAGTAGTTCGCCGGCGAGGTGACGGTGGGCCGCGCGTAGTCCTTGATCGTCTCCACCTCGAAGGCGTGACAGGACATGAGCGGGATCCCCTTCGCGGTGAAGGGGGAAGTCCCGGTGGGCTGCAGCAGGGTGAGCGCGTTGAGGAACTCGAAGCCGGGGAACCCGACGACGCCCCAGAGCGGCTGCTGGCGATCGACGAACGTGAGAATCGGCACGTTCATGTTCCGGTCGTTCAGGTAGGCCTCCAGGATCACCTGGTCGTCGGTGCGGCGGATCCGGAGCCGCATCTCCTGGACGTACCCCCGGTAGCTCGTGACGTCGGTGTCGTCGGCCAGATGCAGGTGCTTGGCTTCGAGAGTCTTGCTGGTGAGCACGCGCGCCCGGTCGACCTCCGTCACGGTCGCGGGTCCGGGGACCCCCGGTCCGACCACGGGCGGCGCGAACTTGATGAGCTTGAGGATCGGCGCGGAGCCGCCGCGCGGGCAGGTCACCCGGAGCCCGTAGCCCTGGTCGTAGCACTCCGGCTCGAAGTCGTACGAGCGCACGGAGCCGCCAACCCGGGCCCGCTCCAGATCGAGGAGGAGCGGGTCCTTGGTCATCCGGGCCAGGATCGTGAAGGACGGGTCCTGGGTCGCCTGAGCGAGAAGCTGGGAGATCGGCTGGATCCCCGGAAGCTCGGCGAGGTGGGACCACACCGCGCGGGCCGCGTAGTTCGGACCGTCGAGCAGGGAGGCCTGGTAGAGCACCTGCACCTTGCGGTCGTGGGTCGGATTCAGCCGATCCGGGCTGAACTGGTCAAGGATGGTGACCGGCCAGACCACCTCGTCGAGGATCAGCGCCTCGCCGCAGGCGAGCAGGTAGTTCGGCCCGACCGGGCCGTCCTCACGGTCGAAACGGTCGACGAACTTCGAGGTCTCAGGCATTCCTCACCTTGCAACTCGTGGCCTGATCGCGGTTCTTCGGGTCGTCCCAGAAGTGCGCGTCGCCGGTCTCGCGGATCTTCCCGTGGTAGAGCTCGACGGGAACGGAGTGGGTCATCTTCATGGTCTTGCTCTTCTGGCCGCCCTGGTCGCGGATCGCCCTGTTCATCGAGGCGAGCCGGTCCGCGTAGGCACGCTCGCGCTTCTCGGCTGCGGCTTTGCTGATCCCACGGATCGAAGCCTTGCCGGCGGGAACCAGCTTCCCGTCTTCCCGAACCCCGCCGCCGGTGTCGCAAACCCGGAACTGCGGGTCGATGTCCTCGAAGGCTTTGCCCTTCCGGGCCCCGCGGACGCAGATGCCCGGGAACTCCTTCGTCCTGAGAATCTCCTTGATGCCGCCCATCAGAGCCTCCTGAAAGATCGGGCAAGACGCTCGCGGCGAGGCACGTACCTCCGCTCGCGCCTACCCACCATGTGCACGTGCGAGGAGACCGAAATCTCCCGGAGCCGCTCGGCGACCGTCGAGCCGCGACAGCTCCGTCAACCCCTGCCCTTCTCCACATACACCTTCGAGTACCCCTCGGTGTGTGGGCAGGACGTGCACACCCAGAGGATCAGAGCCCGCTCGGGCCGACGGCGCTCGAGCGGGCTCCCGCATGCCGGGCAGTTCCGCTGCGTCGCCGTCACCTGCAGTCAGGCGGCGTCGTGCAGAGGTTGTCGATCATGCCCACCGCGTTCGGCGCCAGGCACTCGACGGTTCCTTCCCACTCGATCATCCCCTTGCTGGACGACCCGAGCTTGGCCAGCTCGACCATGAGGACCGGCCGAAGCACGGCGATCCGGAGCTTGTCCTTCTCCGCCACGTAGACCACGCTCCGCGTCTGGTAGCGGTGGAGCTTGATCACCAGCGTCCCGAAGGAGGACTGGAAGAAGTCGATCGTGTTGACGACCGTCTTCTCGTTGACCCCGATGTTGTACCTGAGCTGGCTGTTGGGGTTCAGCACGAGCCCATCGAAGGCGCGCTTCTGGGGGCTGTTCACGAGCGCGGTGTCCGGCATCGCGCCCTTGGCCCACATGTCTTCGAGGTGGTTGTTGAGCAAGCACTCGTCGAGGCAGTTCGCCGGGGACATGCCCGACGCTTCCGTGACGGTGCCCATCTCGTCGGCGGAGAGGCCGAGAGACGTCGAGCAGGTCGGGTCCGACGCCGTTGCCCAGGCGTAGATCCCATCCATCCGCCGCCCGAGCACGGCGGCGTTGTTGCCCTGGATGGTCTGATCCCGGCGCGTCGAGTGCACGAGCGCGTACTCGATGAACCGGGCGAGCTCCTTCGACGCCTTCGCGCCCTGGTAGGCGTACTCATCCCGGATTCCGGCGGTGTTGATGTCCCTCTGGGTGTCCGAAACGTCGAAGGTCCGACGCAGGATGTGCGTCAGATTGCAGAGCCGCTTCCTCGGCGTGAGCGTGTCGAAGGTCGCGTCACTGCCTTCCGGGAAAGACTGCACGTTGGCCAGACCGAGGTCCGGGTCCCCGAAGGAGGCCAGGATGTCCGTGAGCCACTCGTGCTGGATGTTGCTGGCCACGGTCTTGCTCAGCGAGGAGAGCAGGATCGTGTCCATGGGACTGATGTTGGTGATGATGTCGAGGAGGTCCTCGCGGTTCCCTCCACCGACGTCGAAGGAGTTGAGGACTCCGAGCGATCCGACGAACGGCATGCCGGTCTCCTGGCACGCCCTCTGGCGTGCTACTGGAAGAACTTGGGCATCCGCCCCTTCAGTCTCTCCGCCAGGTTCCGGGTCGCCGTGCTCATCGCCTTCGCGCGCTCCTCGGGATTCGTCGAGCTCGCCTGAGCCCGGATGAGCTGAGCCTGCTCACGCAGGTGCTGCTCTTCCTTGTCCCCAGAAGTCGGTGACGGCATGAACTTCGGCAACGACCCACCTGCAATCGGAACGACCACTGGAGGCGTTTGCCCTCGCACCGGCGAACCGTTCGGTTGCAGTTCCCACGACTCCGCGATCGCCTTGAACGCCATCTCGACTGTGCAGCCGGGATTCACGTTCTGGAAGACGTCGATGAGAGGCTGGTGACGCACCGCGTCGTAGGACGGGTACTTCGCCGCCACCCTCTCGATCTCTCGCTGTCGCCGCTCTTTGGCCAGTTCCTGGACGTGCGGGACGATCTCCCGCCGGATCTCTTCTCGAAGCTCGGACTTGAGTCGCTGGCTTTCCTGCCGCACGAGAAACCGATGGCGCTCTTCTGGAGCCAAGGACTCCAGATTCTGCTCCATGAACTGGTCTCTCTCCTGCTGCAGGTGAAGCTTGTCGGCCTCGAGGGCCTCGAGCTTCCTGGCCAACGCCTCTTTCTCCGCACGCTCCGCGTCGAGTCCGCGCTTGAACTCCGTTCGTTCGCGCGACACCTCAGCGAACCGGTCGTAGATGGGATGCTGCTGGAACGGGACATGACGACCATCAGGACCCACGTCGTCCGGCTCCTGAAGCTGAGGTTCGGAAGGCGCGACTCTTCCGGGTCCGCTTGGGGGTGCTGGCTCGAGGTCGGTCGGAACCGTGTTCCGGCCAAGCTCGTTCTGCGTCATCGCATTTGCTTCCAGCACTGCCCGCCTCTGCTCCTGGATCTGCGCGGCGTAGCTCCCAGGCACTGGACGTGCTTGGGGTGGTGATCCATCCGGCACCTGAGTCGAAGGAAGGCCCATCTGAGCCTTGATCGCCCTGGCTGCCGCGTCCGCCCTTGCGTTGAAATCTGTCACTGAAACCTCCCGGTGGGCTGGTCCGAGTCGTTACGCCCGAATGCCGCTGTCTCGTCGCGGCTCACGTAGTTCAGACGTGTCCGGCCAACTCCTCGATGCTTGCCCTTGCGGGCCGCTCATCTTGGCCAAGGGCCGGACACAATGGCGATGGATTCCAGGTTGTTTGCTGGCGGTCTGGACCATCATCTGCCGCGCCCTTCGAGGAGGAAGATCAGCCCGTCTCGTGGGTTCCCTTCGCGGGATCCGTGCTGCGCTCCACGTTGCCCCCCCATCCACTCGGGGGATCGATGTACTTGTAGTTGCCACCCTCCGTGGAGTGGAACGGACTCCTCACCTTGGAGTCCATCCCCGCCTGGGTCTCACGGTCGCCCGCGAGACGGTTGATCGTTGCGGCGTTTGCCGTGGTCGGCGTGCACCCGGCTCCCGCTGGACAGTTGTTCGCCATGTTCACCTCACAAGCCAAGGATCGTCGGGAATGACCCGACCGTCTTTCACGAAACCGTTTCGTTTCTCGATGAGCAGCTTGAGAACCTCGCTTCGCTTCTTGAAGTCGGTCTCCGAGTCAGAGATCAGCTTCAGGAGGAAGGAGATTCCGTAAACCGCGCCGGACCAGTACTCGCGCCGTTCCTGCTTCAAGTCAAGGGCCTGTCCGGCAAAAGCTTCCCGGTAGCTGGCGATCGCCTTCTCGTACTCCTGCCATCCGGCTGATCCCTTGAGCGCGAGAACGGCCTGGAGCAGCCGCGTTTCCCGCTGAAGCTGGCCGATCTTGGTGTCGAGGGCCTCGATCGTCTCCCGGTCCTTCTCGGCGGCAATCTGAAAAAGCGAATCGACCGCGGTCACGGCCCCCCCTTCGGATTCAGGATCTCCTCCACGTCGTCCTCATCCTCGTCCATGGATCACGAGGCTCCGAGGTTCGGCGCGTTCTGCGTCGCCTCACTCTTCACGACGTCCTTCGGACCCTCGCTTCGGAAGTTCGGCGATCCGCCGGCCTGACCCGGCTCGTTGAAGCCACGGCCGCCGGCCTCCCCGCCGCCACCCTGCTCGGCCCCCTGTCCCTGCACGGCGAGCTGCTGCTGGGCGAGCATCATCTGCTGCTCCTGCTGCTCCATCTGCTGGGCGATCCGCTTCGCCGTGTCCGCCACGTGCGCGTACACCTTCGCGGCGATGTCGGGGTGCTCCTGCGCGATCTTCTCGAAGGTCGGCGTCTGGATGTACTCCGTGTGGGACTGGTAGTGCCGGAGGAGGTTCTCGCCGCTCCGAACCGGCGAGATCTCACCGTACGTCCAGGCTTCCTGCTCCTCGAGCGCGCTCGGCATCTCGGCATCCTCTGGAGGCAGGGCGATGAAGTCGTCGACGTCCCGGAAGCCGAAGCCCTCCTTCAGGATCTTCGCCAGGAGCTGCGGCATCTTGATCATGCCCGGGTTCGCCATGTTCAGCGCAGGCGCCCGGTCGAGCACGTTGATCAGGTGCTGAGTCATGACCTGAAGGCTCGAGAGCCGGTAGCTGGCGAGCGCGACGTGGTCGTAGCGTCCGGCGATCTTCTCCGGGGTCACGATCTGCTGGGTCTTCCAGGAAAGCCCCTGCGCGCCGAGGATCCGGATCGCCTTGGGCACGTTGAGGAACTGCTGGTTGTTCCAGTCCCACTGCTGCATCAGCGGGATGACGAACTCCCGCTCGAAGTTCCCGATCACGCCCTTCACCCGGACGTTGCTCTCGTTCATCCTCCGGGAGACCTCGGTCGCAGTCTCTCCTCCCGGCCCCTCGCTTCCCATCATGGTCGCCACGACGCCCGTGGTCTCCCGGATGTCCGCCTTCAGGAGGTTCTCACCCTTGATCGCCGCGTCGGAAACGTCAGGGAGCACGAGAGCCTTGATCCCGTCCGCGGTCGCGGCGCGCAGCACAAGCCCGGGTTCGAGGTTGAGCTGCTCGTCGGGGATGTTCGCGTCGTCACCGCAGATGAGGATCGGGTTGCAGGACAGGTGCTGCGCCTGCAGCGCGAGCTGCCGCTTCGCGTCGAGTTCAATCGAGAGCTTGGCGATCGGCTCGATCACGCCGATCCCGAACATCTCCTCCTCGACGACCGTGTAGCGCGGGACGATGTACGGCTTCTTGCCGTGCCAGTAGGGGTTCCGGCAGATCCGTACGGGGATGCACTTCCCACGCGGCTGGACCACGACGATCTGGCACTCGACGGGTCCCTCCTGCTCGTCGAGGATGAACAGGCCCCAGCGCTCGTACACCTCGTAGTGCCCGACGCCCGCGGTCTGGAGCTCCGCGGTCGGATCCCACACGCCGATCGAGTAGCTCTTCCGCTGCTTGAACTCGTCGTCGTGGGAGACATTGTCGTTACCGGAGAGCTGCTGGATCTCCTCCCAATTCACCCAGAGCCGCATCGCGATCATGGCCCGGATCATCCCCGCGTTGTAGAGCGCGCGGTGCGCGGCCCACTCCGCTTCCTCGACGGAGGAGGCGAGCGGCGGCGCGTAGAAGTCCCAGAGGCTGACCGGCTTGAAGTCGTTGTGGTCGTGGATCACCTCCTCGCGATCCACGCTCTCGAGGATCACCTTCACGGCGCCGGGGATCTTCTCGTCCGGGATCCGGCGCTGCTTCCGGTACTGCACACGCCGGAGATCCTGCCGCCACCAGGTGTAACACGGCGCGGTCCCGTACATGCAGAGCGTCCGCAGGACGCGCTCGGCCCGCCGCACCAGGTCCGTCTCGTAGATCTGGTAGTCGAGAAGCCCCTGCATCATCTTCGCGCCGGCATCGTCGGACATCTCGCGCCCGACCACCTTGTGCCAGGGCTCGTTGTCGAAGAGCGCCGAGTGCACGCGCGGCACCATGCTCTCGACCGCCTTGAAGGGCTCCGGCACGTGGACGTTGCCGCGGTTCCAGAAGAACTTCGAGAGGCTCTCTCCACGGAACAGCCGGTAGAGGATGAGCCACTTGTTCCTCTGGTACTCGAGGCTGGTCTTCGTCGAGGCGATCTCCTGGTGGACGACCTGCTTCGCGCGGTCGCAGATCTCGGGGTCCGTCGCCAGGTTCGGCCAGCCCATCCGATCGGCGATCCACTGAACCTGAAGGTCCGGATCCTTGAGAGAATCCGGACCCTCGGTGAACTCGTGGGGGGCATCGAAGCCGGCAGCCTTCCCGTACTTCTTCGGGGTAGGACCCAGTCCCTTCTGGAGCTTCTCCAGCTCGGGCGAGGTCTTGAAGGCGCCGACCCGGTCAATGGTCAAGAGCTACTTGCCCTTCTTCATCAGACGGGAGCGAGTCTTTCGGGGGGTGTGGGCGACCATGCGTTTCGCCCACTTCTCCCCGCGACCCGCTCCCGCGTAGGCCCGCTTGAGTTGCTTCTTGCTCTTCGCCGGCATCGTGATCACCTCCTCAGTGAGGTCCGCATTCGTTGCCCGGCACCGGGAGGAAGTTCTCGTCGAAGAGCTGCCGGTTCTGCCCCATCTCATTCGTCGATTCGTCGGGCACCACCTTGCAGCAGTCGCGCAGGGGCTTGTGCTCCATGCGCTCGTACTCTGGCGTCTCGGTTGCCTCGTGGGCAGCCGATTCGCCTCTTTCGGGCTCTGGCATCGTCACCTCCCTAACGCCAAGGAACTGAGGGACGTCCGACAGTGGACACCCGCGGAACCTCCGGAGTCAAGAGGTCGATCTCCTCGAAGAGCTTCCAATCGTAGAGAGGACCCTCCCATCCCTTCGCAAGTTTCACGAACCCGGGATGCTCCTTCGCCACGAACTCCAGGAACGGCTTCATGTAGCGGGCTTCGTACATGCCGCTCTGCGGCGTCGGTCGCGTGCCGGCGCCGAAGAAGTACCCGCTGTTGCTCTGCATCGTGAATCCGTAGAGGACGCAGTCCTTCGCGCCCATCAGGTGCGCCCAGTTGATCGCGTAGCAGACCGAGTTCCCACCGAGGTAGAACGGATGATCCGCGGACGTCGCGAGAAATGGCGCCGAGAGAGAAGGATGGTAGACCCGGGTCTTCGGGTCCGTGCGCCCGCGCATGGGTGCGAGGATGTTGAAGAGTTCGAGGTGCGGCTTGCCCGGTCTCCCGACGATGCGCGCCATGTTCGGACTCTTCCAGGAGTAGTACCCGCTCCGCCCGAAGATCCCCTTGCTGGCTAGGACAATGGCCTGAGTGTTCTGGAGACGACCCTGTTGGTGCCGCCAGACCAGGGCATCGACGATCTGGAGATAGGTGGGGTTGGGCATGAGCTCGAGGGTCCAGTTGGTGCCGAGCACGATCTGTCCTCGAAGCGCGGACACTCTTGCGGGGTCATCCACTCCCGGGGCTCCCCCAATGATGAACACGCGGGCTCCGGTGTGGATTCCCACAAGCCAGCCCGGACTAGTGCTTCCGCTGCCCGGTGGCGATACGTGTGCGACGTCAAAACCTTCTGGCAGCATGCGTGCGCGATCTCCCGCCGTTCCTTGGGATGGTCGAGGTAGAAGAAGAATCGATCGAGGAACTCCTCCGGCGTCGAGCAGCGGATCGCCTCCGGGAACATGCGGGCCAGTTCGGAGCGATCGTTGTCGGAGATCTGAAAGGTACCCATCGCCGCAAGCTCGAAGAAGCGTGGGTTCACGTGGGAGCCGGGCATGTTGAAGTCATTCCAGAAGCCGGTCCCCCACCGCGCCGGCGGCTTGTCGGTGATCCTGATCCCTGGCGGGAGCACGACCTTCATGCCGGAACGGCCGGACTGGACGCGTGTCCTCCAGCATTGCTCGTCGATCCAGGGAAGCCGGTGGACGTTCAGCCCAATCTTCGCTCGCGCGTAGAGTTCCGGGTACCTTTCGAGCGGGATCCAGTTGGGAGAGTGCTTCGTGGTGGAGGTCCAGTACCGGATCGAGATGTCGAGCCCACGTTCCTTTCCCACCGCCTCCAGAGGATGAAAGTAGTCAGGCCGAGGAGTAAGAGATGCGTTGCCCAGAAACAGTCCATCCACGCCAGTGTCAGGAGCAAACAGGCCAGGATGAAAACGATCTGTGTTTGCAGCAGGGGGTAGATAATGGACGTTTGCATCCCCCCTAACTCTTCGATGGAGATCCAGCGTACAGGGATCCATCGTGAAGACATGTGTGTAGTGCTTCGCATACTTGACTGTCTCTCCGCACTCATAGGGTTCATCGCATAGGTAGACGGCTGAGCGGATCCCCGCCGAGTTCAGGACGTCGAGCAGAGGAACTCCCCAGCGGCCATGATGCACGAACACGAGGTCGGCTCCCCACTGCGCCATCTCCTTGGCGATCCCGCGGCCCATGCCGCCCCAGCCCTTCGCGGAGTAGGCGGAGCCGCGCATGTAGTGGATGTTCTGGAGCCCGGTGATGTCCCACTCCCGCACCTCGCAACCGATCCCCTTGAAGCCCCAGGCCCAGCCGTCCAGGTAGTCGTCGCTGAAGATCAATCCGCGCTGCTGCGCGAGCGCGACCTTCGGCGGGCGGCCGAGAATAGGGTACGCCTTCATCGTGCGGACAGGACGAGCAGTCCGCGATGGGTGGGAAGGCATTCAGTCTCGAATCCGTGCTCGCGAGCCCAGTCCAGCACGGGCTGCATCAGGGAGGGAATGAAGGTGACGTCGTCAACGAGGATCACGCCTCCAGGCCTCCGCAGATTGCCTGCAAGCGCAAGATCTTCAAGTACCGCCTCCGGCGTGTGGTACCCGTCCACATAAATTAGATCGTAACTCGGCAAGTTTTCGATGAGCTTCTTCATGAGGACTGGCCATCCCTCACAGAATGGCAAGATCGCTGAACGTGCGAAGTCGTTACTTCCGGCCTCTGCCTGCTCATTGTCAAGTCCCCAATACAACGTCTTCGCCGGCGGTTTCCCCTTCGCCGTCCCCCAAAGCATGGAGATTGCCCCGTACCCGAAACGCACCCCGATCTCCAGGATTCGCTTCGGCTGCAACTCCCACGCGATCGAGGCGAGCCACTCATAGGAGTTTTTCGTCCGAAGGAACTCGTCACCGAACGCGCCGCGGTCCATCGGGTGGAGGTGCGGCTCCAGCACCGGGTACATGTCCTCGACGGTCTTCGTGAAGTGCTTCATGCGAACTTGTGCCACTCTCGCCAGACCCGCTCCACGTCCCCCGTGTAGGGATGCAGGCGCGCCGGATGGTAGAAGGGAAAGTTGGTATAGCCGACCCACTCGATCGGCAGGCACCAGGGGTAGATCACGAACATCTTCCGGACCTGGAGCGCCGCGGCGAGGTGGGTGATCCCGTTGTCCACACCGGCGTACTGCCCGCAGCTCTTGATGAACGCCGCGGTCTTCCGGATCGGAAGCCGGTAGCGGGGGAGGTGCGCGAGGAGCGGTTGCTCCGCGTCTTCGGGTCCCATGAGGATCACCGGCGAGTAGCCGGGCCCCAGCCGCCGGAAGAGCTCGAGCCAGCCCTTGACGGGGAAGTTCTTGTTCCCAGAGAAGCCATCCCCGTCCCGCGGATCGCTGGAGGCGGAGCGCATCGAGACCGGGAGCGCGCCAGGCGGCACCTCCGGGAGATCCTTAAAGTCCTCTTCCGTGAGCCGGACCTCGGCGAGGATCTGGCTCTTCGGGAGCTTCACCTTGAGGATCCGCGCGTACCCCTCCGAGATGTGTTCGTTCTTGCCGAGGGAGAGATGCCAGGCCTCCCGGCACTCAAGCAGGATCTTCTGATCGAAGACTCCCATCGCCGGAATGTCCATCGTCGAGACTACGTGGCTGTTCCCAGGGTCCGCGGGATCCCGGTGGAAGAGGATCTGGTCGGCAACGAGACCTTCGAGGCCGTGGAAGAGCTGCATCCCAGGGTTGTCGTGGAGGAGCCACGTCACGTGCTCACCGGGGTGCCAGGCCTTGTAGGCCTTGAGCGCCGGCACCTGGGTCAGCGTGTCGCCGATCAGGTTGACGGAAGCGATGAGAGTCCTCACCATCGAAGCCTGTTGTAGTAACAGAGCACGGTTTGGTCGACCTTCACGCGTCCGGGTTCCCTGTCGTGGAGTCGCATGATGAAGTCCCCGTCTGCTTCGTAGTGCATGGCGAAGCGTTCATCCCCGATGAAGGACCGGCGGAAGACCGCTTGCGCCATGTCCACGTAGCAGCGAGCCAGGTTGATCTCCGGGAAGATCCCGGGTGCACGCTCCTGTTGAAAGATGAACATCCCGGCCTCCGGGTGATCGCGAATCAGTTCGATGGCTTTCGCCCAGAAACCGGGATGTAGAAGGTTGTCGTCGTCGAGGAAGTAGAGCCAGTAGTCATCTCCGAGATCAAGATCCGAGTCGAGGAACGAGTTCCTGGCCGCGTGTCCCCAGCCGGAGCCCATGGCAATCAGGTGGTTATGAACAAGGATCTTCTCGGAGATCACCGGTTCAGCGAGAGCCTCTTCCTGTGTCGTGTCGTGGTAGATCCGCCATTCCGCCTCTGGCGGCGCCCCTGGCTCGATCGACGCGAGCACGGCCGGCAGATTGGCCGACCTACACGAAGGCGTAACGATCAAGAATCTCAAGGACGTCCTCGGGAGAAATGGATCGGAGGCAGGCGTTGTCTTTGACGCAGGTCTCGTTACAGCCGGAGCAGTCGGCCTGGAGGTCAAACAGCGGGTACGTGGTGCGGTAGGCCGTCGCATAGAAGGGGATGCTGTAGAGGATCACCGCCGGCGTCTCGACGGCTGCGGCGAGATGATGGAGCCCGGCGTCGGAACCGATGAAGAACCAGCAACTCTTGAGCGCGGACGCGGTCTGGCGAACGCTGAGCTTGTCGAGGAAGGAGAGCGTGGTCCCCGGGAGCGGACCGCGGCGACAACCCCCGTAGCAATCCGGCACCGTCTTCCCGACTTCGACTACGGCATGTCCTTCTTCTCTGAGAAGTTCAACTAGGCGTACCCAGTGCTCCCAGGGCCAACGGCGCCGCGGCCAACCGGCCCAGGTATCAATTGCAATGGCATCTTGTGGGAATGCGGGATTGAACTCGATCTTTTCTTCCTCGGCCGTCAGGTAAATCTCGGGCTTCGTGTCAGCCAGGTACCGCATCCCCAGGATCTTCGCGTACGCGTGCGCGAAGTTGCCAAGCCGGTAGTTGCTAGCGAGCGGGAACTCAACCGTCTGGCCGTTCTCATGCACTCGAGGCCCGACATGGGGATTCTCTTTGAAGACCTCCGGCCACCGGCAGAAGAGTTCGAGACTCTCCTCCGGATGCTCCTTCCGCCACTCGCGGATCACGCCCGTCAGCGCGATCTCGTCACCCAGGGAGCCCCAGATCTTCCACTTCACGGGAACCGTCCCAAGAGAAGAGCCCCTCCCCAGTCCTGATCATCCCATTTCGCATTGACGATTCCCCATGCCGCAGAATTGATCGGAAACAGGCCCAGCTTCCGCAACGCCTCCCTCGTCGCCGTTCCAAAGTCCACATGCCGCGGCCCGTGCCCCTGATGATCCATCTTTCCCTGGGCTTTCGGGTTCACGTCGTGGAAGAAGACGAGCCCATGCGGCACCACGCGATCCCCGAAGTTGAGAAAGTCCAACATCACGTGGTTCGCACAGTGGCACCCGTCAATCAGAAGAAAGTGAATCCCCGAGGGGGCCAGCAGATAGGTCTCCGCAGAATCTCCAAGATGAACGGTTGCCCCGGGGAACGGCGGGTCGATCGGCCTGTCTCGCTGGTTGTCGAAACCACAGTAGTCCAGCTCTCGACCATGGGTTTCGAGGAACGTCCTGATCCCACGCGAGGTATCGCCATAGCAGACGCCGATCTCGACGACGCGAATCGAACCGGGAAAGGTCTTCATCGCAAGCCGGAGACCGTCTTCGAGAACCTGGACGTCAGTGGGGGTTAGCAGTCCATAGGGCATGGGGAAGTTTCTCTTTGATTATCTCAAAAACGGATTGTGCCGTAATCGGATCCATGCAAGGCTTCCGAAGTTCGCCATTGATCTCACTTCCGTACGGGCATGGATTCACAAGCCAACAAGGGGAACAAGAAGCCTCCCCGTGAAGTCTCCACTGGTATGCATACCCGGTTACTTCCGATTTTTCCCGCCCCCCGTAAATGACAAGAGTTGGTGTCTGCACTGCGGCGGCCAGATGCATAGTTCCTGTTACGGGACAGATATGAAGCTCTGAACCAGCAAGCACTCGGCAAACATGACGTAACGGCGCCCCCATGAATCGCGGATCGGTTCCCGGAATCTTCCAATCTTCGGAACCGCCAAGCTGGTAGATTTTCATCTCACCGAAAAGCAGAGAGAGTTCGGACCAACTGTCTCTATACCAGTCCTTGTTGCGTGTCCATGGTCCCGGTTGCGGGTGCATGGTCACGTAATCACTAGACCACTGCTGAAGATGTTTCACGAGGGGAGTAATGTCTGAGATACCAAAGAAAAACCAAGGCCGAATCGTTTTCCAGTCCGGCACCTTGAGTCCGAACTTCCGACATGCGTACTGGACGTTGTGCTCGCCCTTGGTCACGTTCTGGTCGTCAAGCTCTGGCAGGCTCCGCGGATAGTCCATGCTCCAGCCGATCGCCGAGCGCACCGAAGGGTTGTTCTCGTAGAGCTCCGGATGCGCGACCACGACGTCGACCTGCTCGCCGCGCTGCGCGAGGAACTCGTGCGAGATCGCCGAGAGCACCATCGAGTCGCCGATCCCGGGACCATTCGCGACGAGCTGGGTCACTTCTCCACCAGGACCCGCGGCGGCTTGTTGCGCGCATGGACAACGTCGATCCACTTCGGGAGCTTGCCGAGATCGCGGTTCCAGCTCGCACCGCCGCCCGGATGGCTCTCTCCGCCGTGCACGTGGCGGACGTTCGTCAGGTAGTAGTTCGTGAAGCCAAGCAGGCGGAACTTCGCGCTCCAGGCGTCGTCGCTCCGAATGTGCACCTCGGCAGGTTCACGCTCGCCGAGCTTGCCCACGGTGCGCAGCCGATCCCCACGAAGGAACCACAGGTGTCCCTGGACCTTCCCCTCGGCGACGTAAGGCGGGCCCTCGACGTAGATCGAGTCCGCGGCGCCGAGGAGACCGGCATTCGGGTCCTCGTCGTAGACCGCCTGGAACTTCTCGGCCCAGTGCGCATCCTGGATCTCGACGTCGGAGTTGAGGATCGCGATCCAGTCCGCCGTGCACCGGGTGAGGCACCGGTTCACGGAGGTCGTGAACCAGACCTGAGCATCGGAGCGAAGCAGGACGATCGGACCGTCGTGCGCCCGAGCCATGGTCTCGAGCCACGCCGCGGTCTCCGGGTCGCTCGCGTCGTCGTGGAGGATCAGCCGGAAGGGCTTCAGGGTGTGCCCGCAGATCGCCGCCAAACAGCGCTTCACGTAGGGGAGCGCATTGTGGATCGGCACGCAGATGTCCACGCTCACCGGTAGAGTTCCTGGTCAGCGAGAACCCGGTCCTGCTGGATTTTCCCCTGCTCCCGGACAAAGGCCCGGTTGCAGTTCCCGGAACAGAAAACCAGGGGTTCCCCGGCGTAGGACGGCAGGTTCCGGGCCTGGGCGGCCGTCAGGAGGCACTTCTCCTGCTTGCATTGGAGGCATCGAACCTTCACGAAGGTGGGGGTCATCGCTACGCCCAGGGCACCTTCCCTGCGCGATGAGGGGTCTGGACGGGCCGAGATGCAGGTCTCGGGCTCGACGCAACCTGGGGCCTTCCAGGGGCCTTCTCGACGGGCAGGATCAATCCAGCCGTCCCCCTCCCGCTCTTTTCACCCCCAGTCGCCTCAAGTTCGGCTGCCGTTCGGGCTCCGTGCACGTACTGGAGCGGCTGGGCAGCCTGAACGCCGCGGTCGGCCTCCAGGTGCCGGGTGATGAGCATCTCGATCGCGTGCAGGCAGGCGAGCCCACGCTGGGGATCCCGAAACATCCCGAAGTAGGGTTCCATCAGAACGGCCAACTGCCGGGCTTCGGCGAAGAGTCCTGCTGCCGAGAGCGTTGCGATTGATCGCTGTTGCGCTGCCATAGGTCCTCGCCACTCTGGTCACGATTC
>Ga0184636_1000127_pt1 | contig 18137 bp, 18 predicted proteins | sample PLM3_60_b2_FD_133164 | JGI IMG/M metagenome (GOLD analysis project Ga0184636, IMG submission 133164) | Groundwater sediment microbial communities from an aquifer in East River, Colorado, USA - PLM4_90_b2 | ecosystem: Environmental > Terrestrial > Soil > Riparian zone | place: USA: East River... | reverse complement strand
CTCGGTGATTACTTTTGACACCATCGCCTCAACTTCGGCTTTTTTCATAATGTCAGCGCCAAGAGCGATGGACTTTACACCGAGTTTCTTAACATCTTCCGCCGTCTTTTTAACGTCATCCAGGTTAACATCCGTCACGGCGACGGCTTCGCAGCCTTCTTTAGCCAGTAGTAGTGCTATCGCTTTGCCGAAGCCTACCTGGCTGCCCGCGCCGGTTACCAGCGCTACTTTTCCCTTAAAACCAAGGTCCATTTTGACCTCCTGAAAATTTGAGTTTGATTAGTCTAAGACCGACCCGCCGGAAACATGCAGAATGGCGCCGGTGATATAGCTGGACATTTCGGACGCGAAAAATACCGTCGCGTTAGCAATATCCGTCTGTGTGGCGCCTCTGCCCAGCGGAATCGTCTTGGCAAGCATGTCAATAATGCCTTTTTTGTCCGGTCCGGGTATAAAGTTGGTTGGGGCGGGACCGGGAGCGACGCAATTGCAGCGTATACCGTTCTTGGCTTCGTTAAAAGCGGTCTGCTTGGTTAATGTATCAACGCCCGCCTTGGAAATAGCGTAAGCGTTGCCCACGCCATGGCCGTACATACGGGTACTGCCGGAACCGATGTTGACGATAGCGCCGGATTTTTGTTTCTGCATATAAGGCAGTACAGCCTGCGTTGTGAGGAGAATGCTGGTAAGGTTGAGGTGAAAGTCTTTATCCCAATCTTCCGGCTTGGCCTGGTCGAATGGCACGCGGTTGGCGATGCCGCCGGCGACGTTGCACAGGATGTCTATTCTCCCAAAAGCGTCAACGACCTGTTTGACTAACGCTTGTACGCTTTCCTTATTAGTGATGTCTCCTTTAACGGCCAGCGCTTTTTTGCCGGTTTTCTTAATGTCTTCCGCCGTGAGGTTTACATCATCAATAATGTCCGTAACAGCGACGGCGTCGCAGCCCTCTTTTGCCAAAAGCAGAGCTATCTGCTTGCCGAAACCTATCTGACTGCCGGCGCCGGTCACCAGCGCAACTTTTCCTTTTAAACCCAGGTCCATAATTACCTCCTATTATCGCGAGAATATTTTTGCTGGTACATTATATAACATATCAACTATTTAGGGAAATTTTTAAAAATGAAAACAAAAAGTCCCCGGAAACGTTATTAAGGTGTGGAGGCGAAAGGATTATTTAGACGAAAAGGCTGGACTGTTCTTTGGGCGTCTTTTTCTTCGCTTGTTTTTTACGCCGCTTCCAGCCAAGCACAACCAGCAGATCGCCGATGGCTTTATCCTGCTGCGTTTCAGTCCTTAAGGGGAGGTAGGGGTCGAAGCGGTAAAATATTCCCCGACCTTCTTTTTTCTTGGCGATATAGCCGTCGTACTCAAGGTCGTTGATGATGTTGCGGGTCGCTTTTTCCGTGATGCCGACGAGGTTTGAAATTTCGCGCGCGGTGATGCGCGGACGTTTGGCAATGAGGCATAATACCTGGGCATGGTTGGTCAGAAATTTCCATCCCGGCATGTTATTACCTCCTTACCCAAATAATATTTTGAAAAATTTATTTCAAATAATACAAACTAAACGTGAATACTATTGACAATTAGCGTCAGTTTTGTATAATTAAATACAGGAACTAAAATTCCAGTATATTATATCAGGAATGTCAAGTTCGAACAATAGATTTCTAAATAAAACTTATACACAAGAAAAATAAAATAAAATAAGGAGAGTGTAGAAACTAAAAAGTGAAAACATCATCAGTGGCTTTCAAAAGTCAAACCAGCCACGCGCCAGACAAGGTCTCATCCGTAACCTGTCCCAATAATGAAACCGAAGAACCCCCCGGTAAAAACTTTATTGTAAAAAGCATCGAGGACGAGCCTCCCAGTAGTACCACCAACGGTAGATACCGATTTTTCTGGGATGTTTCCGATAGTTCCTGGAAAGATTGGAAGTGGCAATTCCGCAACCGGATTACCTCTCTAGAACAGCTAATCCAGCTTATCCCCCTGTCAGTCGAAGAGCAGGCGCAAATCAAAACGGTCATTCAGCGCTATCCCCTTTCAATCACCCCTTACTATCTTTCTTTGATTAATCCTGAAGACCCGGATGACCCCATCAAGAAACAGTCGGTGCCCTGCATCCAGGAAGTCTCCATGAGTTCGCTCGGGTTGGAAGACCCGTTGGCGGAAAAAGAGGACTCCGTTGTCCCCGGCCTGGTGCATCGTTATCCGGATAGGGCGCTGATGGTGCTGACGGATATCTGCCCCATGCTCTGCCGCCACTGCACGCGTAAAAGAGAGTGGCGTCATGGCGCCTGGACGCGCGACGACGAACAGATTGAGGCGATGCTGGTCTATTTACGCCAGCATAACGAAGTGAGAGACCTCATCCTTTCCGGCGGCGACCCGCTGACGCTGGCGACCAATCACCTGGAGAGCATCATCGCCAAAATCAGGGAGATAAAGCATATCGAGATTATCCGTATCGGCTCGCGGTTCCCGGTGGTTCTCCCGCAGCGTATCGACGACGAGTTATGCAATATGCTGTCCAAGTACGGACCCATCTGGTTTAATACCCACTTCAACCACCCGCGCGAGGTGACGCCGGAAGCGGCGGCTGCCTGCGACAGGCTGTTAAGGGCTGGCGTGCCGGTGAATAACCAGACGGTGCTGCTCCGTGGCATCAACGATAGCGTGGAAATTCAGACCAAACTCGCCCAGGCTCTGTTAAAAGCTAAAGTGCGCCCGTATTACCTCTTCCAGTGCGACGAGGTGCAGGGCACGGAGCACCTGCGGACGTCGGTGGACGTGGGCATTAAAATCATCGAAGGAATGCGCGGGCATACCTCCGGCCTGGCGGTGCCCAACTTTGTGGTGGACCTTGTCCAGGGCGGCGGTAAAGTGCCTTTACAGCCGAACTATGTGCTCTCGATGGACGAAAACGAGCTGCTGTTGCAGAACTATGAAGGTAAGGTCTTCCGGTATCGTAATCCAAAACCGCGGAATCGTAAGAAAGAAACCGTTGCCGCACCACCAGTAAGCGGAGTTGTGGATGATCTGCTGGCGGATGCCGCTCTACCTGTTAAAGTCAAAGGAGAGGCTAATGCGGATCGGGTTATCATACGATCTTAAAACCGCCGTAACAAAAAATCATAATGTTGATGATGCGCTTGAAGAATATGACTCGCCGGAAACCGTCGAGATCATAACAAGCGCTTTAGAAAAAAAGGGGCACCGTATCGTCAAATTGGGCGGCGGTGCCCAATTTATTGATAGTATCCGCCGCGATAAGGTAGACTTTGTTTTCAACTTCTCCGAGGGCCGGGGCAACTACCGCAGCCGTGAGGCGCAGGTGCCGGCTATTTTGGAGATGCTCGACATACCGTACACCGGCTCCGATCCCCTGACTCTCGCCGTCTGTCTGGATAAAATCCTCACAAAAAAAATCGTGTCTTTAGCGGGTATCCCTACGCCCAAATGGCTGGTTATCAGTGAAGAAAAAGAGTTGACAAAAACAGACTGGAAAGGTTTTGTTTTTCCAGTTATAATCAAACCAGCTTATGAAGGTTCGAGTAAGGGAATTCGCCTGACTTCACTGGCGGAAGACGTGAGACAGGCTGAGGCTGAAGTGAAGAGAATCTTGAAAAGTTATAACCAGCCGGTCATGGTCGAGGAGTTCATTGACGGCGAGGAGGTAACGGTGGGGGTTATTGGGAATAAGCCGCCGAAACTGGTGGGTATGATGCGCGTCGTGCCGAAAAAACAACCCAAGCACTTCGTCTACTCGCTGGAAGTTAAGCGAGATTACCTGAACCAGGTGGATTATGAATTGCCAGTCAAACTGCCCAGGCATGTTTTAGCGAAACTGGAAGAATACTCTCTGAACGCTTTTAAAACACTCGGCTGCCGCGACTTTTCCCGTGTTGATTTCCGCGTCAGCCGGGAAGGCACGCCTTACTTTTTAGAGATTAATCCGCTTCCTGGACTGGGAACGTATAGCGATTTAGTAATTATGGCCGTCAAGCAAGGGTGGACGCATGAGGGGCTTATCGGTTCAGTGCTTGATGCCGCCATCGAAAGGTATCCAAAGTGCGCCAGCGCCTAGTTATTGTTTATAACGAGCCCCAGGCTTCCCGCTACAGCAGCACCAACGAAGAAAAAGCGGTGCTGGGGGTCATGGACGCGGTCAATGCCGTGCACGAAGCTTTATTGGAACTGGGACATGAGGTCACGCTATTGCCGCTGGTGCCGCCCTTAGCCGAAGCCCGTAAAAAGCTGGAAGCTCTAAAAACAGATGCTGTTTTCAATCTTTTCGAGGGTTTCTGCGGCGAGCCGGAAACAGAAGTGCTGGTGCCGGTAACTCTAACGAAGGTGGGGATTCCTTATACAGGCTGCCATGCCAACATCCTCAAACTGGCGCTGGATAAAGCCGGAGTTAAGAAAATCCTCAAGGAAGCCGGTATTCCCACGCCGGATTTTCAGGTAATCAGTCCAAAAACGCTTGATGCTTTTAAGCTGAGTTTCCCCTGTATCGTCAAACCGCGCGCCGAGGACGCCAGCCACGGCATTACGGCGGATAGCCTGGTAAAAGATTTCGCCGCGCTGGAGAAACAGGTGGGCGTCATTACGGAAAAATACCATAGCGGTGCCCTGGTTGAACATTTTCTTAGCGGACGTGAGTTTAACGCCACGGTGATGGGCAATAAAGAATGCGTTGTTCTGCCGGTGTCGGAAATAGTCTATTTGCTGGCGCCGGAGATACCGCGGATTTTAACCTTTGAAGCTAAATGGGAACCGGGCAGTATTTACTTCAAAGGCACTGCGGTTGACTGCCCGGCTAAGGTCGCCGAGTCGGAACGCGAGGAAATTGCCAATACGGCGATGACGGCTTTTAAGCTGGTGGTAGGCCGCGGCTATGCCCGGATGGATATGCGCATGGATGAAAACGGTAAATTGAATATCATTGAAGTCAACCCCAACCCGGATATTTCACCGGGGACTGGCGCCGCCCGCCAATCAGCCGCCGCCGGCATGAGCTATGCGGAGTTCATCGGAAGGTTATTAAGTCTCGCGCTGGAAAGGGATAAAAATGACGTTAACAATTCGCCCCATGTCCGCTCAGGACAAGGCGTCATTACTGCCAATACTAAAAAGTACGCCCGAATTTAAGCCTATTGAGGTAGACGTCGCTGAGGAAGTAATCGATTCCTATCTTAATCATGGGACGGAGTCGGGCTATCACATTGAGGTCGCCGAGGATGAGGGAAAAGTTTTAGGTTACGTCTGCTTCGGTGAAACGCCCTGCACTGTCGGCACCTTTGATATTTATTGGATTGCCGTTGATAAGGAAAGGCGGGGGCGCAGTGTCGGCAAGACCCTCTCCGATGTAGCCGAAAAAGCCATCAAGGAAGCCGGGGGCAGGTTAATCATTATTGAAACTTCCTCGGTGCCGCTATACGAAAATACCATGAAATTCTACCTTGCCCGCGGTTATGAAGTAATCGCCAGGATCCCTGATTTTTATATGGTCGGCGACGATAAAATAATCCTGCAAAAAAAGCTATAATATAGGTATAAGTATCTTCGCGCCGGGAGGGGACGAAAATGACTGACTATTTACACGACTTCGTCATGACCTTTGTGCCGCTCTTTATCGTCATCGATGCCTTTGGCAACCTGCCTTTCCTGATTATGGCAGGGGAGGAAATGGACCGTCAGCATAAGACCAAGATGGTTAATATTGCCGTATTGACCGCTACAATTGTCGGTCTGGTTTTCCTTTTCGTCGGTCAGTGGATTCTTGGCGTATTGAGTATTGACGTTCAGGAATTCGGCATCGCCGGCGGTATCGTACTTCTGGTGCTCTCGATTAAGTATATGATGACGGGCCACATGATTACCGCCGTTAAAGAAGAACTTGTAGCAGTAGTGCCTATCGGAACCCCTTTAACCGTCGGTCCGGCAACCATCGCGACTTTACTGCTCTTAGCTGGCCAGTTTCCCATCTGGATAGTGCTGGTATCCTTCGCATTGAACATGGTGATAACCTGGGCCATTTTCTTTTTAAGCCAGAAGATTGCGCGCTTCCTGGGGCACGGCGGTCTCACCGCAATTTCACGGGTATTCAGCCTGATACTGGCAGCCATCGCCGTCAGCATGATAATCGGCGGCTTAAGGTCACTGGGGATTATTGCGAGTTAGAGTTATTGGCAACGCGGTCTAGGTTTTACCAGTTATTTTTTTAAGAATTAAAGCCCCAATTTATTCCATTTTTTGCCCTCATGCAAAAAATATGTCATAGTAATATTAGTGAAAATATTAAAATTTAAGCCAATATATTGGGGACTTCTTTTCTTCATCCTTGCCCAGGTATTGACCTTCGTTACTGTTGCCCGTGAGGACTCATTTTTGGCGGAACAACACATTTCTCTGCCTCCTCAAGCAGCCCCCAATGTAGTAGAGTGGTGGCCGACACCAACCCCGCCCACTACTCCGGGAGTACCGGTTACCCCCTCTCCGGCACGCGAGTCGGCTCTAGGACCATTATTGATTTATTTTGCAGCGGTGACAGTTGTGTTAGGATTAGTCTTGTTTCTAGTACCAATCGCATGGTTAAGAACGATTTTACGGGGCATCTTCGCTTTGTTATTCGCTTGGGGTTTATTTATCGTTCTTATTTTCTGGTTACCCGTGATAGTTACGTTGATTATTGCTATTAGTGTAGGTGTAATCTGGTTCCTGATTCCAAAAGTGTGGCTGCATGATGTTGTAATGATTATTGCGATGGTCAGTGTAGGCGCTGTATTCGGACGTTTTCTTACACCCTGGACATCAATGGTCTTAATGTCGATACTTGCGATATATGATTTTCTAGCCGTCCGGTTTGGCTTTATGGTATGGATGGCTAAAAAGTTGTCCGATGCCTATACTCTCCCAGCTTTTGTCCTTCCTCGACTTGCTTCAGAATGGAAGGCCAATCTCAAACAAGCCAGCGTAACTGAATTGGTTGAGCAAAAACCATCGGAAAGAGATTTTGCCATCCTGGGCGGCGGTGATGTAGGCTTTCCTCTTTTACTCGTCACGTCCGCCTATTTCGCCTATGGCTTTAACAGCGCTGTTCTAGTTGCCGGATTTACGCTGGTAGGATTGATTGGTGCTTTCTGGATTCAGTCTACATTTTTAAAAGGGAAAGCCATGCCGGCTTTACCCCCGATTGCCATAATGTCGCTAGTTGCTCTGCTGATTATCCGCTTTTCCGGTCTTTTTTCGTAACAAAACCGTACTTGCAAATCATTAGTAAAATACTAAAAAGAAGCCCCCTGTTTTAAACAGGGGGCTATTTTTTACTTGGTAGCGCATATGGGATTCGAACCCATGATCTCATCCTTGAGAGGGATGTGTCCTAGGCCGCTAGACGAATGCGCCATGTAGTTTTTACGTCTATCATTATCACTTGTTTTTGCATAGTGCGTCAAGTTATACCGTTCCATGGGGCGGTTGGTATTTTGCTTCAGCTAATATAGCCGTTGGCAAACCCGTTCGTGGAACTTGAATTGTGGAATTGTTTTATTCTAATATAAGTGAAATACGCAATATTACGACATATCGATAAGGAGAGTGAAGATGAAAGACGGCAAGAAAATTACGGCTCTGGACCCTATGGGCCAACCCAGCGGCGTCTTCGGCAGCCGACTCAATCCTGATTCTATGCCCTGGGCGATTCACGACCCGGTTAACCAACCGCGCGATACGGCGGATAAACTGGGACACTTGAAGATGGCGCAGCGTCTGAATAACTTGGACGGCAAGACTGTTTTCCTGGTAAACACGGGCTTTGCCGGCGGTAAGGAATTCATTGAAGAGCTTGATGACTGGTTTAAGAAGAATCGTCCGAACATTAAGACGGAAGTGCGCCACAAGAAAACCAGCATGTTCACCGATGAGCCGGAACTCTGGGTGGAAATCAAGCAAAAGGGCGACGCCGCTATCCTTGGGGTAGGGGGTTGAGATGGATGTTCGGCGAGTATCGCTGAATTCTCCAGGACATTAGAAAATGACTTCGGTATTCCTACCGCCCCCATCGTCACTGCCCGCTTTGCGGACTATGTTCAGCGCGATGGTCGCAGTCATGGCATGAACCTGCGCTGGAGCTTCCCGCCTTATCCCGTCGGCTTTGTATCCCGCGAAACCCTGCAGGGCTATATTCGGGGCAACGACCCGATTTCCAGCGCCCCCCTGATGGATGAAATTTTCTTCGCATTAACCCAGCCCCTCACCGAAGAAGAAAAACATCCTAAGATGGTCAAGCGGCCTGAACGGTCGCGGCTGGTCAAACCCGATACCGAAGAAAATTTAAATCGCCTCTTCCTGGAAAACGGCTGGACGGATGGGCTTCCCATCATCCTCCCGACCGAAGAGCGCGTGGCGGAAATGCTTACCGGCACCGACCGCAAACCTGATGAGTACGTCGGCATGATGTCGGTAACCACCCACGAAGAAAGACTCCAATACACCGTGGAAAGAGTGGCTATCAACGCCGTCATGGCAGGAGCCAGACCGGAACACTTACCCGTTCTTTTGGCGTTAGGCGCTTCCGGACGGCCTTCCCTGCCCAGCTCAACGACATCCTTCGCCAGCATGATGGTGGTGAATGGTCCTATACGTAACGAAATCGGCATGAACTATGGCCTGGGCGCCTTAAGCCCCGTCAATTACGCCAATGCGGTTATCGGCAGGGCTTGGACGCTGATGTCCATCAACTTCGGCGATATGCGCCCCGGCGCCACCTTCACCGCCAGCACCGGCACGACGATTAACTACAACAATATGTGCTGCGCCGAAAATGAAGAAGCCAGTGTCTGGGAGCCCTTCCACGTGCGCAAGGGTTATAAAAAGAATGAGAGCGTCGTCAGTCTTTTCCGCGGCTGGAACGTCCTGACTATGGGCTTGGGTCCCGCCCAGCGTATGTTGGAAGTTATGCGAAGCATCGGCGGACCCTTCGGCGGCGCTTTTACCTTCATCCTTGACCCCCTCGCCGCCAAAAGTCTTAAAGCCGAGGGCTATGACGACCCGAGGAAGTTAAGCGAGTGGCTGGTGAATGAGCTTAATCCCCGCTTCAAGCGTCCGGACGCGGTAAATTTTGTCGTCGTTGGCGGCGAAACCAATCCCATGTGGGTCACCACTGATTTCTCGTACTTCCAGTCGGTGCCCATTGACCCCTGGATACCCAAAGCGGGCATTAAGAAAGACGCCAAACCGCTGCGTATGCCCCAGGCAGTTTTGTGTAAGGATGGTTCCTGCGGCATCTCGCATTAGGAAAATCCGCCTCTATCCTCCTTTTATAAAGGAGGACGAACGAGATAGCTGTAAATGAAAGATGCAAACAAATGACATCGTCTCCCTTTGAAAAAGAGCTTGCCCTGAGCGAAGTCGAAGGGGAGACGGAGAGGGATTTGAGATGAAAGATTTAAAAGGAAAAATAGCCTTTATTACCGGCGGAGCCAGCGGCATTGGGCTGGGTATTGCTAAAGCCTGCGTCAAGTACGGTATGAAGGTAGTCATCGCCGACATGCGGCAGGCTTCATTGGATGAGGCAAAAGCCTATTTCCAGGACAAAAACGCGCCGGTCCACTTTATACAGCTGGACGTTACCGACCGCGCTGCTTATGCCAAAGCCGCCGAAGAAGTGCAAAAAGTCTTTGGTAAGCTGCATGTGCTGGTAAATAATGCCGGTGTCGGTTCCGGCGGCGGTCCCGTGGAAAACGTAACCTTTAAAGACTGGGATTACAGCATCAATGTTAATTTAGTCGGCGTCGTTAATGGCGTCGTGACAATGCTGCCATACATTCTGAAACACGGTGAGGGCGGGCATATCGTTAGCACGTCTTCTACGCTGGGCGTTGCTGCGGCTGGCGGCATGATTCCTTACTGCACCACCAAGTTCGCCGTTGCCGGTATGATGGAAGCTTTAGCCACCGACCTTAAAGATAGAAATATCGGCGTTTCCGTCCTATTCCCCGGCCCGACCAGAAGCAATCTAGGGCAAACAGCTTTTGATAACCGCCCCGCCGCTTTAAGGAATGAGGGCGAAACCTGGCCGCCCAAACCCCGCACCAATATGACGGAACAGCGCCGCCGCTTTACCATGGAAGAGGTGCAGCAGATAGCGTTCATGGACCCAACTGAAACCGGCGAGCGCGTTTTTCGCGGCATCAAGAACAACGACCTCTTTATCCACACCCACCCTCAGTTCCGCACGGGTTATGTCGCCCGCCACGAAGCTCTTATCCGCGCTATTCCCGATGAACCGCTTAACGAAAAACGCTTTGAAATCATCAGCTCCTTCGGGACGGTCTACTATAACGATATTTATGACCAGCAGAAACCGGTAGGTCCGCCGGACTGGTAAAAATCCAAGGTAAAAACTAGATAGAAAAGAGAGATTCAATATGAAAGACATTGAAGGTAAAGTAGCGTTTATCACCGGCGGCGCCAGCGGCATCGGGTTGGGCATTGCCAAAGCCTGCGCCAAGTACGGTATGAAAGTCGTTATCGCCGACTCGCGGCAGGATGCCCTGGATGCTGCGATGGTATATTTTAAAGAAAAGAACTTGCCCGTCCATCCCATCAAGCTGGATGTAACCGATCGCGTTGCCTACGCTAAAGCCGCCGACGAAGCGGAGTCCGTTTTCCAGAAGATTCACGTGCTGGTCAATAATGCAGGTGTTGCTTCCGGTGGACCCGTATGGATGATGACCTATAAAGACTGGGACTTCAGCATGGGCGTGAATGTAGGCGGTACTATTAATGGACTTGTCACCGTCCTGCCCCGCATTATAAAGCACGGCGAGGGCGGGCATATCGTGGCTACTTCATCTACGGGAGGTCTATGTGCCGTAGGTGGTGTTGTCATCTACAACACTACTAAATACGCTTTAGCGGGCATGATGGAAACTGTGGCTACCGACCTTCAGGATAAGAACATCGGGGCTTCAGTTCTGGTTCCCGGTCCCACTACGACTAACCTCGGCCCATCCACTTTTGCCAACCGCCCGGCACACTTGATAAATGAAGGGCAAGAATGGCCGCCGCGCATGCCGCCTCCCCCTAAAGACGGTCAGCCGCGCCCACCGATGCCGGACTTCAGTAAAATCTTTATGGACCCGGTGGAGATGGGCGAGCGTGTAATTAGAGGGATTAGACGTAATGACCTCTTTATCATCACCCACCCGGAATTTAAAGAAGGTTTCAATGCACGCAACGAAGCGATAATGCGCGCCTGCCCGGCTGAGCCGATAAACACACAGCGTTATGAGTTGTTAAAACATATGGGAACCTTGGTGTATAATCCAATTTACGATAAACAAACGCAGGTAGGTCCGCCGGACTGGAAATAAATATTGGTTTTGGTGGCTGGCGAGCCAGGATTCGAACCTGGGCTAAAGGATCCAAAGTCCTCTGTGCTACCACTACACAACTCGCCAAAGGTTACGCGTAAATTATAACATCTGAATATATCTGTAGCAACGCTGTTTTAGCGCCAGCTGCTGGGTCAATAATTGACTTTTTGTCAATAAATAATGCTTAAAATACCGACGATTAAGGCGGCAGCCCCGATGAAAAAGGTGGTAAAACCCGGTACTCCCTTTAATGCCTCGATGGCAACGATTATCAGCACTATGCCGATAACTATAAGTAAAAGCTGCCAGAAGCGCCGCATGAGAAACGGAATTATACCCTTCATATCAAACGCATTATAACAAAGGCGGCATCACGAAACAACCGCTGCTTACAGACTCCTTATCGTTGGTTATTGTTTTCCTCTAACACTTCTTTATGAATTCTTAATTGTTCCATTATTTACACTTTATACATTTTATGCTTTTGTTTATATTCGGTTGCTATGCTTAAAAAGGCTGATTTAAGGCAGGGCAGGGTATTTAAGGAGCAACATGCAGAGTTTCGTACTAACTGGCAAAGCAAAAACAGTCTTCCGCATTATTGAGCTTAAAGCCAAGCAGGAAGCAATCGCCCGGCGGTCAAAAGAGCAGGATTACGGTAAAAAGAAATAACAGCAGCGTTAATCGTCCGGCTGTTTCTTAAACTTATTCCTTAAATCGTATAGTTCCTGGACTTTAGTGAATTCCTCCTCGGGTATCGGGTTACAATATACCAGGACGTTGTTATCTATCTTCAATCTGAAAGTACCGCGGCATTTCCAGCACCGGCGCGGACCCTCGTAGCTGTTATCGACAAAAGAAAATTTACTTTCGGCACCGCAGGTAGGACATTTTAACGTAAACATATCTCGTTTTTCCTTTCCTTCTTAATTACGCTGGGTTCAGCCGTTTCTTCATCTTTCTTAGACTCAATTATACCATTTTAACTATATTCCAACAATCAAATCCAGGCTCCTTTTTTGACTTCAAGGCATCGGGAAAAACCGGCTAAACAACCAAAAAACCGACGGGATGGAGATGATGGAAAACACGAAGCTGGAAAAAACGAATTGGGTGGATATAGTCTTATTCCCGCCGCCTCGTTCGGCCAAAATAGGCGTGCTTGTCACAGGCGGCACGGCGCTTTGCAGCAGAAAGAGCAGAGCGATGCTGTAATCTGGTTTGATAAGTAATAATACCCCCAGAAAAACCAGCGGGAAAACGATGTTCTTAATCAAGATAAACTTGATTATTTCCTTGTAGTAGATTTTGCCTTTTTGTTTAAAATCGAGATAAAGGCTGCCGCCAAGGATAATCATGATTAACGGCAAAGCCATACCGCCTAAAATCTGTAATATTGTTTGTATAAATTCAGGTAGATAACCCTGGCCGCGTATAAGCTGCACGATAACCGCAACCAGCGTCGCTACGAGCACAGGATTGACTATCCGGTGCCACGATAAGGGTTTTTCGTTTATCTTTTTCTTGAAGAATAATTGATATGTCCCGAAAAACAGGGCTGGATGCAGCATGATGAAGATATAAAGCTGCGGCATATAAACGGCATTAGTCCCGAAAAGCCCACTGATGATAATCAGAGGGAAGAACAATCCGTTTTGGAAGAAAAGGCTCATCGCAAACTCACGGCGGGTTTGGGGTGCTGAAAGGAACATGCTGACCAGCGATAGTGCCAGTGCAATTGCCGTGAATACCAGCCACCACAATGGCAGCTGCCACCAGTCTGGATATTTTTCCGGTGTAAATGTTATCAGGATGTTGGAAAAAACCATACAGGGCAGGGCGATGTCTATTGCCAGACGGGAGAGAAAGCTGTGAATCTGTTCCGGGAGGATGCCGCGTCGTGTTATCCAGAAGCCGAGAACGCCGATGCCCAGCAGTACCAGCACCGACTGTAAAACAACGACGAAGATGTTCATTACGCAATTTTACTATGAACGATACTAAATAGGGAAGCTAAAATCTGTGTTGAGGAAGACTGGTGCCGAAGGTCGGAGTCGAACCGACACGAGAGTTACCCCTCAACGGTTTTTGAGACCGCCGCGTCTGCCATTCCGCCACTTCGGCAATAGCTATTCTATTCTATTTGAAAAACACGATGAGCGCAAGCATTTATTCAATCCAAACGAGTTGTAAAACAACTAAAGCTATTATAAACTGAAGACGCTGATAATTCGTTATCATGGAGGCGTTCCGATGAATGCAATCGAGCTCATTATTTTATCTTTAAAAGAAAACCAAGGGTACGTTGACGATGCCATTAAAAATCTCGCGCAGGATGAACTTGCCTGGAGTCCCAAGCCGCACAGCAACACCATCGCTTTTCTTATGTGGCACTTGGCGCGTGTCGAAGACCTGTGGATAAACCGGCTGCTCAAAGGCGGCAAGGAATTATATGAAGAGCAGAGCTGGTTTAAAAAATTCAAAACGGAGATACAGGATAACGGGGCCTTTTTTGATGAAGCTAAATTGAAAGCCTGGCCAGTGCCGACACTCCAACTGCTTAAGGAGTATGCGGCCGCTGTCCGGCAGTCGGCGCTTGTTTACTTGAAAACATTGACGGAAAAACAGCTGGACGAACCCCGAGACTTTGGCTGGAGGAAAGGGACGGTGGGTTGGGCGCTTTCTCACCTGATTAGCGAAGTGGGGGAGCATTCAGGGCAGATTGGCTATATTAAAGGTATAATGAAGGGCATAGAAAATCCGCCCTTCCCGCCATCTAAGTCAAAATAGGGCATTGGCTCAAGTTTCTTAACAAATTCACGTTATTATTGGGGTTTAACTATCCCTTTTTATCACTTTACATAAATATACATTTACATACGTATATTTTATTGATAAAATTATCTCAAAGCGTATTTTTTACAGACTAGAACGGAGTTCATTTATGCCAGACAAATACGAACCGCAGGCAATCGAGAAAAAATGGCAGCAAAAGTGGGCTGACGATAAGCTTTACAAGGTCAACGACGATGACCCTAAGCCCAAGTGGTACGCCCTTACAATGTTCCCCTATACCTCCGGCGACCTGCATATCGGCCACTGGTACGCCATGGCTCCGTCCGACGTCCTCGCCCGCTACAAACGGATGCAGGGCTTTAACGTGCTGCACCCCATGGGGTTTGACGCCTTCGGTCTGCCGGCGGAAAATGCCGCCATCCAGCGGGGTATTCATCCTTTTAAGTGGACGATGCAGAATATTGATAATATGCGCCGGCAGCTCAAAAGCATCGGAGCAATTTATGATTGGGATAGGGAAGTGATTACCTGCCTGCCGGATTATTATAAATGGACGCAGTGGTTCTTCCTTAAGTTATTCGAAAAAGACCTGGCATATTACGGCAAAGCGCCGGTCAACTGGTGCCCTAAGTGCCAGGTGGTCCTCGCTAATGAACAGGTGGAGGATGGGAAGTGCTGGCGCTGCGAATCGGAGGTGGTCAAGCGCGACCTGGCGCAATGGCTCTTCCGCATTACCCGCTACGCCGATGAACTTTTAAGTTTCGACGGCATTGATTGGCCGGAGCGCATTAAGATAATGCAGCGCAACTGGATAGGCAGAAGCGAAGGCACCGAGATATCCTTTGCCCTCGACCATCCGGGCGTGGCAGCAAAAGAAATCAGGATATTCACCACCCGCCCCGATACCGTTTACGGCGTGACTTTCATGGTGCTGGCGCCCGAGCATCCGCTGGCGGAAAAACTTACCGCGCCGGAGAAAAAAGCTGAGGTCAAGGCTTATATCGAAAAGTCGCGTAAGATGACGGAAATTGAACGGCTTTCCTCAGAAAAAGAAAAGGACGGCGTCTTTACCGGCGCCTACTGCGTCAACCGACTTAATGGCACGAAGGTGCCTATCTGGATTGCCGACTATGTCCTGGCGAGCTATGGCACCGGCGCCGTGATGGCTGTGCCCGCCCACGATGAGCGCGACTTCGCTTTCGCTTTAAAATACGGTATTCCTATCATTCCCGTCATCGCTCCCCCGGACGGTATCGCCAAAAGTTTTGTTTTCCCGGGCACGATGAAGGAGGGTTTTGAGGAGGAACTGAAAAAAGGCGGCTATGAATACCGGCCCGGCGAAAATATCGGCGGCTGGTATGTCACTCTGCACGGCGAGGCGCAGGCAGAAAAGTACATCGAGCTAATGAGAAAATATCTCAAGATGGATAAAGGCTGGATCGAAATCGTCGGTTCGCCATGGCGCTTTTTCTTCGGCGGTAAAGACGGTGAGATTACCACAGAGGATTTGGACTCCATAGCATCGGAGAAGAAAATCATGGAACGCTGCAAGGCGGCGGAGCCCAACGTACGCGATTGCCGCACCGTCGTTGAAATGCTCAATACCCTTGAGTTCTATCGCGACCGGCTTTACCACCCGGAATTCGGGAATATGATTCATTCTGGCGTGATGACGGGAAAAGGTCCTGGCACTGAACCTATCGCCAAGTACCTGGAGGAAAAGGGGTGGGGCAAACATACCATAAGTTATAAAATCCGCGACTGGCTGATATCGCGGCAGCGCTATTGGGGCGCCCCGATACCAGTGATTCATTGTCCCAAATGTGGCATTGTGCCGGTGCCGGAAAAAGACTTGCCTGTATTGCTGCCGGAAGACGCCGATTTCAAGCCTACCGGTGAATCGCCGCTGAAATACAATGAAAAATTCGTTAATACCAAGTGCCCTAAGTGTGGCGGGGCTGCCAAGCGCGAAACGGACACCCTCGATGGTTTTGTCTGCTCCTGCTGGTATCTGTTGCGTTACGCCAGCCCGCACGAAAAAGACAGGGCGTTCGACCCGGTAAAAGTGAAGCAGTGGCTGCCGGTTAACTTTTATACCGGCGGCGCCGAGCATGCCGTCATGCACCTGCTTTATACGCGTTTCTTCACCAAAGCTATTTGCGATATGGGCATCGTGGATTTCCGCGAACCTTTCCTGAAACTATTTAATCAGGGCATTATTATTCACGACAGCCGTAAGATGAGTAAATCCCGCGGCAACGTGGTAAACCCGGATGAGTATGTGGCTGACTTAGGCGTGGATACCGTGCGCGCCTACATGATGTTCATCGCGCCATGGGAACAGGGCGGCGAGTGGGACGATAGCGGCATCAGCGGCATTAGCCGGTGGCTGCACCGGGCATGGAACCTCGTTGTTGGGGAATACAAATCCTCCAGTTCATCCGGCGACGAAGAATTGATGCGCTTGGTGCACCAGACGATTAAAAAAGTTACCGAGGATTTCGATAAGATACGTCTGAACACCATGGTGGCGGCGCTGATGGAACTGACCAACTACCTGAGCAAAGTTAAAGAAGCGGGCAGCATTGCCGCCAAAACGTGGCATGAAGCGATAACTGCCTTGTTGCTGCTTTTAGCGCCGACGGCTCCGCACTTTACCGAAGAGCTCTGGCAGATAACCGGTAATAAATACAGCGTTCATAACCAGAGCTGGCCCAAGTGGGACGAAAAATTTGTCACCAGCGATGAATTCACTCTGGTAGTACAGGTGAACGGCAAGGTGCGCGATAGATTAACCGCGCCGGTATCCATCAACGAAAAAGAAGCGAAAAATCTGGCAATGGACTTGGAAAAAGTTAAGCCTTTTATTACCGGCAAACAGGTAGCCAAGATCATCTACGTGCCGGGGAAATTGATAAATTTCGTGGTTAAGTAAAAATCTTCCTCCGTCCCTCTTTACAAAAGAGGGACAATGCATTGAGTTGAATGCGATTGGGGTAACAGAATAAACCATCGTCTCCCTTTGGAAAAGGGAGAGTGAGAAGGATTTTAAGTAGTGAAAGTAGCGTTTATTGGTGGGGGGAAAATGGGGGAGGTGATTCTCGCGGCTCTGCTGGAGAAAAAGCTGTGTAAACCGACAGACATCTCCGTCAGCGATATCAGCGATGACCGACGCCAATATCTTAAAAAGAAATATCGTGTTGCCGTAACCGCGAATAATAAAGAAGCCCTTAAAGGTAAAGACGTAATCGCGCTGGCGGTCAAACCCCAGAATATTAAGGAAGTCCTGGCCGACCTTAAGGGAAAGCTCACAGATAATCAGCTTATTCTGTCCATCGCCGCCGGCGTAAAAATCAGTACCATCAGCCATGCCACGGGGCATTATAAAATCGTACGCTCCATGCCGAACACCCCCGCTCAAATTGGACTCGGTATGAGCGGCTGGACGGCCACTAAAGAAGTCACCGTCGCACAAAAGAAATTCGCACGTACTATCTTGAGCGCTATGGGTAAGGAAATTTATTTCGACGACGAAAAATATCTGGATATGGTTACGGCGGTTAGCGGCAGCGGGCCCGCCTATTTCTATTTATTCACAGAGTCGCTTATTGAGGGAGCAGTGGAACTGGGGCTTAAGCGGCAGGACGCCGAAACGCTGGTCTTGCAGACAATGCTTGGCGTCGCCCACCTTGTGAATCAATCCGCGAAAACACCAGCCGAGTTGCGCCGCGATGTGACGTCCAAGGGCGGCACTACCGAACGCGCTATTGAAATATTTGAGAAAAACGACCTCCCCTGTATCGTCGCTAAAGCGGTGCAGGCGGCCTACCGGCGGGCCAAAGAGCTGGGCAACGCCAACCCCTAAATATTCCCTATTGAACTTCCGACGTGGTAAGTGGTAGAATGAGCAAAATATTAAAAGGAGGCGCGAATGAACTGGCTAGATATTGT
>Ga0184636_1000126_pt1 | contig 18211 bp, 18 predicted proteins | sample PLM3_60_b2_FD_133164 | JGI IMG/M metagenome (GOLD analysis project Ga0184636, IMG submission 133164) | Groundwater sediment microbial communities from an aquifer in East River, Colorado, USA - PLM4_90_b2 | ecosystem: Environmental > Terrestrial > Soil > Riparian zone | place: USA: East River... | reverse complement strand
CACCGCAGGCGAGCATACAGGCGCTATCCATCGGTATATCGGCGGGGATTTTTACCAGCTGTGACTGGTCGACGACGGTATAATCGGCGAAGCTGCCGATTTGTATATTCTGTCTTAAATCCTGACCCTTGAGGTTATGCATTCGCGTTTCGGTAGCCAGCGCAAATGTGCCGTTGCAGAGATGGCTGCGTCCCGTCCTGCAATAAAGACATTTACCGCAAGAATACAGCAGCGATATCACTACGGCGTCGCCCTTTTTAAAATCTGTAACGCCGGGGCCTACTTCGTCCACCCAGCCAGCCGACTCGTGCCCGCCGACAAAGGGCGTATCGCCAGGGAGCTCTCCCTTAAAGAAGTGGATATCGCTGTGGCAGACGGCAGTGGCTGCCACCTTGACTTTTACTTCGCCCTGCTTGGGCGCATCTACTTTAATTTCCTCGACAACCAGGGGTTTCCCTATCTCGTAACAAATTGCTGCTTTCAAGCTAGCCTCCTTATAAATGTTATTTTCGTATCCACAGTTTATTTTGTCGGGAGAATAAAGTCAAATCCGTGTTTCTGTATTTGACAAAGCGAGTTTTTAAAAACTATGATAAACTAGAATTCAAGCTATGATACGAAAGGGGAACAGCTATGGCTAAAGCCAGGATTTTACACATTATCGCTACGTCATGCAAGCCGGAAAACGACGCTAAATTCAACAAGTGGTACAACGAAGTGCATGTGCCCATGTTGATGAAATTTAAAGGAGTGAAAAAGGTAACCCGTTATAGAGTAATCGAAGAAAAAGCCAGCCGACCTCAATTTTTGGCTGTTTATGAATTCGACAGCATGAAAGACCTGGAAGAATTCCCCAAGAGCAAAGCCTTCCAGGATGCCATAGCCGAAATGGAAGGGACCTGGAAGGGTGATAAGCCCGACATCCGCCTGGCAATGGTAGCCGAGCCCATTAAAGTGTTTGAATAGCTGTTGCCAATACTATCTAACGCCGGCGGGAATGCGCGATTCTTCTTTCGGCTGCAGCACGCCCATTTTTTCCAGATATAGTCTGGCGGCGCTGACCCTTAAGTGCTTGGCATTATAACCCGGGTCGGACTTAAGTTTGCTGTACATGCTATTTAGGTGGTGCTCAACAGTTTTAATGTCAATGAATAATGTCTCGGCAATTTGTTGGTTGGTATAGCCCTGCGAAAGCAGGCTAAGAACTTCCAGTTCGCGGGCGGTGAGCTGTTTAAGGAAGGGGCAATCCGGCTTGCCGGCGAACATGAAATTGGCCAGCGGGGGGTCGAGAATGACCTGTCCCTGCTTAACGGCGAGAACCATCCGGCTCAGCTGTTGAACTTTGTCCAGTGATTGTTTCAAGAAAAGCGCCATACCGCTGCCGCCGCAGAGGGCAAGCTTACGCAATAATTCAATATCCTGAGGGCTATAATATACTATTAATATGACAATGCCCATCTGGGGATAGGAATTCTTAATCTCCCCCAGCTCTTCAATCATATTCTCGTTTAGTTTCTTAATACTTAAAAGTAAAACATCGGGCGAGAGTTGGGCAATAGCGTGCATTATTGAACCCTTTTCGCCGACATCGGCAACGCGCAGTACATTGATATCTACGTTATTGGATAACACGCTATTATATATTTCGCGGTAGATTTCCTGTTCCTCGACCACTAATAGATTCACTGTTTCCGATTTTGTCTGTATCATGTTTTTGCCTTTCGGGGTTATGCTTTTTATGGTTTTCTGCAACAACCCCATCTCTTACAACTGTTACGATTGTAGTCTTTATTCATAAAGATACGAGTAAACATTCATAAACAAAACGTAAAAATCCATTAATTTTTCATATTTATTATGTCTAATTGCCCTTTTTCTTCGTAAAAATCAATGGATACTAACTGATTTTGGCATCTACTATACATAAATACAATACATGCTGCCCCCTATTTCATACGAAAAATGATATTACTTTAGTCCTGATGAATACCCCTATGCCAAGATTGGGTAAAAGCCTCTATCAAATGAGTGCCAGTGTCGTATTCGTCACGTATGAATAGCGTTAAAGTTTAAGTGTCAATGGCCATAAAGAGGCGGAATGACGCCAGCCGGAGAAGCAAAAATGAGCACAAAAAACAGCAAAAATGATGTCTCGGTGAACAGCATCCTGCAGCAAAACCAGGTTGAACTGGCGCAAATGCAGGAAAAGCTGATTCGGGCGGAACGACTGGCGGCTATCGGTGAGCTGGCTTCAGGCGTGAGTCATGAGCTGCGTAATCCTTTAAACGTCATCAGGAACTGCGTCTACCTTCTTAATATAGCCATCAGCGAGAAGGATGAAGCCGGGGCAGTCGAAGCGTTAAAGACACTGGATAAACAGGTTGATGTCGCCAACAAAATCGTCACCGACCTATTGGATTTCACCCGCATCAAGCAACCGATGCAAACCATAGTAGAACTGCCAAAGCTGATTGACGAAAGCCTGACCTGGGTTACCATTCCGGAACGGGTAAAGCTAAACGTCAACTTGAACGACCCGATGAAACTGTTGAAGACCGACCCGGAACAAATGACGCGGGTATTTACCAACTTAATAGCTAACGCCGTACAGGCGATGAACGGCAAAGGCGGCGACTTATCTATTAACACTAACGCCGACGAAAATTACGTTTCGATAGTCATTAGCGACACCGGCTGCGGCATACCCGAAGAAAACATAGCCAAAATATTCGAGCCCCTTTTCACCACCAAGCCTAAAGGTATCGGTCTTGGGTTAGCCATCGCGAAAAGACTGGTAGAGGAAAACGGCGGGAAAATCGAAGTGACCAGCCAGGTAGACAAAGGCTCAACTTTTACCGTAAGACTTCCACTGGAACAAAGGAGTTAAGACCATGATGAACGATAAAACAACAATTTTAGTAGTTGATGATAATGAAGATCTCCTGGAAACCTTCGCCATGATTTTAAAGCGGCGCGGCTATGAAGTTCAGACCGCCTGCGATGGTGTAGACGCCGTAGATAAATTTAAAGAGCAGAATTTCGACGTTACGTTGATGGATATCGTCATGCCGGAAATGAACGGCGTTGACGCCTTCAAGAAAATAAGGGAGATACAGCCCGAGGCTTCAATAATATTAATGACCGCCTATTCCGATGAAGAACTGATGCAGACCGCTAAAGAAGAAGGCGTTCAACTAATTATCCAGAAGCCGATACGCATTGATAAGCTCATTGAAATGATTAACGAGACGGCGGGCAACCAGCCGATTCTGATAGCCGATGACAATACTATTCTGCAAACTCTGCAAAGTCGCCAGATGGTAAGGAAATAAGGTAAAGCGATGAAAGTTAAAGACAGCATACTGGTAGTGGATGACGACCTCGATTTTCTGGGTATCATCAGGCAGATTCTGGAAAAGAAGGGCTTCAAAGTCAGTACCGTCTCTTCCGGCGAAGAAGCGCTGGCTCTGTTAAAAGAGAATTTCTTTAATGTAGCCATCCTGGATATCAGCCTGCCCGATATCGAGGGCACGGAACTGCTTTCAAGTATTATTGAACTGCATCCGGAAATTATCGCGATTATGCTCACCGGTCATTCTTCTGTGAAAAATGCGGTGCAATCATTAAACAGGGGCGCGTTTTCATATTTAGAAAAGCCTCTGAACCTGGAAAATCTCCTGACGATTATCAGCCACGGCATCGAGAAACAACAGCTCGTTTTTGAAAACCGCAAGCTGATTAGTGAACTGGAACGGCATAACCGGACCGCCGATACCCTGCTTAGCGTAGCGCAGGCGGTGGCGCAGTCGCTCGACCTGCAGAAGATAATAGACTCCGCCCTGGAAAAAGTTGCCGAGTGCACCGGGCTGGAAGCAATTTTCATTTACCTTAGAGATAAGGACAAATTGACATTTAAAGGGCACCGCGGCTTATCGCCACGGGCAACAGCAAATATGCCCCGGGAACTGACAGCTGCCTCGGGTATGTTCAGCAACCTGGTTGAGCAATCGGGCCCTATTATAATTTCTGATTTAGTCAAAGCTAACGAGCCGGAACTGGCATTTTTAAAGAACGTCGGCTACCGCTCCTTTGCCGGCGTGCCCCTGACAATTTTAGGTGAAAACATCGGCGTGCTGGGAATAGCTACCGATTTCACGCAGAGTTTCAGCCCCAATAACCTTGAATTACTTACCGGTATCGGCAGAGAAATCGCCATCGCCGTCAGGAACGCCCAGCTTTATGAAGACGCCTCCAGCGCTAGAGCGCTGCGGGAACTGGATACGATGCGCACTGAATTTCTCGCCAACGTATCCCATGAACTGCGTACGCCGCTGGCGGTGATTAAAGGCTCCGCTAACAGCCTGCTGCAGCCGGACGTAATCTTCGACGAACAGACACGACACGAATTCTTAGTTTCCATCGATAGAGACGCCGACACGTTAACCCACCTGGTGGACGATTTACTAATGCTGTCACGTCTCGAAGCCAAGGCGTTGGAAGTCAGAAAGAAGCAGCATAGAATCAGCGACGTAATTACCAATATTAAAGACCGCCTGGATAAATTAACCATTAAACACCATCTAAAGATAAGCATCCCGAACGATATCCCGCCGGTGTATATTGACGAAGTGCGGGTCGGCGAGGTTCTCACTAATCTCGTGGAAAACGCCGTTAAGTTTTCCGATGATAACACTCATATCTATATTCAAGGTGTATATAAGAATAAAGAACTAATTATCAGCGTAATTGACGAAGGTATCGGTGTCCCTCTGGAACTGCAGAATAAAGTATTTGAACGATTCTTCCAGGGTGAAGGACGCAAGGCCGGAAGGAGAAAAGGCACCGGGCTGGGACTGGCAATCTGTAAAGGTATTGTCGAGGCTCATGGCGGCAAAATCTGGGTCGAAAGCAAACCCGGTCACGGCGCTAAATTCAACTTCAGTCTTCCGGTAAACTAAAGGGGGTAGAACTATGGACAAGAAAAGCATACTCATTGTGGATGACGACCCGGCAATTTTACGACTATTAAGCACGAATCTTAAAGCGCGCGGCTATGAAATTTTCACCGCCACCGACGGAGAAGAGTCGCTGGAAACCGTGCAGAAAGATTCCATAGACCTGATAATTCTCGACCTGATGATGCCGAAGGTAGACGGCGTGGAAGTCTGCCGACGCGTTAGAGAGTGGTCGGATGTGCCCATTATCATCCTTAGCGCCCGCGGCGACGAAAACGATAAAGTTAAGTGTCTTGAACTGGGTGCAGACGATTATCTGACTAAGCCATTCGGCATCGCCGAGTTAATGGCTAGAGTCAAAACAGCCTTCCGGCATCGCGGCGACCCTACGGTTACTCCCGCCCAAGCTACTTTTTCTTACGAAGGATTAGAAATCAACTTCGCCAAACGGCGCGTGACGGTTGACGAGCGAGAGGTAACGCTTACCCCTACGGAATTCGCCTTGCTGCAGCACCTGGCGGTAAATTCGGATAAGGTACTCACCCACAACATGCTGCTGCAAAGTGTTTGGGGGAATGAATATTCATCGGAAAAGGAATACCTGAGGGTTTTCGTGGGGCGGCTGCGCCGCAAGCTTGAGCCCGACCCCAAGAACCCCAAATATATCCAGACAATCCCGGGGGTGGGCTATCAGATATCAACTTCTTCTCCGGCAAAAGTACAATAATCCAAATTAAAAGTAAAAAATAAGAAGGGAGCCGTAAAAAGCTCCCTTTTTTATTTGTCTATTACCCGCATTTTGGAGTAAAATCAGTTAAACATTTTTCTGCGTAATATTGAAAGGAATTACAAATCATGTCTGAAAAAACTTTGGAAGCGAGAATTAAAGCCCTAGAAAAGAAGGTCGGTATATTAGAAGACATTAATGAAATAACAAGGCTGCAGCGCGTTTACAGCTATTACGTCATGCACATGATGCGCGATGAGATTTACGACTGTTTCGCTGACCGCGCGGACGTCAAGCTGCGCTGGCTGGAAGGCACCTGGTATGGGAAAAAAGGTGTGGCGCGGTACTTCGGCGTCGGTGATAAGAGCCGGCCGGAACCTCCGCCCGGTTTCATCCACCAGGTTATGCCCATTGCCGGGGTGGTGGACGTAGCCCCGGACGGCAAGACAGCTAAAGGCCGCTGGTATTCTTTCGGCGGTGTGGCTACACCCGACCAGAAGACCGGTAAGACCAATCCGGGTATTGTCGGCGGCTTGTATGAGATTGACTATATTAAAGAGAAAGGCACCTGGAAGTTCTGGAAAATAGACTGGATTATCCCGCTAAGCATTAAAATCCCCGCCGAACAATGGTCGCCGGTGGAAAACCTCGGCCGAAGGCTCGCCGAATTCAAAGCCCCCGGCGCGGACGAGCCTTTCATCCAGGGCGACCCTCGCTTTGTCTCCGGCTATATTTTCCCCTTCCATTACAACCATCCCGTCACCGGCAAGCCGACCTCGGAAAGCAAGAAGAACGCCGCCCTTCTCAAGAATATCAAGGGCGCCGAGAAAGCCGTCCGCGATATGTTCGGGCTAAATGACAAAAAGGTTAAAGCCAAATCCAAGACCAAAAAGAAATAACGCTTTAGGAGTATAAAGTAATGGCAACAAAGACAAAATACGGCAAGTGCATTCATACTAAAGAGCTAATCAGGAAAATACCGTATTACGGCGGCAAGTCAATCGTGGCGCATGACGGCGAGTTGGATGCGGACTGTTCTATCGGCTACCACTGCATCGCCAAGCCGATGTCCTTCGATATCGTGCACGCGCACAAATTCCCGGAGATGCTTTGCTTCATCGGGGGGAATCCGACGGATATTACCGACTTCGGGGCGGAAATCGAGTTCACGCTGGGCGGTGAAAAGCACAAGATAAATCAGCCGGCGGTGGTTTCCATCCCGAGTAACGTCGAGCACTGTCCCATCACGTTCACTAAAGTGACCAAGCCCCTCATCTTCCTGGAAATTTCACTAACGCGTATCTGGAAACCAGCGGGGCGCAATCCCAAAAAGAAAGCCGACGCCATTAATAAAGTAGTTAGAAAGCCAAGCAAAAAATCCAAACCCAAGACGAAGAAGAAGGAGTAAAAAATGGCCGAATCAAAATACAGTAAATACATCGTTTATGAACCGCCGAAACTCGATAAGCCCTTCCCGCAGCCCAAACGTCTGGTAGAAGCACGCGAAAAAGGTAATTACTTCGACGGCACGTGGCTGTTCGCCCTGGATAACCGCGTTGTCGGCGGGTCTTTCTATACCAACTGTGTCTGGCTGTGGAAAAAGCACGGCAAAGAACCGCTGGATATTGAAATCGCCCACACGCACGACTTTGACGAAACACTGGGATTCGTCGGCACCGTGCCTGACGACCCGCACGCTTTAGGCGGCGAGATGGACCTCTGGCTGGAGGACGAAAAGTTCACGATTACCAAAAGCTGCCTGATTTACGTGCCCCGCGGCATGAAGCACCTGCCCCTGACGCTGAAGAGGATTGATTATCCCATCTTCTTCTGGACGGCGGGCAACGGCACCGATTACACGCGGTCATCCGGCAACGAGGAGGTCTAAAATGGCGAAAGGTAAAACTAAAATAAAAACCTAAAGCTAAAGCCAGGAAATAAACCGACATTTACCTTCAACCAGTATTGTTATGTAAACTTTGGCAATATTGGTTGTTCGTTTTCTTACTTTCCCCCACTCCATCGTTAATAAGATATTTATCTTGTTGTAAGCCTCGTTTATGCTATTTTTATCGGCATAATGTTAATCTTTTAGTGTAAATGAAAGAAATGGATTTTACGGAGACTAACATGAAACTAAAAACGAAAATATTAGCCGTCAGCCGCGATAGGATTCTTGTAAATTTACTCCACAGAGGGCTTAATAATGGCGATTTTGAAATAGTCTCTACCGAACAATCCGGCAACGGACTGAAGGATATCGTCGAGAGCGAACACCCGGCTTTCATCATCCTGGATATCGTTATGCCGTCACTGGATGGCGTTGGCACCTGTTTACAATTAAGACAATGGACGCAATCCCCCATTATGCTGCTTAGCACCTGGAATACCAGCAACGATATGGTACGTGGGCTTAACCTTGCCTGCGATAGCTACCTCACTGAGCCGTTCGGAATCGCCACGTTAAAAACACGGATAGAATATACTTTAAAACACCCGTCCATCGCTGTTTTGGACAATATTAAAGTCAGCAATAACTAATCTAAAACGTCACAGGTCGTTCAAGGCTTAGCTGGAAAATGCTAAGCTCTTTTTTTTACATATCATATGGGTGCCAACCCTTAATATTTTACGTTTTATTTACAGCTTTAACTTGTCTTTTTATGATTTATTACCCGCTTCAGCTATAAGCTATTTGTGTAACGAGATAAAGAGAGAGTAGAAGAAAGGATAGTATGCTCATACTGTGGTTCAGAAAAAATAGACCCTTTAAGCAAAACGTTGCAGACGGGAAGAATAACCAGCTTTTTCCCGAAGGTAATGATGTCGTTAAGCAATTCCGTCTGGAGCATCCGGATGTCGCCGTCAGCAATGCCAAAGACATCCTGACGGAAGACGGGAATTTACTGGCTTCGATAGAGGAGGTGAAGCTCTGGGAAAACATACAAAACTAGCATCTAAGAATCAACTCAACGTTGATTAATGAAGCCCCCCGCAAAAAACCGGGGGGCTTATTCTTTTTATGGGCTATACATTAGCTTGTCACACCATTTCAGATAATGATAAAATGTTCAATGCGGGCCGCTAGCTCAATTGGCAGAGCAGATGACTCTTAATCATCAGGTTCGAGGTTCGATTCCTCGGCGGCTCACCATCGCTTTCTTGTCCGTTTCCTCGAATATTTTTCGGAGGTTAATCAGATGACGCTAACACCAGAAGAACGAAAGAAAATCTACGAAGAGGAAAAAGCCAGGATTGAAGCCAGGCAGCAGCTGGAAAAGGAAAAAGGAAAGACATCATCGGAATCTACGCTAGACCTTAGCCAGAACATCGAAGGTGTGCTATGCTACGTGTTCGGCTGGGTTACCGGCATCGTCTTCCTTGTCCTGGAGCAGAAAAACCAATGGGTGCGTTTTCACGCCGCCCAATCTATAGTGGTCTTTGCTCCTTTGTGCATACTAACCGCTATCTTCGGCTGGATTCCTTTTGTTGGCTGGGTCGTTTCCACCATCATCTGGATTTTCGGCTTTATTCTGTGGTTATTGCTGATGTATAAAGCCTACCAGGGCGAGCGTTATAAACTGCCGATAGCCGGAAACATCGCCGAATCAATGCTGGGGATGGCGATAAACACTGCAGAGAGCCCCTCAACGAAATCTCCTCCTCCGGCGTCGGCAGCTGCACCTCCGCCTCCACCCCCACCACCGGCAGCAAAAGCAGCAAAAAAAGGTAAGAGCCGAAAATAGCCCGAGTGTCCGCTGTTTGACAGGATAACGATATATCTTATATGCTTTGGGTAGATTAGTATAACTATTATAGTAAATGCAATCCAGGAGGCAGCGCTATGACTAAGAATGGCAATTATATTCGTGAAAAAGCCAGGGACACGAAAGTTATCCGGCAAGCCGATGTTGTGGTGGTGGGCGGCGGACCGGGCGGTATCGGGGCGGCGGTTGCGGCAGCCCGGAATGGCGCGGATACTGTTCTTATTGAACGTTACGGCTACCTCGGCGGCATGGGTACGGGCGGCCTGGTAACGATTATCCCCCAGCTGGCCGACTTAACCGGCAAACAGCAGATTGCCGGTATTACCCAGGAGTGGATTGACCGCCTGATTGCCCGCAACGCTGTGGATATGCCCAAGAAAGAACACTGGGGCTCCCTGGACCCGGAACTTGTTAGATACTACTTCCAACGCAGTTTCTTTTACGCCCGACTCGACCGCGTGAGTTACGCCGCTATCATCGACGCCGAAATTTCTAAGATTCTCCTTAACGAAATGGTAGAAGAAGCCAAGATTAAGACTTACCTCCATGCCTGGGGCACCGAACCCATCATGGAAGGCAATCACTGCCGGGGCGTCATCATGGAGAGCAAGTCGGGACGTCAGGCAATCCTCGCCAAGGTTGTGATTGATTCTACCGGCGATGGCGACCTGTTTCCGTATGCCAATATCGAGTGCGAAACCGATATCCCGGCGCATTTCCGCATCGCTAACCTCGCCGTCTGCTTCTGGATTGGCGGGGTGAACTACCAAAAGATAACTGACTTCCGCCGCGACCATATGAAGGAATTCATGGATTTGATGCGCAAGGCTAATGAATACGGCGGACAGGGCGGCTTCATGACCAGCAATCTGCCCGACCAGGAATCAATGGTCTGGTTCCACAGCCGCTATCCTAATAAGAGCCAGATTGACGTTGAGGAATTGACCCGCGTTGAATTTCTGGGGCATAAAATCGCCGGCAAGACGATTGAGTTCTACAAGAAGAACGTACCGGGATTTGAAAAAGCCTTCCTCGTCCTCACTGACCCGCAGCTCGGTACGCGTTCCAGCCGCCGCATGGTCGGCGAATACTGGCTGACCGAAAAAGACCTGAATAACAACCAGCCTTTCGAGGACACCATCGCCATTTTCCCCGACCTCGACCGCGGGAATGATTCGTTGAACCATCCCAATATGTACATACCCTATCGCGCCCTGCTGCCCAAGAATGTGGACAACTTCCTGGTAGCCTGCCGCGCCTTCTCCTCGGATAAACACGTCCAAGATTACTTCAACCTTATCCCGCACTGCATCGCCTTCGGCGAAGCCGCCGGCACGGCATCCGCCATGGCGTTAAGCGCCGGCGTGGGTGTGAAGAAGGTGGACATAAAAGCTCTGCAGAAGCAGCTGGCCAAACAAGGCGTGCCGCTGCCGGACGTCACCAAAAAGGTGAACTATAAGTACACCGGCCCCGAGTTGAAAATGGCTGCTTTTACGCCGCCGCACTAGACGGATTCACCAAAGATAACTATTATAAGGGGTAGCTAATAACTACCCCTTTTTGTTTGGAGGTTTATATGCAAGCCATTAAAACAATCAGAGAACCCGCCCGTGATATTAAGGTCTGGCGCGAGGTGGATGTAGTAGTGGTGGGTGGGGGACCGGGCGGTGTAGCCTCGGCTATCAGCGCGGCCAGAAACGGTGCCAAGACGATATTAGTTGAAAGATATGGGCATTTAGGCGGTATGGCGACGGGAGGGCTGGTAAACATTATTCCTAACCTTTCCGACATCAGCGGCAAGCAGCATATTTACGGGCTGACGATGGAGTTGATAAATCGGTTGGATAAGCGGGGCGGCACTACCTATACCAAAAAGAAAGACCGCGGCTCCGCCGAGAAAAAAGCGGTGGACTATTACCTCGACGCCAATCTGGGGTGGTTTTACGTGCGCAAGGGCCAAAGCGGACAACAGCGAGTGCTTTATTCCGCTGTAGTTGACCCGGAGATACTTAAAAATGAATTGAATGAAATGGTTTTGGGGTCGGGGGCAGAACTTTTACTGCACTCCTGGGGCACACAGGTAATCATGGAAAACCACGCCGTCAGGGGGGTCTTTTTTGAGAGCAAGAGCGGACGGCAAGCCATTTTGGGCAAGGTGATTATCGACGCTACCGGCGACGGGGACATATTCGTGGCGGCGGGGGCGGAATACGATAACGAATGCGATAATAAACGTCGCACGGCCTGGCTGGCATTCGTCTGGTGGATGACCAACGTCAACCTAAGGAAATTCGATAAATTCAAAGCGTTACAGCCGGAAAAATACAAGGAATTAATGCAAGAACTGGGTAAGTTAGGCGGTTATCCGTTTTTCTTTAGGGGCATTCTGAAAAGCCAGCCCAATACCGTGTGGTATCACTCCATGCAGCCGCAGCCCCAGCGCACCGACGCTATGGACGTGGAGCAGTTGACGAAGATAGATATTCAAGCGCGTCGACGGGCGATAATTACACACGACTTTATGAAGAAATACGTGCCGGGCTTTGAAAAAGCATTTATTATGTTAACTTCCCCGCAGCTGGGCACGCAGGGCGGCCGACGCATTATCGGGGAATACACATTAACGGAAAAAGACCTGGATACGGACGAGGTTTTCGAGGACACGATTGCCGTACTGGCCAATAACGACTACGGCGATATATCCAATAAACACCCCACCCTCTGCATCCCCTATCGCTGCCTGGTGCCCAAGCGAGTGGACGGGTTATTGGTGGCGGGACGAGCATTCTCCTCGGCGGACACGATAAATGAGACGTTTAACATTATCCCGCACTGTATCGCCTACGGGCAGGCGGCAGGCACGGCGGCGGCTTTAGCTATTAAAGCCGGGATAGAGCCGCGTAAAGTGGACTACAAAGCGTTACGTGATAACCTGGTAAAGCAGGGCGTAAATATACCCAAGATTGAGAAGTTAGCGCCGTCAGTCGATAAAAGCCAGGGAAAAACGGATTACTATCAGAAGTATCGCAGTTAATGACTTTACCTAAACCCATTATCCATACCGACGAAAGTCGGTATCCAGGTAGTTCCCATGAGTGAATATTACGTATATATTTTAACCAACAAACGTAACGGCACTCTTTACACAGGGTGGACTAACGACCTTGTCCGCCGTGTTTACGAACACAAAAATGACTTCGTTAAGGGATTTACGAAAAAGTATGGTGTTCATACACTAGTATATTTTGAACAATGTGACGATTATGATGCAACACTCCAAAGAGAAAAACAGATAAAAGAATGGCAAAGAAAGTGGAAGCTGGAGTTGATAGAAAAAGTTAATCCCTTATGGCAAGATTTATACGATGAATTGCTGAAAAACAGCTAACCCAATGGAAACTGGACCCCGACTTTCGTCGGGGTGGTTTATTGTTTTAATCTTAAAATACGATTATTTAGCTGCCCCGGCCAGCGCCTTTTTCACGTACTCGTAACCAAGGTCAAAGGCTTTAATATTAATCTCCCCCACCTTGGCTTTAAAGCGCGATAGAATCGCCTCTTTAGCCGTCTCTTCTTTAACGGGCATCAGCCCCGTGCCGAATAAAGCCCCCAGCATCACCACGTTGGTTGCCTGAGTGCTCCCCGCCTCTTTGGCTAGACCGGAGGCGTCTAAAGTGATAATACGGTCGGTGACTTTTTTGAGTTTGTCAGTTATCTGTTCCGGCGTAGGATAGCCGCTCTGGCCAAGGTAAACTGTGTACGGCATGACGGTTGTGGTATTGAGAACAATCACGCTGTTTTTCGCCAGGTATTGGATATTCCTTAAAGCCTCCGACGGCTCCACGGCGATAAGGACGTCGCACTTGCCTTCCGGTGTCATCGGAGCAATAACGTCGCCGCCAAGTCTTAAGTTGCTAAAAACCGAGCCGCCCCGCTGCGCCATACCCAAAACCTCCGAGCCTTTAACAGCTACGCCGCCCCTGACGGCAGCATTACCCAGCAGTTCACTTACCAGAACGACGCCCTGTCCACCGGTGCCGCAAATAATAATGTTTATCTCTCTATTTTTCGTAGTCATCTTACTCTCCTGGTCCTTCCGGTGTCGGAATGATTGCCTCAAAGGGGCAGACCTGGGCGCAGACGCCGCAGCCCGGGCAGCCGGCGGCATCCACCACGACCTTGCCATTGTTATCCGTAATCAGCGCGGGACAGGCTAAAAGATTGATACATAGCTTGCAGTCGCACTGGAGGCAGCGTTTGGCTTCTTTGACCGCCATGTCCTTGGTCAAACCGGTTTCCACTTCCCTAAAGTTTTCCTTACGCTTGGCGACGGAAATGGTTGGCGTCGCCGAGCGGGACTCTTGATTGATGTCCCAGGTGTCAATAATCAGCTTACTTTCAAAAACTGCCTCGCCTTCGCGTCCGGCGTTCAGCGGCTCGCCCTTGAAGTATTTATCAATAGATTTGGCGGCTTTACGTCCCGCCGCCAGCGCCTGAATAACCGTCGCCGCACCAGTAACGACATCCCCTCCGGCAAAAACCCCTTTAACACTGGTCTCCAGCGTCACGGAGTCGGCTTTAATGTAGCCGCTGGATACCGCTTTAGCACTCGTACCGGTCATAAAAGCGAGGTCCGGCTCTTCACCTACCGCAGCGATGATAAGTCCGCTCTGGATAACAAATTCCGAGCCTTTGATGGGCACCGGACGGCGCCGCCCACTGGCATCCGGCTCGCCGAGTTCCATCTTAATGCATTCCAATCCGGTTACCTTATCGCCCTTGACCACGACCTTATTCGGGCCTGAAAGAAGCGTAAGTTTAACGCCCTCATGCTCTGCCTCATTAACCTCTTCGGCAATAGCGGGCATCTCGGCGCGAGAACGGCGATAGGCGATAGCAACTTCTTTAAAACCAAGGCGGACGCAGGTGCGGGCGCAGTCAATAGCCACATTGCCGCCGCCCACCACCACAACCTTATCCTCCGGCTTTATCTTCTCGCCGGTATTGACTTTATATAAAAATTCCGTGCCGTCAATCACGCCTTTGGCATGCTCATTCTCAATGCCAAGGCTGCGTCCCTTGTGCGCGCCGGCGGCGACAAAGACGGCATTGTAATCCTTCTGCAGATTCTCAAGTTTAACGTCCTTGCCCACACGGGTATTGAGTTTTATTTCTACACCCAGCTTCTTGATAATATCCGTTTCTTTGGCGAGGATATCGCGGGGGAGGCGGAACTCTGGAATGCCCACCGTCATCATACCGCCCAGTTTTGAATTCGCTTCAAAAATGGTGACTTTATAACCCATCTTACGGAGGTCATAAGCCGCCATGATACCGGCCGGACCGCCGCCAACAATAGCTACTTTTTCTTTCTTGGCTTCCGCGATAGAGTAATCATCATTATATTTGCCGAAATCGGCCGCGGCTCGCTTTAGGGCGTTGATGGATATAGCTTCTTCAACCTCGCTGCGTTTGCATTTAGATTCGCAGGGATGGGTGCAAACCCTGCCGATAATACCGGGGAAGGGAAGATTCTTTTTAATCAGAGCTAAAGCTTCGTCAAACCTGCCTTGCTGAATCAAGCCGACGTAGCCGCGGATATCAATATGCAGCGGGCAGGTAGCCTGGCAAGCAGGGGGAGCCCCGGCCATACACTTAGTCTGGTCGACGACGTAGGGAACGATTTTCGCGCCGGTTTTGCGTTTTTCCCGCTGGTCTAAAATATTGCAGAGTCGACGGGCAACAATAACCGAGGGACCCTGAAATTTAATAGCTCTTTCTACAACATCAATGAGTTTGGGCAGGTCAAAGGAATCAACCACCTCGACGAACTTAATACCGCTGCCCCGGGCAATGTCCTCGATTTTTACGTTAATCGTGGAATCGGGGTTAGCGCCGGGGTGTGGCTGGAAACCAGTCATACCGGTAGTGGAGTTATCTATTACCACCATCACCAGGGGGGACGTAGTATAAACCGCGTTAATCATCGGCGGGATGCCGGAGTGGAAAAATGTGCCGTCGCCAAGATGGGCGATGACCGGAACGTCCAGCAAATGCGCGAATCCGTTGCCCAGCCCGAAAGCCCCGCCCATACAGACTGCCGTATCGTCGGAATTCAGCGGCGGGTTGGCAGAGAGGGCGTAACAGCCGATATCGCCGGTTTTGACCGGTTCCTTGCCGGTAGCCTGCTGGTAGCGGCGGGCGGCAATGTTAATGGCGTAAGCCGAAGCGCGATGGGGACAGCCGGCGCACATTGTTGGGGGGCGGAGGGGCAAAAGGGCGGCCGTCTCTTCCCTTAATTTATCAATAGCGGCGAAATCAACTGGCGGTTTGGCGCCGGTCAGTTTGCTCAAAGCCTCGGCTACCACCCGACTTCCTAATTCACCGGCTAAAGGAACGACGTCTTTGCCGTGGATTTTTACGTTAATGCTGTTTTGCTGGGCGATGACTCTCACACTGTCTTCGACGAAAGGTTCAAGCTCTTCGATAACCACCACCTCCGGCACGGATTTCAGGAATTGCTGCGTGAGTTTTTCCGGCATGGGATACGGTGTGCCGATTTTAAAGATAGAAATACTATCTTCCAGACCCAGCCACCTGATTGCTTCTAAAGCATATCCATAAGATATGCCGCAGGTAATAACGCCCAATTTGGCGCCTTTTCTAATGGTTAAATGGTTATATGGGAGGGTATCAACGATGCCCTTGATTTTCGCCATGCGCTGGATGACCAGCCGGCGGTTAACGCGGTAGTTGGCGGGGAGGCAGACGAGTTTAACGGGGTCTTTAACGAATTTAGCCTGCCTCTTTTCTGCCTCAATGCCGCCAAGAACGACATTAGAGCGGGCGTGGCCGATACGGGTGACCGACCGCAGCATAAACATCTGGCCGAATTCCTCGGAAAGGCGGAAGGCATCAACCATCATGTCCTTGGCTTCCTGCGCGGAACATGGCTCCAGCACCGGAATATATGCCTGACGGGCGAGATAGCGGTTATCTTGTTCGTTCTGCGAGCTCCATTGACCGGGGTCGTCGGCGGAAATGACCACCAGACCGCCGCGGGCGCCCATATAGCTGGCCGTCATAATGGGGTCGTGAGCGACATTCATGCCCACGTGCTTCATGATTGATAAGGAGCGCAGGCCGCTGATAGACCCCGCCAACGCCACCTCAAAAGCGACTTTTTCGTTAATAGACCACTCGGCGTACATGCCGGTGTTTTTCGAGTTATTCACCAGCGTTTCGGAAATTTCACTGGATGGCGTGCCGGGGTAAGCGGCGACGACCTGCACGCCGGCTTCAATAGCCCCACGGGCGATAGCCTCGTTGCCGAGCATGAACATTGTGACGCCGGGGGCATCGGATGTTAAAGTGACTTCAGCTACCTTGTTCAAGACAGTCCTCCTGACCGGAGCATGGATTACTCCATACTAATGTAGTCAAAATAAAGGGGGTTTTCGGGATACTAAAAAAAGTTCTTTCTCTATATATTTTACACGCAATTACGTATGATTGGCAAACGGATTGACTTAAAATGAGCAGTAATATAATATTGGGACATCTGGAGAAGGAGGTTTCCTCATGTCACTGGAAAAACTGGCGGATAAGTTTATTAAAGCCGAAACCGAGGCCTGGGTAAATGGTAATGTAGATGCCCTAGACGAAATTGACGCGCCCGATGTCTTTGTTCACTCAATTCCTCCCATGCCAGACACTAAAGGATGCGACGCCCACAAACAGTATATAGCCACAGCACGAAAAATCTTTAACAATATTAGGTTCGAGTGGAAGCATGTAATGAGCGAAGGCGATATATTCGCGGTTTTTTACACCGAACAGGCGACGGTTGCCGGTGAAATACCGGGTATACCAATGCCGACCGGAGCTAAAGTATCCGCCGGTGTAACCTGCATCTGCCGGGTGAAGAACGACAAAATTGCCGAAATATGGTTTACCGGTTCTTTTACGATTGATAAATAGCCGGTCTATCTGAACATAATCACGTTGCGTATCACGTCGCCCTTTTCCGATGAAACCAGCGCTTCGTTGATTTTTTCAAAGGGATAATGGCCGGAAACAAGCTCGTCCAGTTTTAGTCGCCCCGCTTTATATAGTTCAATCAGACGGGCGATATCAATGCGGAGTTTTACCGCCCCCATCGCGCTGCCGGTCAACTTTTTACCGCCCATAAAGTCCAGCGGCGTCCAGTCGGTCATTTTCTCGCCGTGCCCGTGGCCGATAATATTAACCAGGCCGTCACGAGCAGCCATCATAAAGCCCATGCGTAAAATTTCTATTCCCGCCACCGCAACGATAACGTAATCCGCTCCTCGTCCGTAGGTTATGTCAAATACCTTTTTAATGGGGTCTTTCTCCGTCTTAGTATTGACCGTATGTGTCGCGCCGAAGACTTTAGCGTTCTCCAGTTTGTTGTCCTTCACATCTACGGCAATAATCGGATAAGCCCCTACGTACTTCGCCCCCTGTATCGCGTTGAGGCCTACGCCCCCACAGCCGACCACGGCGACACTGCTATTCACAGTTACCTTCGCCCGGTATAATATCGCCCCGAACCCGGAAATAACGCCGCAGGCAAGCAGGCAAGCCCTATCCACCGGCAAGTCATCAGGCACTTTCACCAGATTAACTTCGGGGATAGTGGCATATTCGGCAAAACCGGCCACCGCGCCGGCGTACTGCGTCAGGCGCTGTCCCTTTTTGTTGACGTATTTTCCTTCTTTGTATAAATAAAGCCGGTTGGT
>Ga0184636_1000125_pt1 | contig 18256 bp, 20 predicted proteins | sample PLM3_60_b2_FD_133164 | JGI IMG/M metagenome (GOLD analysis project Ga0184636, IMG submission 133164) | Groundwater sediment microbial communities from an aquifer in East River, Colorado, USA - PLM4_90_b2 | ecosystem: Environmental > Terrestrial > Soil > Riparian zone | place: USA: East River... | reverse complement strand
CACTGAAGGATTACACTTATTTTTAACATATTTTACGCATATTTTCAAGTTGGTGTGCCCATTTACACCTACGCCAACCATCCCGACGAAAGTCGGGATCCAGCCCCTTTTTCCCCTAAACCAACTATTAGTTACTAATAAATAACTACTCCTTTTGACCCCTTCCAGTGATGCACAGTATAATTTTCATATGCCCCCCAATACTGTGAATAGAAAAGCTCGTCGCATTACTGTTGCTTTAGACAGCCTCGGCTGCAAGCTAAATCAGGCGGAAATACAGTCGCTCGCCCGCCAGTTTGAAGCCGCCGGCTATCGTTTGGTGGAGCCTGATGCCAAAGCCGATATCTTCATTCTTAATACCTGCACGGTCACTCATGTCGCCGACCGCAAATCGCGCCACCTCTTAAGGATGGCGCGCCGCCGCAATCCTGCCACCCGCCTTATCGCCATCGGCTGTTACGCCCACCGCGCCCCGGAAGAATTAAGCCAAGTCGAAGGAGTAGAACTTGTCCTGGGCAATGACAAAAAGATGAATCTGCTTGACTTGCTGACCGATTTCGACAACCAGCATCAAGCTAATCCCATTTCCTCTAACTCTCATGTTAACCGTCGTACCCGTGCCTTCCTGAAAATCCAGGATGGGTGTAAAAACTTCTGCGCTTACTGCATCGTGCCTTACGTGAGGAGTCGGGAATATTGCGTGCCGGTGGATAATGTATTAGCGCAAATTAAGAGCCTCATCGCTGATGGCTATCGTGAGGTGGTCCTCACCGGGACGGAAATCGGCGGTTATCAATCCGATGATGTTAATCTGGGAGGGCTTATTAAGCGTATCCTCGCCGAAACACCCCTCCCGCGCTTGAGACTCTCCTCCCTTCAGCCCCACCACTTTTCCCCCGAACTGATAAAACTCTGGCAGGATGCCCGTTTATGTCCCCATTTTCACATCTCGCTTCAGAGCGGCAGTGATAGTATTCTGAAAAGGATGAAACGCCGCTACTCTATTAAAGATTACCGAAAGGCTGTTGAACTTATTCGCAGTGTAGTGCCGGACGCGGCGATAACTACTGACGTTATCGTCGGTTTCCCCGGCGAGACTGACGCGGAGTTTCAGGAAACTCTCAAGTTTTGCCGCGAAATGCAGTTCGCCCGCATCCATGTATTCCCCTTTTCCCCCCGCCCCGGCACGGCTGCCGCCACAATGCCGGAGCAGATTTCAGACGCGGTTAAGAAGGAACGCAGTAATGATATGCTTGCCCTGTCAAAAGAAAGCGCCAAGGCTTTTCAGCAGCGCTTTATCGGCAAGATTATAGACGTCCTCTGGGAGCAGAAGTCGCGAGATGTCTGGTCTGGTCTCACCGGCAACTATATCAAGGTATATGCTAAAAGCAGTAAAACTCTAACTAACCTCATCCTCCCCGTCAAACTCCTTAAGCTCTACCGTGACGGGGTTTGGGGAGATATCTTATAAATGGTTTCCAAAAAAGATATTATTTATCCCATCATTTATGTTATAATTTCAATATTAACCGCGTAACTCCTCTGAGGGCAAATGTCCTGCCCGTTTTTTCGTTTCCGTTCTTGTTGAGGGTGAAGGTGTTTGTATCCTAAGATATAAATGGATTTTGGAGGTCTACGATGGCTGTAAAAATGAATCTTGAAGAGTTTGTGAAAACGGCGGAAAGAGTCCGTGCCAAAGCTAAAGCCGAGGGCCGCCTGCTGGACGACCCCTCCGAGGATGTCCTGCGGGCTTTAGTCGCCAAAGAAGAAACTGTTGTTAAAACTATCTATAACAACTTCGTCGCGGAGAGTGAGCCGACATCACGGTCACAGATGTTCACGAAAAACAGCGTTGATGATGAATTTGGGGAGGACGAGCTTAAACTCCTCCAGAATTGCGAAAAAGCCCTGGCTAAAGAAAAGCTTATTTCCATCGACCGTGTTGTGGGCAATCCGAATAGCGATACGGTCGTCCGACTTATCGTCCCCACCAAATTCGCCCATGTGGCTTATGGCGGCAGGAATCTCTTCGCGCCGGTGTCTAAGCCGGTGAAAAAACCCGACTATCAGATTGTCTTCTTCGGCGACGCCGCCTGGCAGACCAACAAGTCCAAGCCCCTCCCCCAGAAAGACATCACCATCCGCCTGGCTTTTCTGGATGATGGACGGGCGGTGAAAATTATCCGCAACAGCAACTATATCGGCGAGTATAAGAAGGGCGTCTTTGCCTCCGAGGACTGGGTGGCGAAGACTCGCCGCGGCGGCATCTTCCTCCATGCCGGCTGCCGTGAGGATTATCTGCAGTCGGCTCATGGCGCGTATAAACCGGTGCGTACCTTACTCATCGCTTTAAGCGCCAACGGTAAGACCACCACTACCTGCAAGATTCTGGCCCGTAAAGGTATGGAGCGTTCCTGGCTCATCCAGGATGACGGCGGCACGCTGATGCCGGACGGCTCTTTTCACGGTTTTGAGGCGGGCGGCGTTTTCGTTAAGACCGAGGGCATTAATCCCGGTGAGCAGGTGGAAATCTTTTACGGCTTGTTGAAAGCCGAGACGGTCTGCGAGAACGTCTGCGTTAAAGCCGACGGTGATTTTGACTTTGAAAACTTCGAACGTACATCGAACGGCCGGGCGGTGGTCTTAAGACGGGACTTTATGCACGCCAGCCCCCATATTGATGTCGAATCTGTTGATAATATCGTCCTTATTACGCGCGGTCCCACCATCCCCGCCATCTGTAAGCTGAACCTCCAGCAGGCGGCCGCTTTAATGGTACTGGGGCAGGCGATGGAATCCTCCGCCGGCGACCCTACTAAAGCCGGCACCATCCGCACCGAGTTTTTCTACGACCCCTTTGTGGCGGGTGATAGGGCGGAACATGCCAACCGCTTTTACGATATCCTGAAGAATCTCCCCCACATTAACTACTACCTGATGAACACCGGGTCAATAGGCGAGGGTTATCACTACAAGAAAATCGATGTTCGCCATACGATGGATATTCTTGATTCCCTGTTGCGCGGCGGACTAGAGGATTGGATGGATTCTCCCTCCGGCTTTAAAGTGCCGACGGCAATCCGCGCCGTAGACGACATGTTGGTGCACCCGGAAAAGCTTTACACCGTAGCCGAGTTCGAGCAAAAGCAAAAAGAGCTTAATAAAGTCCGCTACGACGCCATCGAGAAAATCGGCAGTAAGCTTAATGCTAAAGTGCGTAAGGTCTTCGGGAATATGAAGTAGAATAAGACTAAATAACAATAACTATTTTGGTGGAGTTATTATCAGGTAACTCAATTGAATACAGAAATATTTGATGAACGGTGTAAGATTGCTAGAAAAGCAATGGATTCTGGCGAAAATAACCGTGCCTTAGATATTACAAGAGAAATCCAAGCTAATAAGGATCAATACATAACATCTATCCCCAAAAATTATTGTATTAGTATTTCTGAACTTCTAATAGACATTGGTTATCTGTTAAATAAAGAACTTGTTGTTCAAGAAGGCATTAGTTTACTCGAAGATAATTTATGCTTATTAGGAAATGACAAAAAATTCGCACAATATGTATACTATAATCTTGGTAATGGTTACTTTGACCTGTTTAATATAATACGGAGACAGCAGTCTTCCCCTCTTTTTTTTGATGATAACGAACTAAATAAAATTAGAAATTATTACAGTATTTCTCTTCAACATAAATCTGATGACATTCATACAACTTCTCAAACATTTGTTAATCTCGGAAACTGTTACAACGTTTTGGGTAGAGTTTTGGATGCTATGGAATGTTATGACAAAGCACTAGAACTAGAACCCAATCATGGAATGGCTTTAGGTAGCAAAGGAATTGGTTTGTATAAGTATGCAAAAGTTTCGGGAAAATATCAATACCATTTTCTGAAAGAAGCATATCAACTAATATCGCTTGCATTAAAAACAGGGGTTATTAAAGAAGCCAAAAACCCACTAAATAACTATCTTGAAAAAATACACCAAATATTTATAGGAAAAGAAGATGATCTCAACAAACCTTTGAAAAAAACCGGTATCACAATAGAAAGTGGGGTTGGTCTCGAAAAATCGTTACTTAACTTTTGTCTTCAAAACAGGCTTTATTTAAACGTCTGTAATTATTGCCAATGTTGTAATACAGCAGTCGGTGATTCAGCGATAATAGACAGGATGATTTTACCCAGTATTGAAGCAAATCACGTGAATTGGCCAAAAAACGATATATATCTTCGGCTTTCAAAAAACCTAAATCAAATTAAGCAAGAATATGTTTCAGCTAGATTTTTATTAGTATTGTCCAGATATAAAAACTTGGATTTAAAGTTCGTAGATAAGCGTGTTAGAATTATCGACACTTTAGACTATTCCTCATGCAATATCTATGTTGAATTACTGAAGTTATCTTTTGCTAATTTTTATAATGTACTAGATAAAGTTGCTTATTTCATTAATAATTATTTGATATTAAATGTTGTCCCTCATAAAGTTGATTTTCATTCTATATGGTATGAAGAAGAAAAATCGAAAACAATCCGACAACAAATTATTAATACCAACAACATAAGCCTTAATGCTTTATTTAATATTCATCTTGACTTTCAAGAAGGTTTATTCAAAAAGATAAAGTTAATTCGCCATAAGCTTACCCACAGATTTCTCAATGTTAGGCCAAGTTTTGAAGATGATGAAAATATATCGGAAAGTTCTCTATATGAGCATACGATAGAATTGGCTAAAACAACGAAAAACGCAATTCTTTATTTACTACAATTTGTCTATTTGGAAGAATGTAAAAAAGAAAAACAAAATAAAGGGATTACATTACCATTATATGCCCAAGATATCCCGGATGATCTTAAGTATGTCTAAATAAAGATTCAAGTTCATTTCCTCCAACTCTTCCCCCCCCTTTCCCCTCTTGCTTTCCATTGAAATATATGACAATATATATATAGAGATATATAAACGTTCGGGGGATTCCTATAATGACTAATCATCAAGATAAAGAGCTATTCCGACTCAAAGCCCGTCTCTGCAAAACCTTTGCCGACCCCACGCGGCTCATGATTATCAATGTACTCCGTTCGGGGGAGAAAACGGTGGGGCAAATCCAGTCGGCTTTGGGCTTACTCCAGCCGGTTGCATCGCGCCACCTGGCTTTACTGCGCGAACGCGGCGTCGTTAAAGCGCGGCGCAATGGGACGAACGTGATTTACAGCTTGTCTGACCCAAAGATAATCGCCGCCTGCGATATGATGCACAATATACTTCTCAGCCAGATGGCTAAAGATAAAGATGCGGCGGAAAGGCTCATAACCGCCTCATCTCAAAAATAAAAACAGGAGGACACGAAAATGGCTAAAGAAAAAGACAACGGCACTACCATCATCGTCATGAGCGGGGACCAGGACAAAATGATTGCGGCCTTCAACATCGCGTTAGGTGCGGCGGCTATGGGCAAGGAAACCAATATGTTCTTCACCTTCTGGGGCATTAAAGCTATTCAGAATGGCAACTTCACCGGCAAAAGCCTGTTCGGCCGCATGATAGGTTTACTCAATCGCGGCGGCATCAGCCGCATCGGCCCCTCTCGCTTTAACATGTTCGGCATGGGGCGCTGGATGTTTAAGGTGATGATGAAGAATCACAACATCCCCTCGCTGGCCGAGCTTCGCCAGACGGCGCTGGATTTAGGCGTCAAACTCTGGCCCTGCCAGATGAGTATGGAAGTCATGGAAATTAAACCCGAAGACCTCATTAAAGGCGTCCAGAATTCCTGCGGCGTCGCCGCTATGCTGGAGATGTCCGACCGCTCGAAGCAAACCCTCTTTATCTAGCCTGAAGCCTTGAATATAATTGGGGAGAGAACAAAATGGCAGAAGAAATTAAAGCTAACGTTAAGCTGAATCTGGAAGGACTGATGTGCCCTATGCCGGTCGTCCGCATAAGTAAAGCCATAAAAGACGCAGCCGTGGGTGCAGTTATCGAGGCAACCGCTACCGACCCCGGCGTGCTGATTGATATCCCGGCCTGGGCGCGCACCACCGGCAACGAAGTTATCAAAATCGAACGCGAAGGCAAGATAGTTCACTTCTTCGTGCGGAGGCTAAAGTAAGTGGTATGGATTTCTCTAACCCGTCTTATCTGGTCCTGATTATTTCGCTGGTTATTGGTCTGGGCGGACTATTGGTGAGGGTAGCCCTTTTGTCCTCCCATCCCAGCGTTAAAGACCCCTCCCCGCCCCGAATCCCACTGATTAAAGCACTGGTTTATTCCTATACTCTGGGTATGCTGCCCTGGAAAAAAGAAAGCGCCAGACTGCATAAGCTTGTTTACTTAAGAGGCGTTTTGCTCCACCTGGGCATTTTCGCCAGCATCGTTCTTCTCTGGGTGAGTCTTTTTGTTGATATCAAATCTCTTAGCGGCACAATAGCTTTCAGTCCGTTCCTGGGTTTGGGATTTTTGGCCGGTCTGGCGGCTGTTATCGCGCGTATTGTTGATAGAAATCTTCGCTCCCTGAACCGCCCCGATGATTTTGTTTCGCTCGTTTTAGTAACGCTGATGGTGTTATCGGCGTTCGGCTATGTTCTCGATATTACCAGCCGCGAAGTTTTCTGGGGCGTTGTCAGCGCCATGCTGCTCTATCTCCCATTTAGCAAGATACCTCACGTGGCTTACTTTTTCTTCGCTAAAAATGTATACGCTGTTTACTTTGGACGGCGCGGTGTAATGCCGGCGCCGAAAAGGCCAGCTTGAGGAGTATGATTTAGTGACTACCGATACACAAGTAAATGTTCCTGAAAATTATAAGAAAATACTGCCGCAAGACGTCGCTATTGCGCTGGAAACGTGTGTGCGCTGCGGCCTCTGCACCGAAAGCTGCCATTATTACCTGAACAATCCCAAGCCGGAGTTTATTCCAGCCCATCGCGCCGAAGTATTTCGACGTATGCTTCGTAAGAACGATTATTCAGCAAAATCTTTAGGGGCAATGTCGGATATAGCATTTTCCGATTGTACATTATGCCGACGCTGTGTGATGACCTGCCCGTTGGGTGTTGATACCGGTCTGTTGATGCGTCAGGCACGAAGTCTGGCGGTGGCTGCGGGAATGGCGCCGGAGATTTTAGTTCAGCTCGCCGATACTGCCATCAGTCGCGGTGAAAATATCGAGCTTTTCCGTGAAATGTATATTGAAAACATCAAACTCCTGGAGGATGAAGTCCGAGAGCGTACCGGCGACCCTAAAGCTGCGATACCGGTAGAAAAGAAGGGCGCGGATATCTTATTCGTGGCTCTTTCTGGTGCACACAGTATTATTCCTCCGGCCATTCTCTTCAATTACGCTAAAGCCAACTGGACGCTTAGCCTTTTTGAGGCGTCAAACTACGGCATATTGATTGGCGACACAGACCGCGCCAAGAGGATAACCCAGCGCATTGTTGATGAAGCCAAACGACTTGGCGTCAAGGAAGTTGTCGTGGGTGAGTGCGGTCATGCCTATAATACCCTGCGCTGGGAAGCCCCCAAATGGTTCGGGGGCGAATTCCCTTTCCGCGTCCGCCATATTATTGAAGTTATGGCGGAGTGGATTAGCGAAGGTCGTCTCCCGCTCGATAAGAGCGCCAATAAAGTGCCAGTGACTTACCACGACGCCTGCAATCTGACGAGGAACGGCGGACTGCTCGAGGAGCCGCGTATAGTGCTGCGCGCCGTAGTTGAAGACTTTAGAGAAATGACTCCGAATAGAGAAGATAATTACTGCTGCGGTGGCGGCGGCGGTATCATCGCTGTTCCCGAATGGGATAGTAAACGTATGGGGGCGGGAAAACAGAAAGCCGAACAGATTAAAGCCACGGGCGCAAAAATAGTGGTCGTTGCCTGCGATAACTGCCGTATCCAGATGAACGACTTGAATGAACACTATAAATTGGATGTCACCGTAGACGGTATAACCGAACTTGTCATTAACGCGATTATTAAGGCGGTGAAAGGTTCTTGAAAAAAAATGGCGCGCCTGGAGGGATTCGAACCCACGACCCTCGGTTCCGAAGACCGATGCTCTGGTCCGCTGAGCTACAGGCGCACAATGCTCATTATACCTAGTAGCGTAAGCTTGGTCAAAGCAATTAGCGATTACGTCAATGAATTGCTGGGATTCTATATATTGACTCCTTAGACGTTAGTCTAATATACTTAAAATAAGAGGTGAAAATATATAACCAATAACCAAAAAATAATCTGGTTGGTATTCTTGGCGCTTGTTGGTGTTTTGGTTATATATAAAGAGTAATCTATGAAAAAGACACGAAAATATGCTTTTATTGGTGTTCTAGTTATCATCTTGTTCGTAACGCTGATGGTGTCGCCATTCCAGGCAAAGGTAGAAGCTACTTGAGGCGGTACTGAAAGTCAGCTGACCGTGTATGTCAGACAGAGTGAAGGCGGCACCGTTAAAATAGGAGATACCACTCCTTCTTTATACCCGGCTACGGCGAATTTTACTAACGGCACAATTGTTACTATTGAAGCAACACCGGTGGCCGGTTATCGGTTTGATGGCTGGGGTGGAGATATATCTGGCAATACCAACCCCGCTACAATTGCAATGGATTGCAGTAAACTCATAATTGCAAACTTTACTCGAATAATTTATACAGTTATAATTGACGTTAGCGGCAACGGGACGACTTTTCCGCCAAAAGGCACGTATACATATTACGAGGGCCAAATTGTAGAAATCAGCGCCAGAGCAGGTGATGGCTGGCATTTTAGTAACTGGACTAGTAATGTGGGAAGTCCAGATTCAGCCAATACTACAGCAATCATTAGTTCCAATATGACTATAACGGCCAATTTCGCTGAATATACGCTTCCCTGGTTGCTGATTGGTGGTATTATCGATGGAGTTTTAATCTTAATTGTTGTTATCCTCTTGGTTTTAAGGCGGCGGAGAAAATGAAACGCCCTGATCCCAGCTATTGATATAACTCAAGTAAAAAGTCCGGAATTATTGTAACTGGAGGAGATTGGGGTGGGTGGAGGGATTTGAACCCTCGATCTTCAGGGCCACAACCTGACGCCTTAGTCCCCTGGGCTACACCCACCACGAGAACGTTCTAATTATAGCGGAAATCCGCCCCACCCTTCAATTGTATTGTTTGGAGTGAGTCTGTCGAACCACTTGTGATGAGCCTGCCGAATCATCATTTCTCGCTTAACTTTACGATGGTAACACCTTCGCCGCCCTCCCATTTCTCCCCCGCCCTGAAGCTCTTCACCAGCGAATGTCGCCCCAATTCCCGCCGCACCTGCTCGCGCAGTGCCCCCGACCCCTTGCCGTGGATTATCTTAATCTGCTGGAATCCCGCCATATATGCGTCGTGTAAAAATCTTTCCACCTTGGGCAGCGCCTCGTCGATAGTCAGGTAGCGCAGCCGCAGTTCATCGGGCGCCGGGGGATCGGAATAATAGTCTTCTTCTCTACTCATACCTTCTCTGCCAGTTTGGCTAGCGTCTGAGCTTTTTGATATGCGGTTTTCAGGAAGCCTTCTACGGTAAACCCTTTATTAGCTTCGGGCCCATCCACTTCAAGCATTATTGTTCCTGTATAGTTTTTGGGGAATTGCCTCATTATTTTTTGCCAGTCTATACTGCCATATTCCGGCAGCAGGTGGTCGTCGTTGACTCCGTGATTATCAGAAAAGTGCGTCACCGCCAGCAGGTGGCCCCACCTCGCCAGGGCCTGGTGCGGGAAATTTTTAGCAATGTTGTCATGCGATGAATCGAAACAGAACCCGAGGTTTGGAGAATTGATATTGGAGAAAACATGGTCCAGGTAATGGTTGGCTTTATTTTCGACGTTCTCTGTGGCGATAATTACGCCGAGCTTTTCCGCCTGTCTTACTAGTCCGCCGATGAGTTCCAGCCCGCTCTGATTGGGTGGTGGAGGTGTTTCGCCGATGGTTAAATGCATTACCATGTTGGGGATTTGGTGTCGGCCGCAATAGTCCAGCCCGTCTGTAAGCTCTTTAAGTACTAACGCCCGCTCGTCTTTTTCCGCCGACCACAGGTAATTAGCGTGCCAGAAGGACGCATGGATGTTGTCTAATGCCAATCCGCTTTGGCGTACAATCCCGGGCATGGCATCTGCTTGGCCCGCTTTTATCATGGGGTTTTCCTCGCCGAACCATAAACACGTCGCGTTAAAACCGGCTTTGGCCATCAGCTTAACGCTTTCCGCCAGCGGTATGTCGTATCTGTAATACTCAAAGATTCCTATCGGCAGCATTCCTGGATAGCCCTCTTACCTTTACATAATGTACTAAACAATTCACTCGTAATTAGCTTCGATTTGTTTCTCCTAGAACTCATTTTGATGGATGATGTCCTTTAACTTCCTCTTTGGCACGTGCCGTACGCCCTTATCGTCCACCCAGACATTTAGCGAGTCTTTAGCTTCGTCCGCCACCGGGGTTTCGTCGGGATACCCCATCGCGATAACTAAAGCGATATCGTAACCATCGGGTATTTCCAGCAGCAGCTTTAAGTCAGCCTCGTTAAACATCAATATCGGGCAGCAGCCTAAGCCCTGTTCCACTGCCTCCAGTAAAATATTCTCCGCTGCAAGTCCCACGTCTACGAGTGTGACCCGTCGCCGGTTGATGTCGCTTTCCATTGTCTTATTTATCAGGACGATGGTATAAGCTTTGGGCGACTGTTCCGGTCGGGGACCACCTTTATCTGGCGGTAACTTGGCCGACCCGCCGATATGCTCGAATATCCCCGGCAGCACTTTGGCGTCGTTAATAACGATATATTCGCAGCATTGCTGGTTTCGCCCGCTTGGCGCTAATCTTGCGGCGTCAATACATTTTTCCAATGTTTCGTAAGGTACGGCTTTATTCTTGAACCGCCTTATCGAACGTCGTTTTTCTATTGCTTCGAAAACTTTCATTGCTTTACCTCCTGAACTTAATATTCCAGCTGTTTTTTCAGCTTATTTAACATCGCTTTCCAGTGCGTGCCTCGCCAGTAGATGCGTTGACATGAAGGGCACTCCATATATTGGGTTTGCGTTTTATAAACGTAGGGAGGGACTTTGTCCTTTACTTCGTTATGGCTCTTGTCTATGAGTTGCTGGTTGCACTCCAGGCAAATAGTGAAAGGGCGTGATTGAGTCTTAATGTCTAAAGAAGATGCCAGCTGCTGTATTTGCTGTTCTGGCTCTTCGGTTCTAAAAAGAACCGCCTTAAGCCGTCCGCTAATAACTACCCGCCTTTTCATGATGCCCGTATCCCGCGTCAATAAAATTCTATTTTCAAATAGAGCTTGCTTGACCATTTGCGAGTCGTCCTCTCCCTTGAAAAATACGCTGTCAAACCCCAGCATCCGCAGCCACCGCGCCAGCTTGCCCACATTCTCGTCAACGATAAAGCGTAATTCGTTAACCAGTTTATTCCCCGCCTAAATTTTAATTTTCATGCCCTCACGGCCAAAGCGTATCTTAATAGATAATGCTCGTTCAACTCCTCGTATTTCAGCTTTTATTTCTTTTTCGATGAGAGGGTCCAGATGCACCAGAACGACCTGGGGTAAATAGCCTCTAATTTTCCGGAAAGACTCCAGTTCTTTAAAGACGAGAAATGGGGAAAGGTGACCTGCCTTGCGCGGCCCTTGCTCGTTATCATTTAACATTGTCATTTCAGCCATCATTAAATGCGGGCTAATTTGTTTCCAGCAATCTTCCAGCCCCGGGCCAGTATCTGATGTAATAAACACCTTTTTCCCATCATACGAGGTGATTTCATAGCCTACGGTTGGCACGGCATGATTTACCGTTATCGGGAGAACGCCATATCCCGCGATTGATACAGCCTTGCCGGGCTCAAGGATATTGAAATGGAATACCGGCTTTTCCGGCGGTCTTTCCGCCCAGTTTGGAAAAACAACATTGTTAAGCAGGTGTGTTGTTAAAACGTCATAAACGGGTTGGGTGGTATAAATTTCCAGCGACGTTTTTAACATGAAGAGGTTCATCCCGAGCATTGGGATATCCCGCACGTGGTCGTAGTGCTGGTGGGTGAGTAGAATAGCCTTAAGATTTTGTTGTTGCTCGATAGTTAGGTGGGATGTTAGCCCGCCGGCGTCCACAGCCAGGATATCGTCAATCAATATACATTCACAGCCGGTTTTCTTTGTCTCAATATTATGCGCGCCGAGAATACGTATCTTCATCAGGCTTTTTCCTTTTCCGAGATGGTAAAGGGGTTATATTTAGTGTGATTATCGTAGGTATCAATGCCCTCTTGGCGTTTCAACCAGGCGATAATAATATAGGTCACCGGCGTGAAGATGACTTCTATGGCGACTTTACACACCCAATGATTCCATATCATCGTTAGTACGGTGGCGCCGGTGCCGATATATCCTATCGTGATAAATAGTGAAGTATCCAGCGCCTGCCCGATAATCGTCGAGCCGATGGTCCGACTCCACAACCAGCGGCCTTTGGTAAAAATCTTCATCCTGGATAATACGTATGAGTTAGCAAATTCCCCAACAATGTAGCCGCAAAAAGAGGCGGCTAAAATGCGCGGCGCAACCCCGAGGATACTCACATATGCCTGCTGGTCGCTCCAGAAGCTGGCCGACGGCAATATCTGCCCTATCCAGGCAAAGAAGACAAAAATGAGGTTACAGATAAAACCGAGCCAAATTACTCTCCTGGCGGTGCGGTAGCCGTAGACTTCGGTGAGAACATCGCCGAATATATAACTTATCGGGAAAACAAAGATAGCCGCCGGCAGGGTGAATGGTCCGAGGCTGACTACTTTAACGGCAATGATATTGGCGGTAATAAGGCAGGTGATAAATATGGCGGTAATTATCACCAGGCGATAAGAAATTTTCATTAACTAAATCCAGCGTTTACGTTTGAAGAAATAAAGCATTCCCCCGGTTACCACTACCGTAACCCCCATAATGATATAGAAGGCGGTATGGTTCCCTTCTGAAATACTCCCCGGCATAAAAACGTTCATACCAAAAATACTTGAGACGATAATTAACGGCAGAGCAATGGTCGCTAAGATATTTAAGACACGTAAAATTCGGTTAACCCTGTCCGTCCCCAGCCGGAAATCGGCGTCGGCGAAAACCTCGATTATTTCTTTGCATTCGTCCAGGGTATTGCATATTTTATCCATGTGGTCCATGAGGTCGTTATAATAAGCGGTGACGTCCTTCTTACTAAAGCGTTTCAGTTTATTTTCCATCTCCTTGAAAAGCTCGCGCGTTGGGAACATAACCGCCCGCTGAGTAATAATATCGCGGCGCAGCACGCTGATTTCGTGAGCGGCTTCAACCTCTTCGTCAAAGACGACATCTTCCAGTTGTTCCATCAGACTAAGTATCTTGTCCAACACGGGGAAATATGAGTCTACTGCCCGGTCAAGGATGTGATAAAGCAAGAAGCCGGAGCCATTTTTCATGTGCTCCTCGCGTGCATCCTTATTATCGGTACAGTCACGGAAGAGAGCGCCGAGTGTCTTAAGGTCTACCGTATTAACGGTTACGATGTAGTTTTCGCCGATAAACGCCGCCCATTGTTGCTTGGTGGCGATGCGTTTCTCTTTGTGATAAAAGGGATAATGAAAAACGAAGAAAAGGTAACCGGGATATACATCAAGCTTGGAGATTTGTTTGCGACTAAGACAGTCATCCAGCGCGAGGGGGTGGAAATCATAATTATCTTTCAGCCAGCTAATTTCTCGGTCAGTGGCTGTTCCAATATTTACCCAGGTCAGGTCTCCCCATTTTATCGTCTCGATGTTTAAAGGCGTTTCTGGAGACTGTTCCTTAGGTGTTTCTCCTTTTTTATCTAGCCCCTTGTTCCAGTCAGTTATTTTTGCCATGATATCGACCTCTTATATCCAAGTTGTCTTATTATTGTAGCACAAAAAATACCCTATAACACAACATAACAAAGGAACTAATAAATAGTCAAAAAAATAGGGCATACCGTTTAAAGTATGCCCTAAATTAGTACTACAACCTATTATTTATCTTATTTTCTTTCGATGATAATCGCCATACCCTGGCCACCGCCGATACACAGCGTTGCCAGGCCGAGTTGCAGGTTCCGGCGTTTCATCTCATTCATCAGGGTGACGATAATTCTGGCGCCGGAGCAGCCGATGGGGTGTCCCAGTGAAATGCCGCCGCCATGCAAATTAGTCTTACTCATATCAATATTCAATTCGCGAATACAGCCGATAGACTGTGAGGCGAATGCCTCGTTAAGCTCGATGCAGTCAATATCCTTTAATGTAAGTCCGGCCAGCTTAAGCGCTTTTCGAGTCGCTGGAACGACGCCTAGTCCCATATATGCAGGGTCCACGCCGCCGGTGGCATAGGCGCGGATGGATGCGATGGGTTTAACGCCAACCTCTTTCGCTTTTTGGGCGGACATCACCAATAGCGCCGCGCCGGCATCAGTAATGGCCGAGGCATTACCTGCCGTTACACCGCCGTCAGCTTTGAATACCGTAGGCAGTTTACCCAGCAGTTCCACCGACGTCTCGCGCGGGTGCTCATCTACGTCAAAGGCTTTGGTTTCTTTCTTAACCTTAATTTCTACAGGCACGATTTCGTCTTTGAAAGTCCCATCCTTGATGGCCGCCAGGGCGCGATTGTTGCTTTCCAGCGCAAATTCATCTTGCTCTTTTCGGCTGATGCCGAATTTGGCGGCGATATTCTCTGATGTTACGCCCATATGATAATTGTAAAAAATTTCCCACAATCCGTCATAAACCATGCCATCAACGAGTTCAGCATTAAACATTCTCGCTCCCCAGCGGGCTTTGGGGAAGTAGTAGGGGACCGAGCTCATATTTTCGATGCCGCCGGCTATGACGACTTCGGCGTCGCCGGCTTTGATAGACTGGGCGGCCAGGGCGACGGCTTTCATGCCGGAAGCGCATATTTTGTTTACGGTAAAAGCATTTACTTCCTTTGGAACGCCGGCATAAATAGCGGCCTGGCGGGCTGGATTTTGACCTTGCCCTGCCTGGATAACATTGCCCATGATAACTTCGTCTACCTGAACCCCCTGTAGAGAACTATCCCAGTTATCATATTTCTTTTCCAGTTCGATTTGTCCTTCATTCTTCAGGGATTCGGGTGCATAGCTGGTGTCTCCCTTCGGTTTCAAACCGGCTTTTTTCATTGCGCCCTGAATAACGATACTGCCCAGTTTTACCGCCGGTACGTCCTGTAGTGCACCGCCGAAGTTACCTATGGCTGTTCTTACGCCGCTAACGATTACTGCCTCGTTCATCCATTTCTCCTTTTTCTGATATTGTCGGGAATTTGAGATGCTTTATCAGCACCAGATTTTGTCTGTTAAAAAGTGAATAGCCCAGCCCCGCCGCTTATTTCAATCGCTTCGCCGGTAATATAGCTGCTTTCCTCGGAAGCCAGGAAGACAACTACATGGCTAAGCTCTTCCGGGCTGCCGGCGCGTCGTAAGGCTGTGGTTCTAATGATGCGTTCTTGGAATTCCGGCGTCACTTCGTGGAAAGCCCCGGCATCCATTACACCGAGAACCAGCGCGTTGCAGGTCACGCCGCCGCGCGCGGCTTCCAGGGCGACGGTCTTGGTCAGGCCGATTAAACCGGCTTTGGTCGTGGCATAACTGCACTGTCCGGCTCCGCCCATCGTTCCAGCAATCGAAGAGATATTAATAATGCGCCCCCAGCCGCGTTCCATCATGCCCGGCAGGCACCGCCTGATGGTGTTGAAGGGGCCGGTCAAATTTACCGCTAAATCCCCCGCCCAATCCTGGATTTTAGTTTTAGTAATCGTCGCGGCGCGTATGATGCCGGTGGCGGCGTTGTTAATCAAAACGTCCACCGGGCCCAGGGTTTTTTCCACGTTGTTGATGGTTTCCTCCACCTCTTCGACACTCGATACATCCATTTCCACAGCCATCGCCGGTCGGCCCATGGCCTTTATTTTCTCGACGACCAACTTGGCTTTTTCTAGTTGAGTATGAGCCGCCACGGCAACTTTAAAGCCGGCGGCGGCTAATGATAGACAATGTACCCCCCCCAATCCTCCCGACCCACCGGTAACCAGAGCTACTTTTTCTTTGATACCCATATCATCCTCCCAATATTAAAAAATTCAAGATAGGGTAGTTAAGAAGTAACTTAATAAAATTGTAACATAGGGCATCAATGGCGTCAAAGTAAAATTGGGGCTTTGAATGTATTAATTGTAATATTGCAATCGTTATATTATAGATGATATAATGCTGGTCGTTGAACGTATATAAAGGAGGGAATATTTGGAAAAATGAAAAAATTATTAGGCATCATACTAATATTGGTGGTGCTGGTAGGGCTGATACCGGTTACCGCCGGCTGCAGTAGCGCGATTGCCCCGCTACCGGCAGAAACCAGGTTAAGGGTAGGCACCACTACCAGTCTTTATGATACCGGCCTTTGGAGCTACCTGGAACCTAAATTCGAAGAGATGTATGGCGTTGAAGTCGATATCCTATCGCTGGGCAGCGGCGCTGCTTTCCAGTATGCTAAAAATGGCGATATTGATGTACTCACCATCCATGACAAAACGAATGAGTTAAAGTTCATTACCGATGGCTATGGCATAGAAAGAATACCATTCGCCTATAATTACTTCCTCATTATCGGACCTGAGAGTGACCCGGCTGGTATTAAGGGGATGAGTCCGGCTGACGCTTTTAAGAAGCTTATGCAGAACGGCACCAGTAAATTCGTCTCCCGCGGCGATAACTCCGGCACGCATTCTAAAGAAAAAGCTATCTGGGCGCAAGCTGGTTATGATTACGCCACCCAGGTGGTAAATGCCGGTGACTGGTATGTCCAGTCTGGTTCCAGCATGGGCGCGACCTTGAACATGGCCAACGAGAAAAATGCTTACACCCTGACCGACATGGGCACTTATGTAGCCTATAAGAGTAAACTGAACCTTGTGCCTATTGTCACTAGCGGCTCGATACTGCTCAACGTTTACTCGGTCATCGTCGTCAACCCGACGAAGGTCACAACGTTGAAACACCAGGATTTAGCACAAAAAATGGTTGAATTCCTCACCTCACCCGAGATTCAGGAGCTCATTGGTAAATACGGCATGGAAGAATACGGGCTGCAGCTCTTCACTCCTTGCTACGGGGCAGAGCCAACAGCGTAAACTTTAAAATAAAAACTCTCCCGCATGTCCCTTTCTTAAAATTCTAAGGGGGGGATATGCGGGAGACATGATTACACAAATATAACTGACCACTTGAGTTGCCGTCAATCAATAAATATGGCATGATTGATGCCATAGAAATCGTTTTCCTAACATCCGGGGAGTAAAGGTCCATTGGCTGAAATCTGGAACGGTCTGGTAAGAGCATTTCAACTTATTTTTACTTTCGACACGGAAGTGATGTCCATCGCCGGGCTTTCGTTACGTATTGCTGTAACCTCCGTTGTTATTGGCTCGATTATTGCGCTGCCCATTGCCAGCCTGATTCACTTTCACAATTTCCGCGGTAAAAGAATATTAGTCAGCCTTATCCAAACCTTCTATAGTATCCCCACCGTAACCGTCGGTCTACTCGTCTTTGTCCTCTTTTCCCACTCCGGCCCCTTAGGCGGACTTGACCTGATTTTCACTCCGACGGTGATGGTAATAGGTCAGATAATACTGGTGATGCCGATACTGCTTGGCATGACTATTTCTGCCTTGAGCGGCGTAGACAAGAACATTATCGATACTGCCCGTTCCATGGGCGCCGATGGCTGGCAGATAATGCTGGCGATACTAAAAGAGGCCAGGTTTGCCGTCATAGCGGCTGTCGTGCTGGCTTTCGGGCGGGCTATTTCGGAAGTAGGGTTAGCCATGATGGTCGGCGGCAACATCAGGGGGTTTACAAGAGTACTCACTACCGCCATCTCATTGGAAACATCAAAGGGCGACTGGGAACTCTCTATGGCATTGGGTATTATTCTTATTTTTATAGCGCTAGTCATTAACATCATTATGAACAGGATACAGCAGAGGCGATAATGACGTTTATCGAAACCGTTAATCTGGGACAAAAGCGCGAGGGACGCGATATTCTTAAAGGCGTCAACCTCAAGATTGAACGTGGTGAAACCCTGGCTTTAATCGGTCCTACCGGCGCCGGCAAGACCACGCTTTT
>Ga0184636_1000124_pt1 | contig 18262 bp, 20 predicted proteins | sample PLM3_60_b2_FD_133164 | JGI IMG/M metagenome (GOLD analysis project Ga0184636, IMG submission 133164) | Groundwater sediment microbial communities from an aquifer in East River, Colorado, USA - PLM4_90_b2 | ecosystem: Environmental > Terrestrial > Soil > Riparian zone | place: USA: East River... | reverse complement strand
TCTATCACTCTGATTGAGATGGTGAAATTGTCTTGTTTTATTCATACAACTCCATTGTATAAAAGTTGCATTTCAAAAGAGAATTTTAGAGCGGGGGTAGCTCAGTTAGCAGAGCGCAGCATTCATAATGCTGAGGTCGCCAGTTCAAGCCTGGCCTCCCGCTCCATCTTTTTTCAGAGATGGGCACAGTTCTTTCATAATTCACAAAGTGTTGGAATAACTCAGTCCGGTCAAGAGTAGCGATCTGAAAAACCGAAGGTCGCGGGTTCAAATCCTCTCATCTCAGCCATTAATAAAGAAATAGTTTTTTAAAAAAGTCGAGATGTGGCGCAGCCTGGTAGCGCGCTCCAATCACAACGGAGAAGTCGGAGGTTCAAATCCTCTCATCTCGACCAAATTTTAATTAACACTGAAAATCATCCAGAAAGAGCGTAGTTCAGCCCGGTAGAACAGTCCCCTGAGAAGGACAGGTCAAGGGTTCAAATCCCTTAGCTCTCTAAAGATGGTTTTCTTAAAATAAATGACTGATTTACAGAGGCGGAAAAACCGCCCACCTTCATTTATGTATCCTCCCTCGCCCTTCGGACTCATCATCCGCGGGGCAATTTTTTACCTATTACATTAATGTGGATAACCACGTACAATATTGCGCGATCGCGCAATATTGTACGTGGTTAAAATTAAATAGTTCAAAGATACCTTAATTGAAATTCACCCAAAACAAAGCTAATATAATCTTAAATGATTAATGATGATTATATTAAAAAACTCAAAGAGCGCGGAAAAGATTCCCATGTTTACACAAAATTTCAGCTGATTGGATTGGAAATCGCGCAAATATTAAATGACAACAAACATAAATCAATATATATAAAACTCTGTAAAGACAAGGATCCCGAAACTCTTTTATCAATCGCCAAAGACGTAGCCGAGCGAAAAACAATAGAAAACAAGGGTGGATATTTTATGAGAGTTTTACAGTCAAAATTCCCTAAATCCGAAAAAAAATCAAAACTTTTGTAATTCCGTATATTCGTATTTAATTAGTATTTTGTAGTAAATTTATGAAAATTCTGACAATAAACAACAAAACAGAAGAAAAATTTCTCCGCAAACGCGCGGCTGATTTTGATTTTTCAAAAAAATCATCTTCTGATAAACCATGGAAAACAACATCCGGGCAAGAATTTACAAAAAAAGAAATGCAGGAAATTATTAAGAATATGAAAGAGACAATGAAGTCCGCAAATGGCATTGGACTTAGCGCAAACCAAGTCGGACTTGATATGCAATTATTTGTTGCCGGACTTCCCACTCAACCAGAAAACAGTAAAAGCGGCGCTCCAAAATTTTACGCAATTTTTAATCCAAAAATTTCAAAACCGTCTGAAAAGAAAATTATAACCGAAGAAGGTTGTTTAAGCGTTCCCGGAATTTGGGGAGATGTTGAGCGCCCGGAAAAAATTACCCTCACCGGATTTGATAAATATGGGAAAGAAACAAAAATAAAAGCCATCGGGCTCTTGGCAAGAATTTTTCAACATGAAACCGATCATTTGAACGGAATTTTATTTATAGACAAGGCAACAAGTATTCACAAACACGAACCTAATAATAAATAAAAATGACAATTATCTTCTATCATAATCTATTAGCTATAGCTAATAGATTATGATAGAACCTCAAACATCATGCAATTCATTTTCTTTGGATCCCCAGAGTTTGCAAAAATAATTTTAGAAAAACTTATCAACGCCGCATATATTCCGGCTATTGTTGTTTGCAATCCAGATCGCCCGGTTGGCAGAAAAAAAATAATCACTCCCCCTCCGGTAAAAGTCTTGGCTGAAAAACATAATATAAAAGTTTATCAGCCAGAAAAATTAGAAATTAAAAATTTTAAATTGGAAATTGGCGAAATTGATTTCGCCATAGTAGCTGCCTACGCAAAAATTATCAAACAAGAAGTATTGGATATTCCAAAACTCGGCACAATCGGAACACACCCATCTTTGCTTCCAAAATATCGTGGGTCCTCACCAATACAAAGCCAGATTCTATCCGGCGACCAAACTATTGGCACAACTTTATATTTAATGGACGCCGGCATGGACAGCGGACCAATTCTCGCCCAACAAAAACTAAATAACTATCAACTGACAGATAAATTTTCGGACACTCTTAATAAACTGGCAAATCTCAGTGGAGATTTATTAATCGAGACTTTGCCAAAATTTTTAACAAACGAAATTAAACCTCAAGAACAAGATCACGCCCTAGCAACTTTTACAAAAAAATTTACAACTCAAGATGCATTCATAGAACCAACTGGCCTGGAAACCGCAATAAATTCTGGCGGCGGCATTGCTGAAAAAATTTATAATAAAATTCGCGCGCTCAATCCCGAACCGGGAACATGGACCATTAAGGAAAATAAGCGTATGAAAATTTTAGAAGCTGAACTTACTTCAGGCAATAAACTTAAGTTAAAAGTAATTCACTTTGAAGGCAAACTCCCGCAGACTATTTAAAACATTCATTGATATGCTCAAGCATGTCAATGCAATATTTATCTTAATTAAATTTATTTCAACAAAAAAAATAAGACATCCCGAGGGGCGATGTCTTATTCGGTCGACGATTGCAGAGCAGTTTATTATAAACTTTTAAAAAATTGGTTTTATGACCACAGCGAAATTTATTCGCAAATATTAAGTTATACAATAACTACTAGAATCACCTCGGCATATATTAAGAACTGATTTAATTATAGCTCGCTGAAAAAGTAAGTCAAACCCCAAAATGTGGATAAGTGGCGCTCAAATATTTTACCGCAAGTAGGCCTCCATAAGTCAAAATTCTAGCTCATTCACAACATAATTTATCCACCCTGCTACACGGGTACCCGGATAAATTATTGTTCATTCGCTGAATTTTTAGACTTATTCCAGCAATACTCGCTACATAAAATATTTTCGCTTTGTAGAAAACGAATCCATGCATGATTTTCTAGCTCACTTTATAAATTTTAAACATTTTCCGGCAATATTTATAGTGAGCTTGTCGAACTATTCGTTCAAAAATATCCTCACTCGTAGAAAATGAGTACTATTTTTTTGACATCCCCTGACCTTTAGTCTACTATCGCCTTATAGCTTGATTGATGGCTAGGCAGTATTAGTCGAACGCTGTTGTAAAAAGAAGATAATATTATGTTTAATTGTGAAAAATGCGGAACAACCGCAGAACAAATGCAAAATTGCGCAACCTGTAATGAACAAATGACTGAAAAGAAATTAGTTGAATCAACTGAAACTGCAGAAACAGCAACTGAAACCGAAACAGCAACACCAGAAGTACAACCAAGCTCTGAAGTTTCAGGAGAACAAACCCAATAAATTACATTTATTAATATAAAATCCGCCGCATGGCGGATTTTATATTTTACTACTTAAATTTCCCAAAGCTGGTTTTAAATTCATTAAACTGATATATAATAATAGTATGCTAATAGATGATGTAACAATTAAAATAGCCAGTGGACACGGAGGCAAAGGCGCAGTCGCATTTAATAAAAACCTTATGAGCTTAGGGCCAGCCGGAGGCAGTGGCGGAGACGGAGGTAATGTCTTCATCGAAGGCGTAGTTGACCTGAGCGTACTTCGCCATTTTAGAAATCAAAAAGAGTTTTATGCTCAAAACGGCCAGGACGGCCGTGGTCAGTTTGTTGACGGAAAAACCGGCGAAGACATTATTCTTAAAGTTCCCGTTGGAACTGTTATTCACAATTTGGACACCAAACAAGATTTTGAAATCGTAAAGATTGGCGAAAAAGTTCTAGTCGCCAAAGGCGGACATGGAGGAAAAGGAAATTTTCATTTTCGTTCCCCTATTAACACCAGCCCAAAACAATTTAAAGAAGGCCGTCCTGGTGAAGAATTTAAACTCCGGCTGGAATTAAAACTCATCGCCGATGTCGGATTTATCGGACTGCCAAATGTTGGCAAGACCAGTCTATTAAACGAACTCACCGCAGCCAACAGCAAAGTTGCTAATTATCCTTTTACAACGTTAGAACCAAATCTTGGAGTTTATTATGAATTGATTCTGGCCGACATCCCGGGACTTATTGAAGGCGCATCAGTTGGTAAAGGATTGGGAATAAAATTCCTCCGCCACGTGGAGCGAACAAAAATTTTATTTCATTTTATTTCTGTTGAATCCGTTGATCCGGCACAGGATTATAAAACGGTTAAGAACGAGCTGAAAGCATATAATCCGGAATTGGCAGAAAAAGAAGAATATCTTTTCCTGACCAAAACAGACATGCTTACTCCTGCTGAAGTAAAGAAAAAAATTACCATTCTAAAAAAACTAAATAAAAACATAACGCCGTTTTCCATTCTTGACGAGGAAAGCCTTAAAAAAGTAAAAGAAATCTTAAACAAGATTAAAGACGAAAAAATAGAGAAATAATATTTCTCTATTTTTTTATCTCATGCCCTCTTCGTTATTCCCTGAGCCTGTCGAAGGGCGTCATTGCGAGGAGTACCCGACGAAGCAATCTAGTTTTTATTATTCCCGTCCCGCATGTCATTCCCGCGCAGGCGGGAATCCATAAGCCCTCTTTTAATCAGCCGGCTGGCGGAGAAAGTAAGAATGATTTAAAAAAATCATTTATAAAATAATTAACGTTAACAGAATACAAATAAGAATCACAAACAAAATCCCTAAAGTATAACCAATTAATTTCACAGCTTCTTTTTTAAATCCGTCCAAATACCACAAAATCGGTCTGCCAAAAATAGTGACGCCCATTACAGCCGCAGAAAATACAAAAGTCAGTAAAAATGCAATTCCAGATAAAATCTGATTGGTCTGCTGTCCTAATAATTTTTCTCCATTCATTATCACAGTCACAACAAGCGCCACATACGCAACCGCTGCCACTGAATTTATCAATGCATTTTTAATTATGTTTTTATTATTCATTATTTTTAATATTAATCTTTAAAAATTATAATTCACCCCGGAATTGAGCGCATTAATTTGCTGCATCACTTCATTTATAAACCCTATAGAAAACCAGATTGATACTGTGGTTGATATAACTGTCAGAATTAGTGCCGCGATGCCAATTTTTTTAGACCTTCTGTCCGGTTGCCTTAAAAATTTCCACACATACCAAAACCCAAAAGGAGGCACAAACACACAAACAAAATAGACAACAATCTGCCGTGATATGGTAGTTTTTTCCTTAAGCATCTTCCCACAATTTGGACAGAAATAAAATTCAACTGGAATTGAAGAATGACAATATCTGCACATTATTTGTAAAACATCACTCATTTATAAATAATACCAAAAAATATTTGTATTTAATAATCCCACTGGTCTACCATATGTAATGTCTTTGCGTTGGGAGTATTTTCTCCTTCCCCGTAGGGTCTCCGAAAAATATTACATATGGTGGACAAACCCGAACAAACCTGTTAAATTATAAAGGCAATTCAAAATATCTGGCAGCCCCAGATTTAAAATTTTTATTAAGAAATTTTACCCCGCCGATGGCGGGGTGCTCGATTTTATGGATAAATTTTCTTCATCCATAGATTCGAAAATTCATATAAAATCGGCATGGCCAACAATGAAGTAATTTTAAGATTTAGCGACGTATCATTCGGATACACGCATAAAAATCCTCTTTTAGCCGAGGCTAGTTTTACTGTGCGCGACGGGTCAAAAATAACAATAATGGGACAAAACGGCGCCGGCAAAAGCACCATATTTAATCTTATTACCGGCAATCTTAAACCAAATGAAGGAGCTATTTCAATCAAGGCCGGTTCAACAATCGCCATTGGAAAACAGGTAATCCCCCGCGAGCAACTTGATTTTACTGTTAAAGAATTTTTTGAATCAGTTTTTGACAAAAAAGTTTATAATATTGACCCAAAGATAGCTGAAGTTCTTGAAGTTGTTAATCTGGATGCAACGGATAAAAATTTCACTGAAAGAAAAATCAAAACTTTTTCGGGCGGACAACAAGCCCGTCTTCTTTTGGCCTCGGCAATTATCCAGGAGCCGGATATTTTGCTTCTTGATGAGCCGACCAATAATTTAGACAAGGAAGGTATCGCCCATCTGACAAAATTCCTAATCAACTATAATAAGACAGTTTTAGTAATCTCACACGATGCCGACTTTTTAAACGCTTTTACATACGGAGTTTTATATTTTGATATTTTCACAAAAAAAGTTGAACAATATACGGGAAATTATTTTAAAGTTGTTGAGGAAATTAAAAAACGTCTTGAGCGCGAGAGAATGACAAATGTCCGTCTTGAGAAAGATATTGCCAACAGAAAAAAGCAGGCGGGATTTTTCGCGCAAAAGGGAGGTAAACTGAGAAATATCGCCTCAAAAATGCATGAAAAAATTGAGGAACTTGAAGAGGAAAAAGTTGATGTCCGCCGCGAAGATAAGACCATTTCCCTTTTTACCATTCAAAATCAGGATCTTTCATATCCTGCCGTAAAATTCAGTTTTATTTCCACCCATGAAAGCCATCACAAAAAAGGGGCGGAGAACAAAAAGAAAATGGATTTTGTTTTAAGAAAAAAACAACACCTTTTAATTTCCGGACCAAATGGAATTGGAAAAAGCACTTTTTTGGAATCATTGGTAAATGGAACCAATGCTGGAGCAAAAATTGAAAGCGATGTAATAGTCGGCTACTACAGACAAGATTTCTCATCAATGGATTTTAACGATACCGCCTATAACACATTGGTTAAATCAAGCATGGAAGCAACTGACCAGGATATAAGGTCAGTAGCCGCAAAATTCCTCATCACCGGAGAAATGCTCGCCCAAAAAGTTGGCAGCTTGTCTGAAGGACAAAAAGGGCTTTTAGCCTTTGCCTCCTTTGTTTTGCAAAAACCAGGACTCTTAATTCTGGACGAACCGACCAACCATATAAATTTCCGCCATTTGCCAGTTATTGCTAAAGCTCTTGATAAATATGAGGGAGCAATGATTCTTGTCAGCCACATGCACGATTTTGTGAAACAAATCAGAATCGATAATGAAATAGACTTGGGTAAAATTTAATAAATATGTCATCTTGATCAGCCAGCTGGCAGGCATTTCAGGATCTATTTAGATATTGCTATATAATATCCTGCAATTTATAATAACTTATATAAATTATGAAAAATATTATTCATAAACATAAAGCTTTTTGGCAGGAAAAAAATATTGTTCTCGATATAGTCATGGGAATTGTATTTTTTGTTGTGGGACTTTTTACCACCTATTATGCCAATTACTATGCCGTTCTTCGCGCCAGTAATTCAGTCACAGACATTATTCTTGATAATTTACCTGTTGTTAATGTTGATTTTATTTATTCCACCGGAGCCGCAATTTTTATTTTTATTGTGGCACTTATAGCCTTATATGATCCTCGCCGAATTTCATTTATCTTGAAAAGTTCCGCATTGTTTCTGATAATCAGGTCGCTTTTTATGGTACTCACCCACATTGCTCCTCCGCCTGATGCCTTATACCTGGATAGCTCCGACTTTCTTCATAAATTGAGTTCCGGGGACGACCTTTTCTTTTCCGCCCATACCGGACTTCCGTTTTTGTTTTCACTTATTTTCTGGCATGACAAAAAATACAAATGGCTGTTTTTAATTTGTACACTACTTGGAGCATCTGCCGTTCTTCTGGGACATCTTCACTATTCCATAGATGTCTTCTCAGCATTCTTCATAACATTTGGAATTTTCAAAATTTCCAAAAAAGTTTTTCACAAGGAATACATTCATCTCACCTCCACCACATAATAAAAATACCACTATCTTTAAAGATAGTGGTATTTTTATTATTTTAATCTCGTCATATTTTGTTATCCGCTCTGATGACCTAGTCGGGCGAGTTCCCAGAGACCGTTCAAAAAAGTGCATCCGCTTTTTTGAACGGTCTCTGTTTTTACACACTAAAAAAGACTTGACGTTAGCAAGTCTTTTTTCTTAATACTTTATGCCCATTATATAATACTAAATTAGTATTTCCCCAAAAGCTTGTCATAAACGCCGAGAGTTTTTATGCCCAATGCCTCCATGCTTCTTTCGTTTGCCATTATTTTTGCGTTTTCTCCCAGCTGCTTTCTTAATTCTGGATTTTCAATCAATTCTTTCAAACACACCTCAAATTCCTCATCATTTTTCGCCATCAAGCAATTTTTGCGGTCAAACATCCATCCTTTATAAACCGGAATATCTCTTATTAATATCGGCAATCCCAATGCCGCCGCTTCCAAAACAACCATTCCTTCATTTCCCTCCTTTTCCGGAAACATAAAAATGTCCAACGCATCAAAAGCCGCAATACCATCTTCAACATACCCGGTAAATTTAAGATTATCAGGAAGTGTTTTCGGAAGAGCCTCGGCAATTACAGAATTATAAATTTTTCCAAACCAGACAAAATTATTTTTCGGAAACTTTTTTGAGATAGACAAATAAACGTCAGTTCCCTTTCGCGGAATCACCAAACCAACATTACCGACAACCGTACCGGACAACTCGTACTTTTTTCTCATTGCATTTCTATTTTCTTCATCATGAATAAATTTTTTTATATCCACCCCATTGGACATCACCATAACCTTATCGGTGGAAATCCCATAGCCTTTAAGAAGGCCTCTTGTATGTTCGCTTGGAGCAACAATAATATCCGCCAAATTATAAGCATAGCCCAAATATTTTCTAGCAATCGGAACGAGAAATGAACTAAATCTAAAAACACCATTGATATCTTCGGCGCTCACATGGGACCAAATAACCACTTTCTTGCCCATACGTTTTGCTTTTTTCATTAAATAAATTGACTTCAACCACGGTGTATTAAATTGATAGATATCACAATTATCATCCCACCTTTCTGTGAATTCAACGCCCAATGTTTTTAAAATAGTTTTTTGATTTTTATAAGATGACAATAATCCGGTCCCGATATTTTTAAACAAAATTCCGCCCAAAAAATGGTAAAACTCCAAGTAAAGGCAAACTTTTATATTTATATTTATATTTATATTTATATTTTTATTTTTATTTATATTTTTCATAATTTATGTTAAATCAAATTAGTATATTTTTTCTCCAAATCGGAAGTTATTTTCCCGTGAGAATATTGAAGCGCCAATTTTCTGGAAGCTTTGCTGAATTTTTTAAGCAGAACCGGATCTGAAAGCAACTCCAAAGTCTTTTTAGCCATATCAGCTGGATTATCAGTTTTTGCAAAAAAACCATTAACACCATCATTGATTATTTCTTTAAGCCCCCTTTCCTTAACGGTTATAATCGGTAATCCAACAGCCATGGCTTCAAGAATGGCAATTGGCATGTTCTCACTCTTACTCGCCGTAATATAAATATCGCTTGCCTGATAATTTTTAACCACTTTTTCTCCATAAGGGACAAATCCGGTAAAAATAATCTTATCTTTTATTTTTAACTCCTCCGCTAATTTTTCAAGATTACCCCTTTCCGGTCCGTCGCCGGCCATCACCAATGTGAGCCCGGGCATTTTCTTAATCATCAATGCAAATGCCTTCAAAACCACATCGTGACTTTTTTCATAGCTTAATCGCCCCTGAAAAATAAGTGACAGACCTTTAATCTCGCGATCTTTTTTAAGATTGCTTTTATCAGTCAAATTTTTTGTTGGCTTAAAAAAATCCGTATCCAGAGAATTTCTCAAAATATTGACTGATTTTTTAAGCCCCTGGGTTTCCAACGCATCAGCCAAAGACTGAGTCGGACTCAAAATCAAATCGCAGCGATTGTAATAAATCGCAGTATATTTCCATGACAAATTCCTCCCCCATTTATAATCCATTTTTACATGCTTCAAATAGTCATCATAAAAAGTGTGGTGAGTTCCAACCAAAGGCACATTCAGCATTTTTGCTCCAATCACGGCCTCCCAACCAACGGCAAATGGCGTGTGGGTGTGTATGATATCGGGCTTAAATTTTTTCAACTGCTTATATGCAAATCCAACAGGAACAGTAAATCTGAGCGTCGGATAGATAAATGCCGGAATTGAAGGCAAGGTTATAATTTTTATATGACTATATTTTTCATCAATATATTTGTGCGGATCTTTTGCAATGGTAAAAATAACCACATCATGTCCCAAATCAATCAGGCTTTTTGCGGACTGATAAACCGTAGTTACCACCCCGTTAAGTTGTGGTAAAAATGTATCACTAAAAATTGCTATTTTCATCTCTGTAGCGACTCTAATACACTAATTCACTCGAATGACTCAAATAAAAATTCGTAAATTCGCGTGTTATTCGTAATTAGTGTCGCTCGTTAACTTAATTTATTAAGAAATTTCAAAATTATCTCCGCTGTTTCATCCTGGGAATTTGAACCGACAAAATGATCGGAATTTCTTGAAGCTATGGCTTTTGATCCTGAAATTGCTTTTACCATATCGTCAACTTCATGTTGGGTGACAAAGGCGTCATTTTTCCCGTACACAATAATGGTCGGAACTTTTATCTTTTTAATTTCTCTCCTCAAATCAATACTGCATTCCTTGGCTAACATCCAGAAGTTTACCGAAAGGGGCATTGTTCTTAACCCATCCCACACCGAATCCCAATATCCTATGGCCTTTCCGTGCTGATAATAATGATAGTTTTTCCGCTTCTGCCAAATCAGGAGTGCTGCCAATAATTCGGCCAACTTATGGCAGATTGATTCCAAAAAACCCAACCCTCTATACCTAAGTGGATTATAATGGTTGACACTTATTAAAATCAATCCTTTGACTAATCCGGCAAATCTCGCGACAAAATCAATTGCCACCTGTCCCCCGAATGAATAACCGACAATAATAGCGTTGCTAATATTTTCTTTTTTCAAAATTTTATGCAAATCTTCGGAAAATACAGCCAGCGTATAAAAATTTTTTTCCTTACTTTTATCAGACAGCCCATGCCCTCTGATATCAGGCGCCACGCTGTTGTATTTATATTCATGTAAAGCCTCCATCGCATTCAGCCATGTCGTATGATTTGAAGAAAGACCATGAAGCAAAACAACAACCGGTCGACCGGGAAATGACAAGTCAGCATGATAAAAAATTTTGCCGTTTTCTGTTTGTATTGCTTTTTCTTTAAAGTAATTATTCATACGGCTTATCTGATTTTTTCTTGTTGTAATAATGAAATGCAATAATTGCGGCCAAAATTCCAATGCTGATTGAAATGGCGCTTATAAATTCAAAAATTGATTGCACTTTGACAATTGCCTGTCCGAAATAAAAACCGATCAAAAGCAGCGCCAAAGATTTTAAAAGGGTTGCAGCCGTGTTTGCCCAGAAAAATTTTAGAAATGGCATTTTTACCAAACCGGCTGCAACTAAAAATATCGCTCCAATACCATGAGCCAATTTTCCAAACAAAAGCATCTTACTTCCATGTTTTTCAAAATGACCCTCCAGATGCACCACCCTCTCAACGTTTAAACCGACATAGCGTCCCCATTTTTCTATAAACTTTTCCCTTCCCCAATAGCCCATTAAATAATAGATAACATCTCCGGTTAAATCACCGGCAATCACAACAACATATGCAATTGCCAAATTCATATGTCCCAATGCCGCAACCAGACCGCAAATAACCGTAGCTATTGGTCCTTCAACCACGACAATAGGAAATAGAATCATATATTTATATTGAAGCAATAAAGCGACAATTTGATCTAACGAGAAAAACATTTTTTAAATAATACCATTAAATTTGCCGTGTGACTATTGCAAAATTACCGCTTCTTGTGGTACATTTACCTTTGTCGTGTTCAAAAATAAAATTTATAAAAATATACAGGTATGCATAAAAAAATAATCGCAACAATCGGTCCAAGCTCCGAATCATATGAAGTAATAGAAAAACTTGTTGAAAAAGGTCTGGATATAGCCAGAATGAATTTTTCCCACTGTACTTATGATGAATACAAAACCAGAAAAATAAATTTTGCAAAAGCCGATAAAAAATTTAAAAGAAAAACTCTTATTTTGCAGGATCTTCGCGGACCAAGAATCCGTGTCGGTGAAATTCCTAATGGCTCAAGAGAGCTGAAAGTTGGAGAAGTAATCACTTTCTCAACCAAGACAAAAAATGACGCCCAAATAATTTATATTGACGATCCTTATTTGCATGCCGATATTAAAAAGGGAGAATCAATTTATCTCGCAAACGGCGAGATGAAACTCATTGTTCACAAAACCCAAGGCGATAAGATTATTGCCGAAGTGACCAGAGGAGGAATTCTTTATTCCAGAAAAGCCGTTAACACTCCGCACACCAAGCTTACCACTTCAGGATTGACCGACAAGGACATTAAGGATTTAAAATTTGGGATGAAAGAAGGCGCGGATTATGTTGCAATTTCATTTGTTCAAAATGCCTCTGATGTCTTGAAATTGAGAAAATTACTGAAAAATAAATCGAGAATAATTTCAAAAATTGAAACAGCTCTCGCGCTAAAAAATATAGACGAAATCATCCAAGCCTCTGATGCAATCATGATTGGACGCGGAGATTTGGGAGTTGAAATAGCTGAGGAAAAATTGCCGTTTATCCAAAAAGATTTGATCAGACAGGCGGCTTGGCACGGAAAAGGCTCAATTGTGGCAACACAAATGCTTTTATCTATGATAAATAATCCAAAACCGACCAGAGCCGAGGTTTCCGATGTTGCCAATGCAATTTTAGACGGCGCCGATGCGGTAATGCTTTCCGACGAAACTGCCTCAGGTAAATATCCGGTTAAATCATTTGAGACTTTGTCAAAAGTCACCAAATATGCGGAAAATTACCTTTTCCACAAACCAAATTATCTTTAATACAAAATAAAAAAATATCCCCCGACGTTTGTCAGGGGATATTTTTTTATTATTCGTGATTTTCATCACCTAATTCTTCATTCATAATTTCTGACGCACTTTTAATCATTTTCCCTTCCAACATATCAAACAATCTTTTTTGAATAATCAAAGCTTCTGACATTCTGTGTAAATATTCATGATCCTTGTCCGGATATCTCATCTTAAGAAATTCCTCATTGGCATGAATTTCAGCGTCACTTGCCGTTAACTTTTCCTTGTCTCTGATTTCAGCCAACACGAACTGTGTTTTTATCTGCTGTTCAATCGCCGCGCTTTCCTCTTTCTCAAATTCCTCAGCTGTCTTTTTAATTTCCTTTAAATAATTTTCCAAAGTAATCCCGGCTTGTTTGAGGTCGGCATTTCTATGTTCTGTAAAATTTTGCAATTCCTGATCCAAAAATGATTTTGGAATATCCAACTTTGACTGCTTTATGATTTCATTTATCATTTCCTCCCTTTTCACTTGTTGAATTTTATATTTTTTCTCCTCAACAAGCTCTCTTTTTATTTCCGCCTTAAATTCCTCCACGGTTTTAAAAGGGCCCAACTGGTTCACAAATTCATCAGTCAGTTCCGGCAATTTTCCTGCCTCGTCCGCCGTAGCTTTAGCGGAGGAGAAATCGCCTGTTGTAGCTTTAGCTTCAGGGGAAACACTGGCGGTTTCCATATTCGCTTTGGAAGCCACAACCATTTTCTGTATTCTCTCAATTGCTTCCTGCATTTCTTTTTCACTCACCTCCTCGCTATCTCCTTCTCCTTTTCTCTCAAAAATTTCCTTTCCAATTTTTTTGTAATCAGGCAAGGTTATTTCCGGCATGAGTGCAAACCTAACTTTAAACTCAACCGGATTATTTAAGGCGATTTTAGTCACAGTGACTTGCGGGTATCCAATTGTCATCAATTTTTCATCCAAAACAATCTCCTGTATTGAATTTCTCAAGGCGTCATTGGCAGCATCCTCAAAAACACGGAATTCATTCACGTGCTGTTTTATCATGTCATGCGGCACTGTTCCCTTGCGAAAACCCGGCAATTCAAAATCAGCGCTTATGCCAATTAAAACTTTGGCCGAATATTTTTCAAGCTCCTCAATTGAAATTTGAGCCTCAAATTCAACCTCTCCTTCTTTTAAATTGTTCCTTTTTAAATTTGTATATGTTTTCATTTTATTTTATTTTATTTTCTGTCATTCTGAGCTTTGCGAAGAATCTCTGTATTTTATTTAGATCCTTCACTTCATTCAGGGATGACAAGCTAAAATTTGTTAATTAAAAGCTTGATTATTAATCTAAAAAGGATACCACGCGGGCATCCTTTTTTGCAAATTTTCAAAACTTTTGCGCATTATTTAACCTTGGTGACTTCCTCCGCTTCTTTTGGAAAAACCATTCCGGCATACACAAATATAATTGCCGCAATTATTAAAAGTATGTGGTGAAATGTACTGATTAAATCGCCGTTAATCCTAAAAATTTCTCCGGCTGTTTCAATTAAAAATCCAAATCCGAACACATTTGCCGCCAACGTCATTAGTCTGTAATATTTTTTAAAAAATGATCCGACAAGAGACTTACTGGAACGCACAGTAAACCAAACAAAACCAATGCTTATTAAAAATCCTAAAATATCTAAAATTAAATCCATGTAAAATTATAACACATCCACTAATCCAATAAAATGCCAATGTGATATAATATAAAAATGATGAACATAAAAATAATAATGGGCAGCACCCGACAAGGCCGTTTAAGTGAAAAACCTGCAAAATGGATTTTTGAGGAGGCAAAAAAGAATCCGGACTTAAATGTGGATCTTTTGGACTTGCGTGACTTCCCATTGCCTTTTTTTGAAGAAGCCACTTCTCCGGGAATGATGCCGGCAGGAGAATATTTTTCAAACCCTATTGCAATAAAATGGCGCGATAAAATAAAGGAAGCTGACGGATTTATCATCGTCACTCCGGAATACAATCACGGCTATCCGGCAGTTTTAAAAAATGCACTGGACTATGTTTATTTTGAATGGAACAAAAAACCAGTTGGTTTTGTAAGCTATGGCGGAGTTGCCGGAGCCAGATCAGTCGAACAACTCCGCGAAGTTTCAATTGAACTCCAACTGGTGCCGATAAGAAACGCAATCCATATCCCGAATATTTGGAGCTTATTGGATGAAAGTGGAAATCTTAAAACTGAAACACTTCAAAAATCCGCTGATAATTTTCTTACACAATTAATCTGGTGGACAAAGACTCTTAAATCAGCAAGGAAAGAAACTAAATAAAAAAACAGCCCGATATACACTGAGGCTGTTTTTTTATGCCGGAATATTCATAATAAACGCTGCGCCGCCTAATGATGATTTTTCAACAGAAACTGTTCCCCCATATCTGCTTATCGTTTCTTTAACAATATAAAGTCCCAATCCGCTTCCCGCATGGGAGCCATACGAAAAATCCTTGTTAAAAATGTAATGCTTTATTTTTTCCGGGATTCCACTTCCATTATCCTCCACTTTAATCTCACACAAACCTTTTATCCTGTTAATACTGACATTTATTTGCGTCGCTCCACCATGTTTGATTGCATTTTCAAATAAATTTTCAAAAACAACAGCAAGCGCATCATCAACGGCCGCAAATTCGTTGCCTTTGATATTTATAGGAATATTAAATCCTTTTGCTATATCTAAAACAACACCCTTGATACCTATTTTCACGAGAGGCGCTTCTTCAATTATCGCTCCTTCCAATGAACGCATTTTTACAATAATATCCACGCCCTGCTCAATTGAAAGCTTGGCATCACTGATTTTTTCCGGATTATGGGATTTTTCAAACGCCTCCAGACAATACCTTGTAGCTGTAAATTTATTTGCCAAATCATGTCTTAAAATTTTTGTAATAAGTTGCAATACCTTGTTTATATCATACGTTTTCTTTTCAGCTGACAAGCGCTTTTTTGCAAAATTCAAAAGCATTGCTCCAAGTATAATCAAAGTCAAAATAATCGCTCCATTCATTCTAAATAATCCGGCGAGGGTGTTTTTTGATGACTGATATAAAATTGAATCAGGTAAAAATGACACAACAACCCAATAAAATTTTTCCGGGCTTAGAAGCCTAAAATTTGAACTGGCTATGGAATTTTTATTACCCATCAACTTCTGGGCCTCCAAAAAAGGATAAAATTTAACCGCAGTATAAAGACCGCTGTCGGCAACAAACTGGACAGAATCATTCGCAGTCAACCTTTTCCAAAGATCAGGATTTTCTTTCGCCATATTGATATCTGTTTTATCCGGAAACATAAATGCCCATTCCTTTTCTTGGTTATCAGGATTAACAAACCAATAACTGTTCTGATTCAGTATGGAAAGTTTTGTGTCCTTTACCGATATATCATTTTTTATGGAATAAAACAGCTTGTCAGCCATATAATTAACGATAAAAATTCCATTATTTTTTCCGTCAAATATAAGTGGCGTAGCAATACGGATAATCGGCTTATGCGGAATTTCTATCTCAGTTCCTTCAACATTAAGGTCTATTGGAGAAACATAAATTTCTCCGGAATTTAAACTCATTGTTTTTCCAAAATAATACCTGTCCCCCTTATTTTGCAAATCCTTTTCACCCACAAGATACGATTTATTGTTTAACCCGGCATTCGCACGAACTTTTTCCTGTCCGTTTTTATCAATATATCTGATTTGGTCATAAACCCTAAAAAATTCACTTAACCTCAAATATTCAGTTTCAATCATTTTTTTACTTGCCTCGTCGCCGGTTGTCGCATATTGTTTTAATTTATCAAACTCACTTGCCACCATAACAAGATTGATAATATCGTCAAAAATTACTCCTATATGAGTTCTTTCATTGTTCATTATTGCCATTTCCCTGTCTTTGACCGTGCTTAACTCAGCCGATCTTTCTCTTGTATAAAGAGCCCAGGAAAAAACCAGAGGAAACACCAAAAAGGAAATGAATGTAACCACAATAATTACATATGATTTTTTCCCCGTTTCCCCTGTCGTTGCAATTTTTCCCTCCATTGCATTTATTATATCAAATAAAAATCCGCTCCAAGGGGGATAAGAAAATTTATTTTTATCATTCCCGTTCGCCGCGGCGAGCGACAGTCCAAATCCCTATAATTCCACCTCCTCTAAAATCTCATAATCCGCTCCTTTTTCAGAAAGTTTTGACTCCATTAAAACAAGAGATTCAACCGTCCCTTCCCATAAAACCTTTTCATCTAATTTCTTAATTGAAAGCCCTATAAAATTATCAGACCTAAAACTCGCCATGGTAATATGCAAAAGAAATTGTCTATGGTTGTCATTCTGAGCTCTGCGAAGAATCTCATTTAAAACTTTTTCCAAATTTTCTTTCAACCCAATAATTTTTTGTGGCGTCTCCCCTGTTGTCCAAATTAGCCGCGGATTTTCCAAATTCGGACCAAAATCAACTCTATTAAAACTCAAATCAATTTCGCCAACAGAATTTTTAAATTTCACCAGCTTTTCCTTTACATTTTCAATCCCAACTTCATCTTCATAAAATGGTGGAATCAGGGTAATATGCAAATTTTTATTCTCCACCCAATTCACCGGCAAATTATGATGTTTTTCTCTCCATTTTCCAATTTCTTTTATTAAATTATCAGAGACCGTAAGCGCAACAAAAATCCTTTTTTTAATTGGCGTTCCTTTGTGATGCTTCAATTTAAAAATGAGCTTTGCAAAATTATAAATACCTACGCCTAAAATTCCTCCGCCTATCCCAAAAATAATTACATATATTAAAATAATTGCCGGAGCAACGGCAATTATACCAAGACCAATATCTTTTTTTATTGTCCATTCCAAAATCGGACTGATGAAAATAATCAATGACAAAATCCCCAAAACTCCTCCAATCAAAAATGCTCCTATGTTTTTTAAAATCGTTAGAAATATTTTATTCATACTTCATAATTTCTACTCTATAGCTCCCACTAATCACTGACACCTAACCCTTTTACCTTTCCCCTATTTTAAAGTCCCTCCAACGCCCTCCAAATCTCCACCATGGCAAACGTATCCATTTTGCAATATTCAACCAAATCAAAAAACAATTTCTCTTTGTTTATATTTTCCTTGTTTCTGATAACCGCATCCATCCAAAGTCGCTGAGCAGACGCGCCTTCATGAATTCCCAAATCCTTATAACTCAAACCCGGAACAACAACTGGCAATACTTTTTTGATTGACGAACTTCCAAAAAAATCCTTGTCCACAAACCAGC
>Ga0184636_1000123_pt1 | contig 18322 bp, 20 predicted proteins | sample PLM3_60_b2_FD_133164 | JGI IMG/M metagenome (GOLD analysis project Ga0184636, IMG submission 133164) | Groundwater sediment microbial communities from an aquifer in East River, Colorado, USA - PLM4_90_b2 | ecosystem: Environmental > Terrestrial > Soil > Riparian zone | place: USA: East River... | reverse complement strand
GGTCATAGTTGTCTCCAGCCAAAGATTGCCCGAACGGCGAAAAACCTGTACAGCAAGCGAGAACTGATCCTTAAATAGTTTTTCCAATTCTTTAACCTTCATTTCCGGGCTTATTTCGACATCGCCATCCGTAATGGCCATCTGCCCTTCGGCAATTTTCTTACTATGGGGAAGGATCTGCTCGAAAGTAAAGGCCGGCCGTTGCTGATTTCGATTCTTAAAAAATTCAATCTTAAGAAAAGGAAATGTTTTATTGAAATCTTTTTGCAGATCACTAATCAGGCGGGTGGGAGTAACATGCAGGCGCATCAGGTTATTTTTAATAAACATAAATGATCATTTTCACTTTCATCACAATTCACTTCTTGCAAACTCATTTCAAATTTATTCCTGTTATTTTATTGAATAAATGACCTGGAAGGGAAGAGGTACTGATATTTGTCAAAGCAAAACATAACAACGGTAGAAGTTTTTTATGATTAATGACAATCCTGAACGGGAAAGCTATCCCGGATTGAACCCGGGGAAGTGTTCTTTTCTTCATATGGAGGCTCATTTTTCCCCAATTTATTTGCGATATAATTGACTACATGGGCAAAGACAAATTACCATACAGATACAACAATGAACTGCACGCAAACGAAGTAACCCTATTGCCTTACATTCTGATGTAAGATTTTAATAAAGAAGAGAAAACTTTTTGACTATTTTTTTGCTGCAGCAAATGTCCTGAGATAGTTTACAAGGTTCCATCTGTCAATGTCAACCGGCAGATCTTTTTTAGCCTTGGGCATCTCCTTTCTGCCTTCAGTCATTTTATAAAAAATGATACCATCTGACTGAGATTGAAATGCATCTTTTGTAAAATTTCCCGGAGTCGTCTTTAAATCGGCGGCCTTAGTACCGTTACCAATACCTTTTTTCCCATGGCAAGGCTCGCAGTTAACCAGGTATAAAGCTTTGCCCGCAGTAAGTGATTTAGTATCTGGTTTAACAGGATTGGGCATTTTTACATATTTGTCAGGGACTTCCCATGGCGTGGGTTGCCGGATCATTATAAAAGATGTCCCGGTAATACAAATCATTAATAAACCTCCAATCATTAAATTCATTTTTTTCATATCGTTTACTTTAGTTTTATTAAATAGTTAAACTGATCAGGTTAATTAAAATTCCATCTCCTTGTAATGTTGAATCCTATCAGAAATTGTCCTTTTCGATAGTCATTTTGGTTATAAAAATTAACGTATTGCGGTACAATACTGCCGCTGTTTCCTGCAAAAATCTGGAAGGCGTGACTAATTGTAGTCGTTTCTATACCAAAGCAAATATTGGGATGGGGGTTATTGGTTGTATGCTGCGTTAAGGCCTGATCGTAATTGGCAATGAGGTGAAACCTTTCAGTTATCTTGTACCTGCCTAAAAATGCTATGGCAAAATGATCATTGTTCATCTTTGGCTGGATATTCCCGGCCTTATCACGATAAGCAGGTACATTATTAAAATGAGAAAGGCTGGGAGATACCTGGATCGATAATTTTTCATTTATTTTTCTTGCTATCATTAACTGATTAAAATAGGAGATGCGGTCTCCACCTCTAACAAAATTTCCCTGCTTTTCACGTGCATCAATAGCAATATTTCCAAAATAGGAGATGCTCACGAAAGGCCAGCCTCCTGAATCCATTTGCTTTAACAGAGCATACTTAGCGTTAAAATCTACCAGGAAATTTTGTTTGGTTACACCAATACCAACAGACAGGTTATTTATGGGTGTGTAATTAAGAGCTAACCTGATGTCAGCGGGGCCAAAAATTCCATAAAAATCTTTTCGCCCGTTATTAAGTGTACCGAACCTATGCTGAATAGCCATATTGAGAACTTTTTTACGTGATACCATTACCGTCTGGTTGTCGACGATAAATTGACTTTCAAACGTAGTGACGGGTCTTGGTTTGTTTATCGTTTCAGTTTGCAGTGAGTCTTGCGCCATCAATCTGTTCCATGAGGTTGCCCCAAAAATGAGCAGGCAGAGAGCAGCCATCCGGAGAACTGATGATAAATGTTTATTTAGATTTTTCATGATTTTTAGTTTAATTGTTCTTAGCATTTTGTGTTATCCACGTTAATACCAGGGCATTAATATTTGATGGATTACTTACACCATTCAATGGCATGGCAGGGGTTACTTTCCCTGTTAATCGCAGGTAAAGTTTACTGCTCTTTGGATCAGCCTGGTTAATATATCCTCCGTTGGTTAATGAATTATATGCTCTGGCTGCTGTTAAATCAGGATTAGTTCCACCCGAACTGTGACAACCGCTGACGCTGCATCTTTGGCTGAATATTGGGATGATATCGTTGACAAAACTTACCTCTTTGTTTACCAGCGAAACATCAGCGGGGTTTGGATATAATGTGTCCGCTTTATAGCAACCTGCTAAAATCAATATACACGTCGCTACAAGAGTATATGGAATTGCTTTTTTAATGTTTCTCATAATCTTCATTTTAAATTATTAAAAGCAGCTACCGGTTATTTTTGAAACTTCAATAATAAATTAGGTTTAATACCATGCTGATAATTTGATTTGTTCCAGATAGCCATACCAAATTGTTGGTCTTGCAGGCTTGAAAAATCAATATCCTGATTTAATACATCGGCTGTTTTTAATAAACGTTTGAATTCGTAAATCCAACCTGTGCCTGTATAAACTGCGGTACAACTAATGTCTGCACGACCATTAAGTACGGGAGAAATGATAACGCCCGGGATACATTTAACACCTTCACCACCATAAACGGGATCACCAATTCTTTGATAGTCTGTACCAATATTTGGATCTATTGTGCCGCCAGAATAGGTTAATACACCTGTTGAGCTAACACCCGTAATTTTAATAGCAGTACCGCCGGCTAATGTATCTGAAACCTTTATAAAATCATAATTACTGGTAGTTGGAATAAACCACATTGGAACGTTAACGGAAGCACCTGTGCCATCCAATTTTAAACTTTGCCTGTTATTTACAGAACCCTGAGTAGCATCGGCTGTGTAAGTTGGCGCATAGGGCCAGGTTGTTGAGGCACCTGATACTACTAAGTCATCAAAGTGACGACCATTACCGGAACCACCCACTAAACTAGTAACAGCGGGTCCTCCTGCCCAATCCTGGTAATTGTCATCCATTTTGCCAAATTGAAGACCTCTGTTTGGATGCGCCCACCACATATCAATTTTTTCATTTGTACCATTAGTGTAGTGATTACCACTGGCTGCATTAGATTTCATAGCCGGAGGTGTTACTGAATAATCTAAATAAGGAGTAAATACATGGCAACTGGCATAACAGGTTTGTGTTATAAATTTAGGAGTTGAAAAATCAACATTCCATTGAAATGCTAATTTATCTTCGCCCCAACCTTCTCTTGTTAGAACACCGCTTGCATCAAAAGTTTTTGCTGTGGGTTCCTGAGCCCAACGTTGGGTAGTTGGATTGAAATACCAGGGAGCCGATTTAACACTCTTGTTATTATCCGGAATTTCAACCAGAAAGTAAATGTTCTGATTGTCGTACATGGAACGTATTGTTGCAGGATAGGTAGTGCCGATGTACCCGCTAAAAAGATTATTGCCCGGATCAGGCACCTGTGGTACTACATCTAACTTTGGTGCATTTGCCCACATGGGATCAATAGTACCATCTATTGCAGGAGGCGTAGTAGTTTTTGCCGAAATCAATTGATTGTCCGATGAAGGGTTTTCTTCTTCAATTATTTGGTCACGTCGGGTGCAATACCCTAAACTTGCCACTGTTGCAATCAAAATTGCGATTACAACATACTTTTTTTGTAAATGTTTCATGTATTTATAATTTTTTGATGTCACAGAAAATTTGTTTGGTCGGCTTTTAAAGTTTATTGATGATCTATTTCATTAACTGTACTTATCTGTTTCTCTTTTCTCAGCTGGTAAAAAATATCATTTAGTTTGACGATTGTAGAAACGCAGCAATTTTTTTTGCCTCTACATCTGTGATAAGTGCGCGGGTTTTCATGTGAAAGACGAGCACCTCCCACTGGTCGGCAGAATAAGTTGAAGAAGGCGGGGAATTATGGCATCGTCCGCAGTTCTGTCCCCAAAGTTCTGTGCCGCTTCTGTCAACGATTTTGGTTGTAGTTGCACAACCGATTATGACGGCAGTGATAAAGAATATTACCACTACTTTTTTCATATTATTTTTTAGTGATTTCATTTTTTTATTTTTTATACTGGCAATCAATTGTAAAAATATTTTAGAGACCAAAAGCAATTTGAACAAAGTAATTTGCCGGAGGCTTGGTACCTTTTACAGGTGTATTTTGTTCATAAGAAAGTTTTATAACCGCATTCCATTTAAGCCAATAATCCAATGCAAAAGCCCATTGGCTTGCATCCTGACCCCATTTGGCTCCCCCCGGATAGTCAACAGCGCCATAGCGCCCAACGAATTCCAATCTTTTGATAATTTTATTAATTCCCATAGTAGGACGATAGGATAATTGCGCATAGTAGGCACTGCTCTTGTTATCAAAAGTGTAGGAAGTTCCAGTAGCCGTGTCTATGTAATTGGCTTTATCTACACTCAAATTGGAGTATTGCGACCTGAGAATGACAGTACCATTGAGAGCATCAATGTCTTTGATAAAAGAGAAATAGGCGCCTGAATGGGTGGCGCCAATATTTTTATAAGCAGGGTCCTTGGCACCGCCCACAACGGAAGTTCCTATCCATCCGCCAAATTCCAGCCACGAAACAGGAAGGATTCCGATTCTTGCTGCCAGTGCTTTGTTCGTATTATTATCAATGATGCTTTCATATTCCAGGTTGCCTGCATCCTCATCTTCTGTAAGAAGTGTAGGCCCGTTTAGTAAATTTATGGCATAATGTAATTTGGCGCTGCCCAGCGGTATTCCTCCGTTTAAGGCAATTCCCATTTCGGTTCCCGGTTCTATTCCGTGATGACCAATTCCGAGCGGTCTGCTGGTTAAACGGTTCGTGATACGCTGATGATACCAATCTTCAAAAACACCAAAGCATGAGAAAAAAGTTCCTGCTTTTAAAAGCATATACTTATTGATTACAAAATTCAGGTTGGCATATTCCAGCTCCACTTCCAGTCCTTCGCCCGCTGCAAATCCTCCAGAACCTCCGCCCAATTGAAATTCCACTTCTCCTTCAAAAAATAATTTGTCGGAAAGTTTATAAAGCACGACAGGATTATATCCGACTTTTGTAAATGTTGATGTATTGCCATTCTTGGAATCATTACTGTACTGATATCCGAAGAAAACATCACCCGTTATTACCGATTTCAGGCTGCCCGAAGGGGATGACCGTATGCTATCCTGTGCTGTGACAAGAGTTGTGAATGCAACCAGCAAGATTACCGCAAGAATGGTTGTATTGATAAGTGTTTTCATGCTTTACATTTTATTAATTAAATATTAATTTTATAATTACATTTTGCACTATAAATCCTTTTTATAATAAGGCATGGGCTTTCTACTTTCGGTGAGTTTCCAAAAAGCGCCATCGCTTTGTTTACAGAAATCCACTTTTGCAATGAAACCTGGTAGTTTCATTTTGCTGAATTGCCTGATGTTTTTTTTCATGTAATTAAATCTTGGTTATTATCTCATTTTTAGTTGTTTAAAATTTGTTACTCCTGAGAAAAATAGATTCATGTTCATAGTGTTGAATTGTTTATTGTTAGTTGCCCTTCGTTTTTTATTTTACGCAGTTGGAAGAATATAAAAAAATAGACGCACCATACCCCACCGAAAAGGATGGATACGGTTAGGATCAGTGGTATTGGTGCATAGGGTTCCCAAAGTGCACGTGGAAAAGGATCTTTGTCAACCATGAGCCGGACGCCCCAGGATGCATTGGCCTTATTTTCCACATTCCCGAATTCTTTGTTGTCCTCCATCCTTGCCGCTATAGTGATAACGCCCGCTGTATCGCCCGGAATGTTTTTGGGAAATGAAAAAGTCGCTTCGCCTTCTTCATCCGTGCTAATAGTGTTATCCTCTGTTGCCGGCATAAAGCCAAACAGGCGCTGTACATAAAACTTCACCTCTGCATCTTTCACCGGTATTATTTTTCCATCCTTACCTGTTTCCGTTACTTTGGCAATAACCAGCCTTGCAGTGTCATCCGGATTTAGGTTGAGGGTTAGGTTGGCATCTTTGTAATGAATCTGCTCCTGGACATCTTCATACAAATTGTCATTTTCAATTTTAGCCACGATGGTGAAATAAAGGCTATCATCCAAAGGCAAATCTTTCTGAAGTACAATGACGGCTTGACCTTTATTATCTGTATTTGCACTTTTAAGTAACTGCTGTTCCTTATCATGCATGACATAAAAATTAACCCGCGCATTTTTTGCAGGTACAAACTTTCCATCTTTATTTTTTGCTGTGATTAACGCAACCGCTGTTTTGCTCATATCGGCTTTTTTGTAACACGATAATTCGATAGCGGCTTCACTCTTACCCTGCGACGGTGATTGGTCTTGCGCAGTTGCTACACCACAGAACAAACCTGTAATGGCTATTGTAAAAGATATTTTTTTAATTATGTTATTCATCTTCATTATCTATTCGATTTATTATGCCGGTTGTTTTATTGGTTCGTTACCTGTTCCTGAATGTTCTCCAATTATTTTTGCCTCCTCTTCTTCTCTTTTCAATCTAAGTTCAATGGCTGCTTTCTTATCGTGTTCAATTAGTATTCCTTCCTCCACTTCCCAGACAGCCATCATAGGGAAAAGTTTTGAAAAGAGTGTGATGACGAGAAATATCCCTGCCAGACATGCAGCGGTAATAGAAAATTCCACATAGTTTGGAAAATAACTTGACCAATCATTTGGAACTTCCTGTATAGGCATAAATGGATGCAAGAGTGTTGGCACCACAATGATGTATCTTTTTACCCATGCGCCCGCTACAATAATAATACAGGTGATTGCAAGCATCAAAGGCCTCCGCCCTTTTGGAATCGAAAGAATAATAATCGGCAGGAGCACGGTGCCGAATTGTAATGTCCAGAACACTGTTGAGTAACTGCCACTGAACAAATCTCTAAGTAAATGGCCTTCTGCTGTTGCCATTTTATAGGCAGGTATCCAGTATTCATTCAGATTCAGATAGGCATAAATAAGAGTAAGCGCCAGCACAAGACGTCCCATCAAATCGAAATGTCGCGGAGTGATATATTTTTCTAAGTGATACAGTTTTCGGAAGGCAGCCATTCCTAATATCACACCTGCAGAGCCGGAGTAAAGAGCTCCTGCGACAAAGTAGGGACCAAAAACAGTACTGTTCCACCCAGGTCGTAGTGTCATGGCGAAGATGTAACTAACTACTGTATGTACTGAAACTGCTACGGGAATAATAATAATTGTCATAATGGTCATGCTTTTTTCAAGCCGGTGCCATTGTGATTTGGTCCCTTTCCAACCTATTGCCATTTTTGTGTAAAGCCACTTTCTGAATTTTTTGAATCGTGTGTCGCAAACGGTTAACCTGTCCCTGCAAAGCGCCATATCAGGTATCATGGGCAGGAATAAGAATACAGAACTACCCACAAAATAGGTGCAGATGGAGATGATGTCCCACATCAGGGGCGATTGTATCCGGCCAAAAATTACTAAGTTGGCGATACGGTCGGGGCGTCCTAAATCTATGATGGGCATGATTCCCCCAAACAGCAGCGATACCCATGTTAAAAGCTCAGCCGAGCGGGTGATAGGTCTTCGCCATTCCTGTTTGGTGATTCGAAGGATTGCTGAAACAAGGGTTCCGGAGTGACTGATACCAATAAAGAATACGAAAGTGGAAATATATAATCCCCATGATACATAATTTCTCATTGCAGTAACTCCTAATCCCGCCCTGAGCTGGTGGATATAACAATAAAGCCCCCAACTAATCACTATCAGTAAACATCCTATCCAGATCCGGGTAGATCGTCCCCATCTTCTTGTTGGTTTTAGACAATCTTCCCGAACGGTCTCAATCTCGTTTTTCAGATTGTATTTTTCGTTTACCACATCCTGTTTTTTAAAAATGACCGATTCAATTTTCTTAAAAAATTATTTTGACATCTGCATGTCTCCCATATCCATAGGTTTTTTTTCATTCTTTTCTTTACCGACAGCATCCATATCTGGTTTAGGGTATTTCCTGTTTTTAGGTGGCAGGTAGTACACACGGGGATCGGTTCCCAATTCTTCGAGATGGCGGTACCCTGCATTATCTTCGATGAGTTGGCTGAATTTGAAGGTTACTCCTGATCCGTTGGTAACTGCATCTTCATTCTGGTCGCCAAAATAAATGGCATTCATCGGGCATGAACTTACGCAGGCAGGCATCTTGCCTTGCCTGATCATATCAGGACAGAAATCGCATTTCTCTACTGTTCCCATTCTCCTTGGGATGCTTCTTTCAGGTGAATAAGCTATACCGGCAAGTCCGGGTTGTTCTTTAGGATGGCTCCAGTTGAAAAAGCGGGTAGAATAAGGACATGCAACCATACAGGAGCGACAGCCGATGCAGCGTTCATTATCAATAAGCACTATTCCATCCTGCCTTTTGAAAGTGGCATTTACCGGGCAAACTTTGGTGCAAGGAGGGTTATCGCAATGGAAGCAGGGTTTTGGAAAAAAGTAAGGAGCGGTGGCGTTAGCATCCTGCATTTTGAATACCTTAATCCATTCGCGGTCTGATTCGGTATAGTGCATTGCCTGGCAGGCTTCGGTGCATTTCTTGCAGCCATCGCATTTTGCTTCATCAATTACCATCACAAATTTTTTGTTTGGTATTCCTTTTCGGGCTTCCTCGTTTGAAACAGGAAGGGCCTCGTAATCATGTAAATGAGTTTGATCTGCCGTAAATACCTTTCCATCTTGTGTAAAAACAGTTCTTTTTATACCTGATTCTGCTTTTTTATCGTTTGAAATGATCTTTGATATAACCAGGGTGCCTGCTGCTAAAGAGCCTCCCGCTATAAGTCCAATTTTCAGGAAGTTTCTTCGGTTAGTCTGGTTTTCTGAATTGTCTTTTTCTTTTTCCATGATTATGAATTTTTATTGCAATTTTCCCATTCTGATTGATAATAATTTCATGGTATAACAAATGATGTTATACCATTTGATAGTATAAAGTTTATATTCTCTACAAGAAAGATATTATGACCTTAATCAAGGACGTATCTGATTTTAGTCTGAAAAATTTATGTGTTAAAGGGGAAATAAACCTGCGGAAATGCAGGTTTGATATTTTTACGGAAACCAGGGAATAAACTATCTGATGAAAATCAGAAAATGGAAACTGAGGATGATTTTAACAACCGGGGAAAATAATAACGCCGGGTTAAATTGCTTTACAGCCTGTCGCAAACAGAAAAAGAAAATTCATATGCTATATGATTCCCAATTTCTGCTTTATTCGATCTTATAATCGCTTACAATATTTTCCAGTTTATTAATATTCAGAAAAATTATTTCCCTTTTATTCCTTGTAATTAGTTTCTCGTTTTCAAAATCGCTTAGCTGTCTGGTAACCTGCCCGGCGGTGGTGCCGGCAAGATCGGCAATGTCTTGCCTGCTTAATGAAATAGTAAGCATTTTCGTTTCAGGATTCATTCCGAATACTTCATAATTATACATGAATGCCATTGCTACTTTTTCTCTTATGTTCATCTGTGCCTGGTATTTCACCCTTAACTCTGCTCTCCTCAATTCTGATGCGTAGAAATATATCAGTTTATTTGCAAACTTCGGGCAATTCATACAAGCTTCATTAAACAGATCGTTTTCAACAAAACACAACAATGAATCCATCAACGCAACTGCATTAAAATAGTAATAAGTTCTTCCGAGACCTCTGTGTCCGAGAATTTGTCCCTCTTTTGCAAGGCGAACAATTTGTTCTCGTCCGTGCAAATTCGTGGTTACTACTTTTACGCCTCCCTGCTGAATAAAATAAATTCCATAAATAGGTTCGCCTTCCTTGAAAATGTGATTTCCCTTTTTATACCAAATCTGGTTATTATTGCTGCTGATTTTATTGAGCCAGTCACCATAACATCCTTGTTTTATGAAACATTTTTCGTTCTTGCATTCATTACATTCAATTCTATTTTTCATGGCGGTGAATTCTGGTACAAAAATATATTTTAGGATTTCGGGTTATACGAAGGTCTTTGCCCGGAAGAACCCGATTTATTCAAATTAATATTTATCAATTTGAAAACCCTTATATCAGTAACTCTGATTTGATTAAATAAAAATAATAACCCGTTATCCCCTGACTTTATCCAGAAGGTTATTCAACAGAACAATTTCTTCTTCATTCAGCGCTGAAAGATGTTTGTCCATGCGTTCATTTTCCCTCTCTGTTTCTGCCAGCAGATCTAATCCTTTTTGAGTAATTATTACATCCATCTTGCGTCTGTCCTCGTTACAAATACTTCTCTCCACAAGTTTCTTTTTCCGCAGGAGTTCAACAATTCTTGAGGCATCGCTCATCCGGTCAAGCATTCGTTCACGAATAAGTTTTACTGTTGCTGTTCCGGAGTTTCTGCCATGTAATATGCGCAGAATGTTATATTGCTGGATAGTCAGGCTATATTTTTTAAATACATCTGAATGAAATTGAATCATCCACTTACCCGTAAAAATCAGGTTTACCGATGCTTTGTGATAATTATTCCTGAATGGCTTTACCTGCTGTATTTCTTTTTCAAGTATCATTTTTTTATCTCTTTATCCCGCTTAAGAGTTCATAGAGAGGAAATAATACCCGGCAAAACTAAATTTATAAAGAAAGATATGTCTCTCCTGGTAAAGCTGTTCCATAGAGCTTATCCCGATTTTTGGGTACTGAGGTTTCGGTCGTACTCCCTACCCATTTTCCTTGTTTTTAAAATTTGCGTAACCAAATAAATAAGAGTTCCCCATACCCCAATTACAATTGAATATGCCATAAATAATAACCAGTAGGGGGTTCTGTACCGGGTTGACCAAAGTGTTCTTTGATCAAAGAAATTTTTCTCCGGCGTAAATGCTATTCCCCAGGGAACTGTTTTTTCAACAAGAAGATTGCCATACGTATCATTGTCTTCTACCTTTGCCACCAATACAATATTTCCCTTTTGATCTCCGGGCAAACTGTCTTTTTTGAACTCTGCAGTTGCGGTGCCGGTTGAATCTGCAGTATAGGTTTCTTCATTGCCGGCAGAAAGGATGCCACCCAGGCGATTAACCCCAACTTTCATTTCAATGTCCTTAACCGGTACCCACTCATTTCCCTTTTTTTCTTTCAGTTGTGCAGTCACCGTTCTTGTTCCATCTGCTGATGTCGTATCAATGACAAGAATTGCTTTTTTAATGATCACATCGCTGCTCAATGATTCCACTCCGCCGGATGAATCCGATACAGCGACGAATTTAAATTCTGTAAGAGAATCCCAGGTTGCTTTAAAAGAAGCCGGTAAAGCCACCCTGCCCTCTCCGTTGATGCCGGTAGTAACTTTACCCAGTAAATTATTTTCCGTTGCTTCGTTGAAATATACATTCACCGGGATGCCTTTTATGGGTTCAGATTTTCTTCCCGATTTTTTTTTCGTACTCACTTCAACGTATGGAATCTTGTTTTCCGGAAGGAAATAATGTACACTCAGTACTGAAACAGATGCTACGGAGTCCTGTGCATTTATATTACTGATGGCTGTTCCAAACAAGAACAATATGATGATAAACAGTTTATGATGATTGTTCAGTTTCATTTTGATCAGTTAATGTTTTATAAATTGATATGATGGGAAACACTCTTGCAAAAAAGGTAATGATCAGTAAGACGCCGGCCAGTGAACCCATGGCAATAGCCCACTCTTCCCAGCTGGGGAAATAATGATGATAGCTTGGGGGAACATTGTACATTGGTAAAAAAGGATGAAGTAATGTTGGCGTTACGATCAGGTAACGTTTGAACCATGCACCTACTACTACCATCACCCCTGCAATAAACATAGGAAGTGGCTTTCTTCCCTTTTTAAATAACATAATAGCAATAGGAATGATCATGCCTACAAGAATCGCAAACCAGAAAAGCGGTGCATATTCTCCGCCAAATAATTGAGTTAAATGAGCTGCCTCCGGTTTCTTCATTTTAAATGCCGGAACTAAATATTCGTTGATATTAAAATACAGGTACAAAAGAGCCAGTAATACCACAACCCTTCCCATTTTTTCAAAATGCTTTTCGGTAATATATTTTTCCAGGTGGTAATATCTGCGGAATACATACATAGCAACTACTACTGCACCTGCTCCCACCAGGAAAGCCCCGGATATAAAGTAGGCGCCAAAATTGGTGCTGTCCCATCCCGGCCTGTATGTAGTGGCAAATAACCATGAGGTAACCGTGTGAATACTAAAAGCAACCGGGATTATTACAATACAAAGTATGGTAATGGATCTATTCCTGATCTTTTCCTGCGCTGCTGTTCCTTTCCAGAATGTACCGAGCCAGCGGTACAGTTTGGAAAAACGTTTGCCCAGCTTATCCTTTGCATTGATCATGATCCTGATATCCGGCAGCAACGTTATGTATAACAAAAACAGGCTGAGACAGAAATAGGTACCTATCACGATTACATCCCACATAATGGGCGACTGCACACGGCCATGTATAAACAGGTTAAGCAGACGTTCAGGTCGTCCCATATCCACAATAATGATAAGGGAAGCGAACGTGATGGCTGATACCGCGATGATTTCGGATATGCGTGTCAGTGGTGTACGCCAGGAGACATTGGTCAGACGGAAAATGGCAGTGATCAGGGAGCCAACAAGACTAATGGCGACAAAAAATACAAAATTGGAAATATAAATGCCCCATGAAACATAATCCCGCATATTTGTTACTACCAGTCCGTATTTCAACTGGCGGTAATAAGCAAAGGCGCCAACCAGGGCTATCAATATCAGTAAGCCGGTCCATATCATTCCCCGTTTTCTAAATTTCCGGGGAAGCAGATCATTTGTAATTTGTTCGATTGTTAAAGAAGTTGAATTTTCCATGGTCAGTTATTTTGGGTGATTCTTTTTGTCATCAGCATTTTCGTTTTCCAGTCCTGATTCGAAAGGAAAATTCCGGTTTACAGGTGGCAGATAATATACTCTTGGTTTTGTACCGAGGTCTTCCATCAATCTGTATCCAGCTTTTTCTTTGATGAGTTCACTAAAGCGGAATGTTTCTGCTCCATTAGTAACCGAATCCTCATTCATATCACCAAAAAAGAAAACTCCGTTAGGGCAGGCCGATACACAATGTGGCAATTCTCCTTTTCTTGTCATATCGGGGCAGAAATCACATTTTCCTACTGTGCCTTTCTTCTGCGGCATACTGCTTTCGCATGAATAGGGTTGCGATGCAACTTCTTTTGTAAGAACAGGTTCTTCCCAGTTGAAAACCCTGGTTGAGTAAGGGCAGGCTGCCATACAAAACCGGCACCCGATGCAACGATCACTATCAATCAAAACAATTCCGTCCTGCCTTTTGAACGTTGCATCCACGGGACAAACTTTTACACAAGGCGGTTCATCGCAATGCATACAGGTCGTGGGCTCCCAGTATGGAGCAGTATGATCTGAATCCTCCATAGGAAGGACCTTTATCCAATTTTGCCCCGGATGCACCTGGTGCATATGGTTGCAGGCAGATTGACAAGCTTTGACATTCTTGCACCTGGAGAGGTCAATGACCATTACAAATTTTTTCCCTTCGATCCCTTTTCTTGCTTCACTATTTGAAACCGGTGGAAGATCCGGAACAGGTTTTAAAAATGCTTTATCCATTTCAATGATCTCACCGTTCACAGATAATAGCTTTACTGTTTCACCGGAAGCTTTTACCTCATCGCCCGCATAGCCCTGAAATGGATTTTTTTTTGAAGAACAACCTGCAGAGATGCCTGCGAGAATAGCAGCTGCCAGGAACTGCCTTCTGGATGTGTCTTTATTTTCCATGATAAAATTTTAAAATAAATTGTCGTTGTATTATTTTTTTTTAACCCAGTTTTTCAATTCCTCATCACTGATCTTCTTTCTTTTACCACAGGCAAGGTTCTCTACATCCACTTCGACCAGCTTTCCATCCTGTGTAAGCATCTTTATTGTTTGGGGACTATGTTCTTTGGGTCCGCTCCAAAAATAACGGGCCGCCGTAAACACCGACAGGACGCCGATGCCCCAGGCTACAAATTTTTTTCTTGATACCGGTCTGTTTTCATTTTCCATATTATTCTTTTAAGGTTGCAAAATAGACATGGACAACTTTAATTAAAAAAACATTAGTCAACACTCAGGCTGATTATTATCAGCATATATAAAAGAATCATTCTTTTAGCAGCATAAAAAACCGGCTTGTAAACAAACCGGTTTATACCTTTTAGTGTCGAAATGAGAACTATTTTTTGAATGTTCTGAGATAGTTTACCACAGCCCAGATATCATCCTGGTCAGGAATTTTCTTTTTGAAAGAAGGCATATCCTTACGACCTTCTGCAGTTTTGTAAAAGAAAGCTCCATCTGGCTGTTTTTGAATATCGGGTTTTGACAGATCGTCCGGTGTTGTTTTTAATTGGGCTGCTTTCGATCCATCTCCCTTGCCTGATTTGCCATGGCAGGACTGGCAATGTTTTGCCCACAATTCTTTACCAGTAGTTAAAGATTCAGCATCGGCTTTGACAGGGTTTGGCATTTTTAAATATTTATCCGGTACAGGCCAGGGATCAGTTTGTTTTTGCACGGCCTTAAAGCCTGCTGCTATAATGAATACTAAAGATAAACCTGCAACGAGAAATTTTGTTTTCATAATCTTTAATTTGTTTTATGGTTGAATGCTAAGTTAGTTTTTTTGTTTTAATAATTCCAAAGCCTTGTGATATTAAATCCGATCAGGAAATTTTCATGATGGAACGTGATATCATTCAGCCCCTTTATATCGATCGGGTTATTCTTATTAAATAGATTGTTGCGCTGCGGTGTCATATAATAATAGTTAGTAAAGAACAATTGGAACGCATGCGAACTGGTTGTGAATTCAATTCCAAAGGATAAATTTGGACTAGGATTATTTGTTGCGTGCTTTGTCAAAGGCTGATCATAATTAAACATCAACGACATGCCTTGTTTTATTTTATACCGTACTGCAATGTCAATGGCAAAATGATCGTGTTTCATTTCACCGGCCACCACTGCTTTATAGGTACTATCGGCCACACTCCCTGAGGTTTTGTAATAACCATTCACTACATTCAGGTGTGAAACACTGGGCGCAACCTGTACTGAAAGTTTATCTGTGATCTTTCTAGCAATCAAAAGCTGATTAAAAAACATCAGCCTGTCTGACCAATTAATAAAATTATCTTTCTTGCGTGTATCGAGAGAAATATTACTATAGTATGATACACTTACCGGGTATTTTCCCTTTGTTTGTTTCAATATGGCATATTTCGCAAATCCTTCCCAGGTCATGTTTGCCTTGGTAATGGATACTCCAACCAACAGGTTGTTAATAGGTACATAGTCAAATCCCAGTCTTATATTAGAAGGTGCAAAAAAACCATAGAAATCTTCATATCCTTTTTTCAAAGTTCCAAAACGGTGCATGATATCCATTTCAAAGCTTTTTTTAATGGGAACCATTACAGTTTGATTATCGATGAGCCAGATGTTTTCAAAAGTATTTTTTACAGGCTTCACTTTTTTAACAGCTGTGCTTTGTTCAACTGTTTCATTTGTAGTGCTGTCTGTGTTTTGTGCATACACAACTGCAGTAAGACTCATTAGCAGCAGCAGAGAGGCAGCCCGGATCAAACTCATTTGTATGTTTTTAATTTTCGCTTTCATTTGAATAAGTTTTTAATCGTTAATTATTGGGTGCCCCGTTGCGGATCCAGTCAAGAATTTTTTGTGTATCAGTTGCTTTCAAAGCTCCGGCCGGAGGCATGCTGCCTGATTTTACTTCACTATATAAAATACTACTTGTAGGAATCAGGGTATTCACATATCCGCCGCTCATAATGCCATTGTATGCGCCGCTAGCTGTTAAATTGGGATTATGTGCAGTACCATCATGGCAGCCACTAAGAGCACAGTTGGCTGTAAATATCGGTACAAGGTCTCCGCTAAAACTTACCTGTTGAGGAGGGCCATTGGGATCCTGGCCGGGGCTGATGATATCTTTATAACAACCCGAAAGCCCGGTGATCACTGCAACTGCGGCCAGTAACATTATTATTTTCGATTTCATATTCTTAATTTTTAGATCAATTGATTTTTTCTTTGCTTATCCGGGTTCGTTTATTGAGTTTGTCTGAAAATAGCGTTGCACTTTATACCTACCAGGTCACCAATGCTGGTGGAAACAATTGCATAATCTGTTTTCGCTAAAAACTGGAAATCAAAACTGAAACCGTAGATATTTTTTGCTGTAGCGCCGCTGCCACTTACCAACATTCCATCGTAGGTCAATTTGCCGGTCAGTTCTTTTGTTACACCATGGAAGGTGAAATCAAACTTTACGATATAACCTTTATCTGTTGTGCTTAATGCTACAGATTTTGATTTGACAATAGCAACATTGGCAGTTTCGGTTGTCATAGTGGTATTTACACCGTAAGTTGTTTGAAGACAACCCTTGTCGCGACCGGGCTCAGAAGTATTTACCCTGTTAACCCAAACCCATGCTTCAAAACTTGTATTGGCAGGATTTGCTTCATCAAAATTAAAAGAGGTAAATCCCAATGTGTCAAAACGACCTGTTAAGGTAGACAGCCCCCCCATGTAAGCAGTTTCCCAACCTACATTTGAGTGTGATTTGTCAAAACTTACTTTTGGGTCGGTGATAAAATTCATTTTGGCTGTGCCTCTTTCTATTTTCGATCCGTTTGAAGCGATGATCGAATCTTTATGTGTACAGGAAATCATATAAGCATAACCGCTTAACAAAACAGCCAGTGCCAGTAAATATGCTTTTTTCTGAAGTCTCATAAATAAAATATTTAAATGAATAATTGATTTGTTTTACGGGTACGAAGCTATTTACGGATGAATGATAGTTTTATGACCTTTATCAAAGTTTAGAATGAGTGTGCTCAGGAATTGTATTGACATAAAAAATTAAAGAGCTGTTGTCTGAAAAAAATTTATTGCAGCCTGGCTATAATTATTCATTGAATCTTAGTAACAGGTTGGGTTTGATGCCATGCTGGTTATTGGATTTATTCCATATAGCAATGCCAAAAGGCTGATCCTGTAAGCTTGAAAAGTCAACATCCTGTTTCAAAATATCGGTTGTTTTTAATAAGCGCTTCCATTCAACTATCCAGCCTGTACCGGTATATATTGCTGAACAGGCGATGTCGGCACGTTCGTTTATTAAAGGAGATGCTATATAACTTGGGAAACATTTTGGTCCATCACCGCCGTATGGGCCAGCAACCTGCAAATAATCTGAACCTGTATTTGGATCAATAGTGCCACCATTATAAGTCAATACACCGGATGAGCTTACGGCGGTTATTTTTCTTGCAGCACCACCTGCTAATGTATCGCTTGCTTTGATGTAATAGTAATTAGTAGCATCAGGTATAATCCACATAGGTACAGTTACTGTAGCACCGGTACCATCTAATTTAAGGGATTGCCTGTTGTTAGAAGATCCTTGTGCCGGAGTTGTTGTATAAGTAGGAGCATACGGCCAGGTTGCAGAAGCGCCGGATACAACTATTCCATCCACATGACGGCCATTGCCGGAACCGCCAACTAAATTGGTTACACTCGGACCACCCGCCCAATCCTGGTAATCATCATCAAACTGGCCATACACCTGGTCTCTGCTCAGGTGCAACCACCACATATCAATTTTCTCATTTGCACCGTTGGTGTAATGGTTACCGCTATTTGCATTCGATTTCATTACCGCTGGGCTTACAGAATAATCTAAATAAGGAGTAAATACATGGCAGCTTGCATAACAGGTTTGAGTAAAAAATTTTGCAGTTGAATTATCAATGTTCCATAAAAAGGCCAGTTTATCTTCGCCGGTTCCATCTCTTGTCAAAATGCCGTTTACGTCAAAGCTTCTGCTGCCTGGTTCCTGTGCCCAACCTGTTTTACCTGTTACATTTGCAGCGGGATTAAAGTACCATGTTGAAACAGCTACGCTTTTATTTGCATCTGTCCATTCTGCTAAAAAATAAATG
>Ga0184636_1000122_pt1 | contig 18408 bp, 19 predicted proteins | sample PLM3_60_b2_FD_133164 | JGI IMG/M metagenome (GOLD analysis project Ga0184636, IMG submission 133164) | Groundwater sediment microbial communities from an aquifer in East River, Colorado, USA - PLM4_90_b2 | ecosystem: Environmental > Terrestrial > Soil > Riparian zone | place: USA: East River... | reverse complement strand
ATCATGATAATTACTGCGAGCTTGTTTTTGCAGATTTCAAGTTTGCCATTATCGGCTCAATCGGCCACAATTACTTGTCCGGGGGATAAAACAGTTTATACCGATGCCAACAGTTGCAGCGCCATCGTAAATAATCTTGATCCCGTTGTTTCACCGGCAGGTGCTTTATTGAATTATTCTATCTCTCCTTCCGGAGAATTGGGAGTAGGAACTGTAAGCGGTAAAAGTTTTCCTCTTGGGCTGAATAGAATCACCTATTCACTGCCTGATTACCCGGGAGTATCCTGCAGCTTTACAATAAAAGTTGAAGATCATACACCGCCTGTTATTACTTGTCCTCAGGATATCACAGTCACCTGTGCCGATCAGATCCCTCTTGCGAATGAAGCTTATGCTGAAGATGGATGTACACAACCCGGTTTGATCAGGGTGGAGTTTGTAAGCGATGTCATATCCAATCAAACCTGCTTTAATCGTTTTGTAGTTACACGCACCTATAAAGCCACTGATGAATTTGGCAATTCAAGCACCTGTGCTCAAAGAATTACTGTATTTGATGATCAACCTCCCCATTTTCTTCAACCAGAGCCTGTTTCACCGCTGAATGTTGCTTGTCCGGCAGATGTACCTGCAGCACCCGCTAATTATTATATAGCCATAGATGAATGCAATCCCCCCAGTGAAGGGGATGAAGTTGATGTGGTTTTTAAAGAAGTAAAAACAACAGGATCCTGCCCGAATAAATATAGTTTGACAAGGACCTGGACTGCTACAGATCTGTGCGGAAATCAAAAAGTGTACACGCAAATTATTAATGTGAAAGATACACTGGGACCGATATTTGATGGTCCTGCGCCCTCTTTAATCTCAGTCGCCTGTTCATCCGATATCCCGGTTGCTCCTTTACAAACTGCGAAAGATAATTGCTCAGCGGGACCCGCAACAGTTAGTTTGAATGAAGTGAAATCAGAAGAAGTATGTAAGAATAAATATAAACTCACCCGTGTATGGACAGCTATTGATGGTTGTGGCAACACGACTACCCGGACTCAGGTCATTATTGTAAATGATAATGTGCCGCCAACGGTAAGCAATATAAGTGTAGATACGATTGTTTTATGGCCGCCAAATCACAAAATGAAAGATGTAGCTATTAACTATACTGCAACCGACAATTGCGAAGTGACCGGTACACTTAGTGTCACCAGCAGTGATCCCGTCAATGGCGGAAGTGATGGCGATCTATCACCGGATTGGGAAATCGTCGATGCGCATCACGTGAGATTAAGAGCCGAAAAAGCGAATAACGGACAGGCTCGTTATTATACAATCACCATTCATATCACAGATGGCTGTAATGAGGGGAAAGATACAACTGTAACAGTCGTTGTTGCACATAATATAACTTCTCCTCAAACCGGTCACCCCTACAGAATTGGTTCTTCTGTTTCATTGAATGGTGCGTTCTGGGATAAACCAGACAATACTCACACGGCAAAATGGTTGCTGGATGGAAGCGCAGCCACAAATGGAACGGTTACTGAGCCATCGGGAAATCAAAATGGTAAAGTGAGTGGCAGTTATAAATTCAATACAGCCGGTGTTTACAAATTACAGATGAATGTGACCGATCAAACCGGCATCACCTCGTACGCAAACACCAATAATGATCTTGATGCAATTGTGGTGATCTATGACCCAAATGGTGGTTATGCTTATGGTGGTGGTTGGTTCCAATCGCAAGCCGGTGCACTCACATCAAATGCAGCAGCGGAAGGTAAAGCCAGTTATGGATTTTCTGTGAACTACCGCAATGCTGCCAAACCAAAAGGAGAAACACAGTTTGAATTCAAAGTGGGATCATTTGAATTTAATGCGTTGAATTTTGATTATCTCGCTATCAGTGGTGCCAGAGCACAGTTCAGGGGCACAGGTAAGATCATCGGTGGGCAAAGTGGCATCGGGTTTATCATGACTGTTAAAGATGGAGCGTTTGATGGCAGCGATATTGATAAAATAAGAATGAAGATCTACAACAGGAATACCGGCTATGTTTATTATGACAACCAGGCCGGGGCCAGTGATGCTGATGACCCTACCACAGTTGTGGGAGCAAACAGTTCGATCGTGATCCAGGGAACAGAAGTCGTGACAAGGGCAAGAGATGCAGAACAGGTAAAAGAAAAATTGGTTGACAGACCAGAGTTTATTGCTTATCCAAATCCAGGCAACAAATATTTTAATGTGCAGGTGAAAACAAATGATCAAACAACAAAACTGCAGATGCAGGTCTATGATCAGTATGGAAGATTGTTGGAAAAAAGAGATAATGTAGTGGCAGGCTCAGTGATCAGGTTGGGTGAGATGTACAGGCCGGGTATTTATTATGTCCGTATTATCCAGGGTGATCAACACAGTGAAGTAAAACTCGTCAAACTCTCTGATTAAGAATTTAAATGCTGTAAACGATCGGTTCGTTTTTCTGCGCAGCTTTGTCGATACCTCCCATGTTGGAGAACAAAATTGCAAAATGCAAAAAGGTCGGAGATGACTGACCTTTTTGCATTTTCTAATCTCATACCGCCTGGAGGCTATCGCAATTACGGAAACCAGTTTCAGCTTTTGTTTTTCAACTGCCTGCGTGCCGTCGCCAGAGGCTATTGCCGCCGGAGACCGGCAAGCAGGTTTAGCTGTATATCCAGCCTGACCTGATTAAAATCATCAACCTTTAATTATAAATTTAGATTCAGTTGTCGTAGCTGGACAGAATTCTATTTCTCTCACTTCGGCAATGCCGGCCGTTATGCTCATGCCGGGCGACAGTGCAACCTTCAACCGGCAGACATAAAAATTGACATTTGATTTAAACAAAATAAAATGAGAAAACTAATCGCATCAATCAACATGACCCTTGACGGGTTCTGTGACCACACGGCAGTAATTGCGGACGATGAATTGCATCAAAACGCTAATGAGCTATTAAGCAATGCAGATACTATTTTATTTGGACGGGTAACTTATCAACTTATGGAAAGTGGCTGGCCACCGATTGCAAAAAAACCCACCGGCAACAGGTCCGTAGATGAATTTGCTGTATTGATTGACAATATATCTAAAATTGTTTTTTCAAAAACACTGAAAAATGTCGAATGGAAAAATACCACACTGGTTAAGGAAGATATTAAAGAAGAAGTTTTAAAACTCAAACAACAATCAGGTAAAAACATTTTGGTTGGCAGTCCGGGCATTTTAATAACATTAATGCAATTTGGCTTAATTGATGAATACCAGTTTTGTGTTCAGCCAATTGTTTTAGGAAGCGGCTTACCATTGTTTAAAAACATTAAGGATAGAATTAATCTTAAACTTTTAAAAACAAGGACCCTGGGTTCTGGTGCTGTAACACTTTACTATGAGCCGATGAAAAAATAAGAACAAAATTGAAACGACAGGCCTTCGTGGCGAGAGTAGCACGAACGCATAACAACGGCTCGTCAAAAGAAGGACAAATCAGGGATAACCTGATCATTGAATCCTGATAAATTTATGCCTTGTATAAAGATAGAAACAAATAAGATTACGCCGGGCGTCCCTTTCCTTAATTATCTTTAATTGCATTATATAAAGTATTGACCACACGTTATGGTCTGCAGCAGCATACAGCTGGTATTCCTCTTGCAACATAGGTTTGAGTTTAGCAAAAACAGAATGGTTTTGCATGTGATGCAACCAGATAAGAGCCGGAGTAAAAAACGATGATGTCCTATCCGGCCAGCACGGTGCAGCGTACTTTTTTGCCCCGGAAAAATTATCCATCTCATTGCGTTAATCGTCCATTTTAAACAAATTTATGTCATGCATTTTTGCATCGTCAATAATGACAAAACAATTAAAGAATAAAACATGACACGTTTAAAAGCATTAAGTCCTGATCAGGCGACAGGCAAAACAAAAGAATTATTTACCGCCATTGAAGCTAAATTGGGAATGGTTCCTAATATGATGAGAACAATGGGCAACTCATCGGCTTTTTTAGAAGGCTACCTGAATTTGGGTGATGCCTTAGGTGCCGGTACGCTGGGTGCAAAAACAGGCGAATTGATTGCCTTGACGGTGGCAGAAAGTAACTCCTGCGACTACTGTTTATCTGCACACACTTACATTGGCGCAAACCTTTTAAAAATTGATGCTGAAAGTTTGGAAGCGGCAAGAAAGGGTAATGCAAGCAATACTAAAACGGATGCCATATTGAAGTTTGTAAAAGTATTGCTAAGCAAAAAAGGTTCGGTAAATGACGCTGATGTAAAAACAGTGAAAGCAGCAGGAGTTACCGAAGGCGAAATAGGAGAAATTGTCGGACACGTCGCCCTGAATATTCTTTCAAACTATTTCAATAATACGGCCAAAACAGAAATTGATTTTCCGGTAGTGGAGACATTTAAGCTCGCAACAGTTTAACTTTGCGATCCTTTGAATACAAAAAATGAAAAAATCAATTCTGATCTGTTCAATGAAAGATATCAGAAAAAAGTATCAAAATAATTATTCATTCAGCGAAGCCGGAACAGCACAGTTTGGGCTTCGCTTATTTTTATAAAAATGAAAAATCGGCGACTACCGATACCGCCATTTACCATGGATACTGCTTTGCAAAAAGTTCAGGCGGCAGAAGACGCCTGGAATACAAAAGACCCCGAAAAGGTTTGCCTGGCTTATACCATTGACACCGAATGGAGGAATCGAACAGATTTTATAAACGGAAGAGAAGAAGTAAAACAATTCTTAACTAAAAAATGGAAAAAGGAATTAGACTATAAACTCAAAAAAGAACTTTGGGGTTTTCGTGAAAACAGAATGGCAGTAAGGTTTGAATATGAGTGGCACGATGATACCGGACAATGGTTTCGGAGTTATGGTAACGAACTTTGGGAGTTTGATGAAAACGGGTATATGCAAAAACGATTTGCCAGTATCAACGACCTGCCTATTGAAGAAACAGACCGGAAACTAAAATGATAATTTTACAGATGACAACTCAAGCTGCACTTACATTAGTCAATCCGCAAAATGGAAACCTGGCGTTTAAATTGTTTTCATTTGAAGACGAAAGCTACTTTGACCACCTGCAACGTAACAATTATTACTCACTTATATGGGTAACAAACGGGACCGGAAAAGTAAAAGCGGATTTTTCGGAATACGATTTTGAAAAAGATAGCTTGTTTGCTTTTTCACCTTACCAGCCTTTTATGTTTTCGGCCAACAAAAATTTGAAGGGCATTGCATTACAATTTCACCCTGATTTTTTCTGTATTCATATGCACCAAAAAGAGGTTGCTTGTAATGGCGTTTTATTCAATAATATTTATCAGCCACCGTTTGCATTTCTTGACGATGCTTCTTCCACAACTTTGAAAATGCTTGTGGAGCAAATGAAAACAGAAATGCAAAATCCGGCATTGGCACAATACGAGTTATTAGTTTCTTACTTAAAAATATTTTTAATAACGGCATCAAGATTAAAGACGGAACAACAGCCGCAAGCCTTATTGTCAATTAAAGGCCTTAAAGAACCTTTCGTCCTGCAAAGCCTCAAAGATGCCATTGAAAAAGACTTTAAAACAAAACACTCCGCAAGCGATTATGCTAAGAGTTTAAACATTTCTGCAAAGGCATTGGCAAAAATTGCCAGGACACATTTTAATAAAACATTGACCGAATTGATTTCAGAACGGATTATTATTGAAGCAAAAAGGGAGTTGTATTTAACCAATAAGGCTATAAAAGAGATTGCTTATGAATTAGGGTATGACGATGAATACTATTTCAGCCGGTTTTTTAAAGCAAATGCTGAAATCTCTCCCCAACTGTACCGGGACACGGTTGGCTTTGGGCGAGGTGTTGATTAACGGATATGATTGGTAATGGTGGTAAGCACAAATAAAACAATCAAACGCGGTGACCCGAAGTGGGCAAATAAAATTCCGTCTGCCCGGCTAACTGAAGCTAAATTTATAAGTTGTGTGCTGTTTTATTCTGTCAACGCTTTATCATTTTGTCTTTCACAATTTCATTAATAACTTTTTCCCGTAAGCTTTGGCTGATTGTAATCTTTTCATTTCCTATGTCCAAAATGTTGCCTTCTATACTTTTTACTTTGTTTATATTCACAATAAACGATTTATGTACTTTAATAAAAATTTCAGGAGGCAATTGTTCTTCTAAGCTTTTAATAGTAACATAAACCATCATTTTTTTGCTTTTTGTATAAAGCATTACATAATTCAACATGGCTTCTGCATACACTAAATCATCATAAAATACTTTTTCTATTTGATTATTACATTTAATAAAAAAATGGTCGTTAGCCTTACCGGCCTGGTCCTGGGCTATTGCCCTTACTTTTCCTGCCTCTTTAGCTTTGTTACAGGCTTTTAAAAAACGTTCAAATGCTATCGGCTTTATCAAATAGTCAAAAACATCCAATCCATACGCCTCAACTGCATATTCAGCATAGGCAGTAGTCATAATAATTTTTGCATTTAACCTTGAATTTTTCAGAAAATCAATGCCGTTTATTTTAGGCATATTAATATCTAAGAATACAATATCAATATCATTTTCATTCAGCAATGACATGGCTTTTAAAGGGTTTTCGGCCTGCCCTGTCAACTCCAGATAATCTATTTCTTCAATAAATTCCTGTAGCACCTTTCTTGCAATGGGCTCATCATCTATTATAATACATTTCAGTTTCACGCTAAGTCAATGGTTAAATCTGTTTCGTAAAAATCATTCTCCATATTCGTAGTAAGCTTATATTTCTGCGGGTACAGCAACTCTAATCTTCTTTTTAAATTGACAATACCAATACCATTTGAATTTGCAGAAGCGGCGGGTTGTTGTACTTCCTTTGTATTAAGAAAAGAACTATGCAAAGTGGTGCCTGCTATAAATAGTTTGATTGCAATTTTATTTTCTTTACCGGAGAAATTACTTACAAATTTGAAAGCATTTTCGATAAGAACAACTAACAAAAGGGGGGCAATATTTAACCCCGGTTCAATATTGCCTATTTCAAGATTTACAACTAAATTTTCATTTTTTCGCAAACGTTGAAAGGCGACATAGTTTGTTACATACTCAACTTCCTTTTCTAAAATTACTTTCTCTGCGCTGCAATCATATAGCTGATACCGCAATAATTCTGAAAAGTGCAATAGTATATTCCTGGCTACCTGGTTGGTCTTATCAATATGTCCGTATATAGTATTTAATGAATTGAAAAGTGCATGAGGGTTAATTTGAGCTTTCAGATAATCTAATTCATTTCTCACCCTTTCTTTTTCCAAAAACTCTAACTGTTGTTGGGTTTGCATCCTGTCAATCAGCATTTTTCCGATTGTAACCAGCAAAACCCAAAGTGAAATATTGACCAGAGAATTTAAGTATAATGTACCGAAATCAATGATTGTTTTGGGCTGAAAGAAATGCAGGTTCATTTGCCATGCGACCAACGCCCTTAGCCATGACGAAAATGCAATGACAAACAGCGTGGCGGCAACAAACAGAGCATAGTTTCTTTTATGCAAAAAACGGGGGATTATAAAATGGCTGATAGCATAATAATCTGATGTAATAAAAATTAAATAGCAGAACTCTATAGTAATGGTTTTGGTAATCGAAACTGAATAACTCCGGAACACAAGTACCCATAAAAGGTAAATGCCTGCCCAAAACAGAATATGGTATATGAAGTTCCTGTTTTTCAAAAACTATGTTTTCTCAAAGATAGCTGAGCTATACTGCTTTTTAGAACCTTATTACATGAAGCAGGTAAAATGCTTGATAAACCAATGCTTAATCAAGGAAAAACGCTGGATGCTGTAAATAGTTTTAAATAAAGTAATGAAGTGATGATGTTTGTGATATTAATAATTTAAATACAAACATTATGGAAAACGAAAAGCACATTGAAAAAGATGAAAATAATGATGGTATTGACAGGGCCGGGTTTTTGAAATGTATGGCATGGGCAGGAACAGGTGTATTATGGATGATGTCCGGGGGAATCATGAAATCCTATGGAATGAGTCAGTTGATTGACAAATCTACCGGCCGTCTCAAAAACGGCTTGCTGCTATCTAAAGCAGATTTCAGTTTCGTTCAGATCAGTGATAGCCATATTGGCTTTAGTAAACCTGCAAATACTGATGTTGTGGGAACCTTGCAGGCGGCAATTGAAAAGATTAATACCATGCCGGTACCACCATCTTTTATTTTACACACAGGCGACCTTACCCATCTTGCCCAGGCTGATGAATTTGATTTGCTGGAGCAAACTTTGAAAGGAGTAAAGAGTGAAAAAATATTTTATGTGCCGGGTGAACACGATGTAACCGATAATGGAAAGTTATACCTGGAACGTTATGGAAAAGGAACCCAGGGAGATGGCTGGTACAGTTTTGATTCACATGGTGTGCATTTTATTGGATTGGTAAATGTATTAAGCCAGGGAGATGGCGGACTGGGTGTATTGGGTAACGCTCAGCTTGAATGGCTGGAGAAAGATGTAAAAACGCTTTCGGCCAGCACACCCATTGTGGTATTCGCACATGTTCCGCTTTGGGCTGTTTATCCTCAATGGGGCTGGGGAACTACTGACAGTGAAAGGGCGCTTTCTTATCTCAAACGTTTTGGTTCAGTGTCTGTTCTAAATGGTCATATTCATCAAACGATACAAAAAATTGAAGGCAATATCACTTTTCATACAGCGATGTCAACTGCATTTCCACAACCGGCTCCGGGTAATGCTCCATCACCCGGCCCAATGAAAGTGCCGGCAGAAAGACTCAGAACTGTATTAGGATTGACAAGTGTTAACTATGTTAAACATAACCATACGCTTGCCATTACCGATATGCCTTTAATGGAAGTTACAGAAAAGGTAAGCGGACAATAATATTATTAAAGCAATAAGTCTGAAGGGAATTATTTACGGACGGTTGAAAAAAATAAATACAATAACTATGAAGAAAATTGTTTTATCGATAATAATTGTATTAACAGGAGCCATGGCAATAGCGCAATATAAACCTGTTGATAATGGCTCCTCAATACAATTCAAAATAAAAAATTTTGGCATTAATACAGAAGGGTCATTTACCGGGTTACAGGGAAATGTCATTTTTCATATCAATCACCTGAATGAGGCAAACTTTGATGTAAGCATTGACGCTAATACCGTAAATACTGACAATGAAATGCGGGATAATCATTTGCGGAATGATACTTATTTTGATATTAAAAATTACCCCCGTATCCATTTTGTTTCTACTAAAGTAACACCCTCAACTAAAGCAGGGGTGCTGTTTATTTTCGGGAAGCTTACGATTAAAATTCAAACGAAAGATATTTCATTTCCATTTACAGCTACGGCAACGAATGACGGATATCTTTTCAAGGGATCATTCACTATAAACAGGAGAGATTTTGGTGTCGGAGGTGCAAGCATTATTTCAGATAACCTGGACGTAGAGTTAAGTATACTGGCAAAGAAATAAATCCCCTTTATAAGAATCAAACCGCTACCCTTTTTTATATAATGCTTTATAATTTTCTCAGTTATGATAATCAACAGAAAAATCATGGTAACAGGCGTTTTACTTGCTGTAGTAATAATCAGCGTTGCGGCCATTGAACCTGCTCATCAAAAAGATGAGTTCAAAAACCTGAAAGTATTACCAAAGGACATCAGCTCCAAAGCTCTGCAAAAAATAATGGTAGATGAATTCCAGGACGGATTAGGAGTTGGATGTAATTACTGTCACGCCCCGGAAAAAGGGTCGCTTCACCTTGATTATGCAAGTGATGAAAAACCGGAAAAAGAAATTGCCCGTTCGATGATGCTCATGACGATGGACATCAATAATAAATATTTTGGAGTGGAACATCCGGTAATTGGTGATAGCATATTGACTATATCCTGTAGCAGTTGTCATCATGGAACTGCTCATCCGGATAAAACAGATTAGAATCATAAACACCCTGCAGGGTTAATTCATTGTTTTATAATTACTATCACCCATGATTTTTATTAGCAAACATTTTATACAACTTCATTCACATTAAAACATTAAACATGTACAAGAAAAATTTTTTTAAACTAATTGGGCTTATCGCAATTACCGGGCTGATAGCATTTGCCTGTAGCAAGGGTAGTTCATATACTGCCCCTGCGCCGCCGCCCGATGGCACTTCACCGGTTAAAATTGCCATGCATGATATGAGCTTTGTTCCGGCAACTGTAACAGTAACTAAAGGAGCTGTAGTAAGATGGCAAAATGACGATGCTTACGCACACACCGTTAACTCAAATGATGGCACTACTTTCAGCAGCGGCAATATCAACGGAGGCGGATCATTTAGCTACACCACAACGGTTGCGGGCACTTTTAATTATCATTGTTTAATACACGGGCTTCCAATGTCTGGCGTCCTTATCGTAAACCCATAATTTTAAGTAATGTCTATTTTTGATTTGTCACACCCCCTGCAGCCTTGTCAACTACTATGCTGTTGCAGCCCATACCAGCATAAGCCAAATCTGGCTGAAAAAGAAATTGGCCGTTCCAGGATGCTTATAACTACGGACATCAATAAAAAATATTTTGGAGAGCAACATCCATTAATAGCATGACAAACGTTGGCAGAATTAATTTATCGTTCTATAATGTGATCCTGCCAATGTTTTTTATAAACGAATATTTTCTATCAGCTATTTATACCAAAAATAAAAAATGAAAAAACTTATCCATTGGTTTCTCCATCCTCCTGTAACGGGGTCATCAGCTATTTTAATCATTCGCCTGGTGGCGGGAAGCGTCTTTTTTTGGGAAGGTATTTTAAAATTTGTTTATGTAAATCAGGGTGCCGGACGATTTACAAAGTTAGGTTTCCCATTTCCTGAAACCACTGCACATATAATAGCAACAGGTGAAATTATCGGTGGGTTACTCTTAATCCTTGGGTTATTCACAAGGGTAACAGCCTTTTATTTTATTATACAGATGATAGTTGCTGTACTTAGTACGAAAATTGATTTATATTTTGGCACAAGTCCGTTGCCATTACCCCCCGCTCCACCAAGGATGGGTCCCTGGGCTGTGTTACATGAGATTCGTTCTGATTATGCACAAATACTTACTTGCCTTTTTCTGGTAATTGAAGGTGCCGGAAGAAGATCGCTTGATTTTATAATTTCTACGTCAAAGAAAGTTTATCGTATGGGTGAGAAGTAGCGGTCGGCATGGTTATGCGTCATGCTTGAGCGTGCTGACTTTAACCAACAGAACAAAAATCAACTTTGACAAATGATACGCGAACAACAATTTTAACCACTTTGACAGCCTTGATAATTTCAAGCTGCAACAATTCGAAAGACACAAAAATGAATAATCCATCAACTGAAACCAAAGTAAAGCAAGACAGTAGCAGCGGCTATGCTTCTGTAAATGGACTCAACATGTATTATGAGATACATGGAACAGGAACACCATTGGTTTTAATTCATGGCGGAGGCTCTACAATCCAAACCTCATTTGGACGAGTGCTTCATTCCTTTGCAAAGGAAAGACAAGTTATTGCAGTTGAATTGCAGGGACATGGGCACACTGCTGATATAGACAGACCAGAAACTTTTGAGCAGGACGCAGACGATGTTGCAGCACTTCTGAAATATCTGAAAATTGGAAATGCCGACTTCTTTGGTTTTAGTAATGGCGGAAACACAACAATGCAAATTGCAATCCGGCATCCGGATTTAGTGCGGAAAATAATTTTGAGTTCAACATTTTTTAAAAGAGACGGAATGTATCCGCAGTTTTGGGAGTCTATAAATCATGCAACATTAAAGGACATGCCACAACCATTGAAAGAGGCTTACAAAAAAGTTGCACCTAATGATGACTTGTCAAAAATGTTCGGGAAGGATAAAAAAAGAATGGTTGAGTTTAAGGATTGGAAAGCAGAAGATATTCATTCTATCAACGCACCTACACTCCTCATAATTGGCGATGCAGATGTTGTTCGTCCCGGGCATGCAGTTGAAATGTTGCGATTGTTACCTCATGCACGACTTTCAATACTTCCTGGAACACACGGTGCATACATCGGTGAAGTAACCACAGGAATGGAACACAGTAAAATACCTGACTTAACTGTTTCGATGATTGAAGAATTTCTAAACGAACCTATGCCGAAAAAGAATTGACACCTCTGTCCTCGCGGGGGCTTCACGGCCAGCTAAAAAAAGATTTCATTAAAGGATATTTAAGCCTGAGACCCCGCATCTAAATAATTCTCCAAATAAAAAGACCGCCTTACGCCATCGGTGTTCTTGTTCCTTAGCATAAGCCCCCGGCGACATACCAACAACGACAAAAATACCTCATTATAAACTAGTTGTCGAAGTTGAGTTTTCTTCTCCGACGAGTCTCGCCGCGCACAAAATAACAGTTGAAATGAATTTTCGCGGCGGACTCGTCGCTGCAAAATTGCTCAAATGCTCAGTGTATTTGGCAAACGTTCCTCCCTGATTTGTTCCGTTTTGTACAATTTCAGATTTTTCTGACTAACTAATTTTGTTTTTATATCACATACTGAAACGTAAAATGAATAAGAAACGAAAAACAATCCATTGACACGACAAGGAACTACTGGAGTTAACTGTACTTTTGTATCTTAAACCTTACTTAAGCTCCCTTTGCTTTAAATTTTTTAATAACAATGAAATATAATGAAATCAGGCCGGGCAACAGGTTGAAACAGTATGTAAAATGCTACTACATCTATGAATCAGAAACGAATGTGGCATTTGAAGACACTGTTTTTCCAAGCGGCTGTATAGAAATTATATTTAACCTGGGAACAGGTAAATGGCAAACAGCAGTCGGTGATGGCTTTGTTACTACCCCGTCCATTGAATTGTGGGGGCAAATTATCCGGCCCTTACCCATCAAATCCATAGGGAAGAATACCATGTTGGGTATTCGTTTTTTTTCTCATGCCGCTGCCTATTTTTTAAACGATAAGGTTGACCTGTTTACTAATCAGGTTGTTGATTTCAGTGATTTATCGGGCAACACAGTGAGCATACTGTATTCAAAATTACTGGAAACAACGACATGGAATAAAAGGATTGAACTCGTTGAAGGTTTTTTATTGTACAGGCTTTCGCTTTCTGAAAGAAGACTTAGTAAGGTGGCTGTGGTAAGCGATATCATGAATGAAATACGGCAAGATGATTTCTTTGACAATATTGAAAACGTTGCGTCTCGTTACGGCATCACATCCCGTTATCTGCAAAAATTATTTTTGCAATATACCGGTCTTACTCCAAAATTATATAGCAAAATAAACCGTTTTCAGAACAGTCTCCGGCTTGTTACTAAAAAAGATACATCGTTAACTTCTATTGCTTACGAGTGCGGATACTTTGATCAATCCCACTTCATAAGAGAATTCAAATCTTTTACGGGATTTACACCTTCCGGCTATTCGCTTGAAAATTCCCCTGTTACACTTGCATTTGCAAATAATTGAATAGTTCCGTTTCGTACAATTCCAGGTCTCTCTACCGGAATAATTTTGCTCCTGATAGCAAGTAACATCAATCTGCTATTAGCATTGCTCAGTAAAGAAAAGCATGACGAAAATTGCTGAGACAGCTGATGATAGAAGTAGTTCAAATTGGTACAAAATAAAACTTTACTGATATAAGAAATAATTTTCTGCTAATTACTGATTTTATCAAGTATAGGTATTGTGATTATCGTTTCACACATATCAGATTGTTACCAGGTGACGCCGGAAAACAAATTTGTTCATTATAAATAGAAAAATCATGTCTTCAAAGTTTAAAAAATTCACAGACTTACATCAATCAGCCGGTTTATTTGTATTGCCAAACGCCTGGAATGCAAAAAGCGCCTTACTCTTTCAGGAAAAAAATTTTCCAGCTATAGCCACATCAAGTGCCGCAGTTGCAAATAGCCTGGGCTATGAAGACGGAGAAGAAATGCCCTTCAATGATTATCTCTTTGTCATTAAACGGATACTATCTTCTGTGCAAATTCCACTATCAGTAGATATGGAAATGGGATACGGAACATCTGATGAAGAAATCTATACAAATATCCTGAAACTTATTGACCTGGGGATTGTAGGGATTAATATAGAGGACTCAACAGTTAATAAACCAGGGCGGGTTTTGAAAGAAGCAAAAATATTTGCAAAAACGATTGAAGCTATTAAAAACAAGCTGGTATCAAAAAATTTAAACCTCTTTATCAATATTCGTTGCGATACATTTATTCTGAATGTTAAAAATAAAAAGCAAGAGACAAACAATAGATTAAAGATCTACGAAGCAACAGGAGCAGACGGGATTTTTTTGCCATGTATCTGTACAGAAGAAGATATTGCTGAAATGGTAAGTAATACAAAATTGCCTTTAAATGTCATGTGTATCCCGGGTCTTCCCGGTTTTGAGATATTAAATAAACTGGGGGTGAAGAGGGTAAGCATGGGACCATTTTTATTTAATAAAATTTATAATGACGTAGGTCGGCTTTCCCAGGCAATTATGGCAAACAAAAGCTTTTCACCCATCCTTTCTTAGAGTTCGAACAAATGAAAGATATTTTTTACTGCGGGAACAGTACAAACAATTATTCACAAATAAAAATTCAAAAAAAAATGAACCTACCAAAAAGAGCAGAAGATGCTCATGCCGCACTTGCAGCCGCCTTCAACACAGGTGATGTAGCCACAGTAATGGGTATGTATGACGTTACAGGCATTATTGTACCAGAACCGGAAAAACCCGTTTCAGGGAAAGAAAAATTTGAAGAAGCGGTAAAAGCGATTTTATCCATTAAAGGAAAAATGGAAATTAAAACGGTTTATTGTCTTCAAACAGGAAACATTGCTGTGGGAAGGTCTGAATGGAATATTACAGATGGCAATGAAGTAAAGATAAGTGCAAAAGGTATTGAAGTAATGAAGCAACAAGCGGACGGCACATGGAAAATTGTAGTAGATCATGCGTTTGGCGCTGAGGCTAATCTTGTGGCTTAAAAGAACTGGAAACATTCTGCCAAAATCAAATGATCTGTTGCTTTAACAGATCATTTGATTTTCAGGAGCAAATTATTTTTACGCCTTATTCTTTTCCGACGAGTCTCGCCACGCACGAAATAACAGTTGCAATGAATTTTCGCGGCGGACTCGTCGCTGCACAACTAGTTCAATTCTTAACCATCTTATTGATGGGAATAAAAAAACCAAAGCATTTATTAGTTTGGTTCCTTCCCCGACGATGCAAGATTCTATATCTCCGGAAAGCATGCTGGTTATGCAGTGAAGGATTACCTGGAATTCCTGAAATTTGATTTATTGGATGAGTAGTGGCATTGAAACCGACGAGTCCCTCCTGAGAGTTTTTGCAATGTTAATGCATGAAGTACGGGAGGAGACTCGTCGGGGAAGGAAAAGAAAAAATCCTAAACTGTCGGATTAAATACTAGCTATTACATGTAAATTAATTTCATAACTGCATTCGTAATAAAAAATTCTTAGTAAGCAACTTCAACTGTTTTTTTATAAATCGCAGCATTTGTTACGTTACTAATCATAAAATGTGCAAGATCAGCTCTTGAAATTCTCAAACCATCTTTTAAGAATCACAAAAAACGCAAAGTTGATGGCTCATGACTTAACCGATGATGATAAAGAACTCTGCGTTCAATTATTGAAAAATATCGAGATAAAATTTTCAGCTTTATGGCCCCAGCACAAAGGCAAATCTTTTGAAGAAGTATACAATAGCATAGTTAAGGAAACTACCCCTAAATCAAATAGTAAGAAGAAAGACAGATAACTTTTCCAATCATGTAGTAGTGTATTCTTTTCCCTACGAGTCGCCTCCCTGGTATTGTAGAAACACAAACTAAGACTTTCAGGAGGAACTCATCGTTTGCAGAACCCGCACAAAAAAACCGAAGCATTTATTACTTCGGTTCCAGTGCCCTACATTGGATTATTTTCGAACCATTTTATGGAAGATTTGGATTTACTTTATCGGCTCAGGCCGTTGCTTATCATCTTACCAAAATTGACAGAGAGAAGTTCTCGTTAGGTGAAAAGAAAATTCACCAGCTATTGATCATTCTTCAGATTGTAAGGAGTATACCGCTGCCATTTCCAGGGAGTAAATGTATCCCTAATTGCAAACTCGAGTAATTCTTTAAAGATACTTTCACCATTATCACTGTTTGTCAGGATAACTATACCCAGTTTTTTTTCAGGAAAAAGAATAGAGTAATGCTGAAAGCCATCTCCATGACCTTCTTTGAATACGCCAAAACCATAAGGGGTTTGCAACCTTCCCCACCCGAGCGCATAGCCGATGAGAATATCATCATAATCTGCAGTAGAATCTTTCCATGCTTCCGGCTCCATCTGGAATCTGCTGCGTATACGCAATTGTTGTTTGAAAAGAGTGTCATATGTCGTCTTCTTCAGTATCTTCTTTTGTAGTACAGCCGCAGTAAATAGGTTATAATCATCCGGCGTGGTTTCGAGAGTGCTGGCGGAACGGGGCGCATTATCCTTATCTTTTGGAATTACTTTGCCTGTCTTATCATGGCCGAAGCAATAATTTTTTTCAAATACCGGATGCCAGGTGTAAGAGGAATGTTTCATGCCAAGTGGTCCGAATAATTTTTCCTGCATCAGTTCATTCAGCGATTTGCTGGTAATTTTTTCAATCACGAACTGCAGGTAACATAGCCCTTCACCCGAATAACTGTATTGTGATCCGGGTTCAAACCGGACATGTAATTTCTGATCGGGTTCAAACCAACGCCAGTTGGCCCATTCCGGTTACCGATGCTTCTTTCATCAGTTGACTGATTTTATTGTCCAGTTGCCGGGTGGAGATCCGGCTGTTGTCCAGACGGACAATAGTTTGAGAAAAAACAAAAGAGCTGATGAAAATGGAAAACAGGATGAAGATAATTTTTCGCATAGTTGAAGGTAACGATTTTGTCCCCGCGGGATTTTCGCAGCCTAGCTAAAAAATATTCCAGCTGACTTTTAGAAAAATAACGGCTGACAATCATTCAGACTTACAGCCAACCACACATAAAACCTTCCGACCAAAAAAAAAATTTCGGAAAAATTTGCGTAGTTAAATAACTACACATATATTTGTAGTCAAATAGCTACACAATGAATTTAAGACGAGACGTATTTCAAGCCATAGCAGACCCGACAAGAAGGGCTATACTTTTATTGGTAGCCTCACAATCCATGACAGCAGGTGCAATAGCCTCAAACTTTGACACTGCCAGACCGACCGTTTCAAAACACCTGCAAATACTCACTGAATGCGAATTGCTTAAACAAGAGCAAAACGGCAGGGAGATTTACTATCATATTAATGCAAAAAAAATGAAAGAGGTAGCCGACTTCATTGAGCCATTCCGCAAAATGTGGGATGACAGGTTTAATAAATTAGAAACCATAATGAAAAAATACAAATCAAATAAATAGAATAACATGGAACGAAAAACAAAAATCAATGCCGAAGAAGGCAAACAGGAATTAATGGTAACAAGGGAATTTGATTTGCCATTGGAATTACTTTTTAAAGCGTATGTAGAGCCCGACATTGTTGAGCAATGGATGGGAACTAAAGTGCTGAAACTTGAAAATAAAAAGCACGGTAGTTACCAATTTGAAACAACCGATCCTCAGGGAAACAAATACGGGTTCAATGGGGTAATCCACGAGTTTAGCCCGAACCAGAAAATCACAAGAACATTTGAAATGGAGAATACGCCTTTTGGCGTCCAGCTTGAGTTCTTAGAATTTGAAAAACTCACTGACGACACCAGCAAACTCAATATGCATATAGTATATAGATCAGTCGCACTCAGAGACCAAATGCTGCAAATACCCTTTGCCCGAGGCATAAATATGGCACATAACCGACTGCAAGACATCGTAAGCAAATTAAAATAACACATTATGACAAAGAGAAATAAAATTATCTATTGGATTTCTACTATCTGGCTTGCATTAGGAATGCTATCAAGTGGAATGGTACAGTTATTCAAAGTGAAAGCGGAAGTAGATTTTATTATAAATATGGGCTATCCTATCTATTTTCTAACAATAATAGGCATTTGGAAAATTTTGGGAGTTGTAGCATTGCTTATTCCTAAATTTCCTTTACTAAAGGAATGGGCCTATGCAGGCTTTTTCTTTGCCATGTCGGGAGCGGTATATTCGCATATCGCCTCGGGAAATTCCGTGAATGAAATATTTCCTCCGTTGTTACTT
>Ga0184636_1000121_pt1 | contig 18448 bp, 19 predicted proteins | sample PLM3_60_b2_FD_133164 | JGI IMG/M metagenome (GOLD analysis project Ga0184636, IMG submission 133164) | Groundwater sediment microbial communities from an aquifer in East River, Colorado, USA - PLM4_90_b2 | ecosystem: Environmental > Terrestrial > Soil > Riparian zone | place: USA: East River... | reverse complement strand
CTTTTTTTAATAACTCTGCTCCATGCATCTGTTATATGCCGATGAATCGGGAACAACTAGTGATCCTAAACAAATTTTTTTTGTACTTGCTGGGGTTTCCATTTTTGAAACGCAGGGATATTGGATGAATAATGAGTTAGATAAAATTGCTGCTAGATTTAATCCCGCTGATCCTATTTCAGTAGAATTACATGGTAGTCCAATGGTTAATGGTAGAGGATTCTGGCGACAATTTAAATTACCTGATCGAATTAAGGCTATAAAAGACGCGCTAAGGGTATTGACATCTTCTCATCCATCTAACAGAGTATTTGCTTGTGTTGTTAGAAAATCTCTCGTAACCCCAAAAGACCCGGTCGAATTGGCGTTTGAACAGCTTTCAAGTAGGTTTGATTATTTTTTAAGACGCCTTCACAAACAAAATAATATTCAAAGAGGGATAATCATTTTTGATAAATCTACTTATGAGACTACAATACAGAATTTAGCAACCGATTTCAAAACTATTGGGCATTCTTGGGACGTTATAAGAAATTTGGCAGAAGTACCATTATTTATTGATTCAAAGGCCTCCCGTTTAATTCAGATAGCAGACTTGATCGCATATTCAATTTTTCGAAACTACGAGCATACCGATGCTCAATTTTTTTCCATTTTTACTGAAAGGCTTGATAGACATGAAGGACAAATTCATGGATTATGTGAGAGGATTTAATCCATCTTGTCCCAACTGGTATATAGTTACCTCAATTTTTTCCTAACAACTGTTAGCGGTAAGAAAATTTCCTTTAAATTGCATCGCCTCGAACGATTGTAGAGTATTGCTAAGACCAACCACGATTGCTTGCTGATATGAATTTTTAAGGCGATATGCCATCCCCTGGGGTGGCATCCTGTTTAATCAACAAAAAATTTATGAATTTTCAACCTGCTGAATTAACACAACAGATTGCCCATGCTGCCAGAGATTTTGCTCAGCAACATATAAAGCCACATGTAATGGAATGGGATGAAACCCAGGAATTTCCTCTTCATGTTTTTAAAGCATTGGGCAAACTTGGTATGATGGGAGTACTGGTGCCTGAGCAATATGGTGGCGCCGGGCTCGGCTATTTTGAATACAAAACGGTTATTGAAGAAATAGCAAAGGTTTGCGGCTCCATCGGACTGAGTGTAGCGGCACATAACTCACTTTGCACCGGGCATATTATGAGTTTTGCAAATGAAGAACAGAAGAAAAGATATTTACCCAAACTGGCAACAGCGGAATGGATCGGCGCCTGGGGATTAACGGAACCCAATTCCGGCAGTGACGCAGGAAATATGAAATGTACTGCAGTAAAAGATGGAAATGATTGGGTGATCAATGGAACAAAGAACTGGATCACTCATGGTAAGAGCGGGGATGTGGCTGTTGTGATCTGCAGAACAGGGGAACCCAGAGCAAGCGGAAACGCTACTTCGTTTATCGTTGAAAAAGGAACAAAAGGTTTCAGCGGCGGAAAGAAAGAAAACAAATTGGGTATGAGAGCCAGCGAAACCGCAGAGATGATCTTCGATAATTGCCGCATTCCCGATTCTCAAAGAATGGGCGAGGTCGGAGATGGTTTTCGCCAGGCATTGAAAGTATTGGATGGCGGAAGAATTTCCATCGCTTCACTTGCCCTGGGTATTGCTAAAGGTGCTTATGAAGCGGCCTTACAATATTCGCAGGAACGTTACCAGTTTGATAAACCCATTTCCAGTTTCCAGGGAATTTCGTTTAAACTCGCCGATATGGCTACTGAAATACAGGCAGCAGAATTGCTTACTCTGCAGGCCTGCGATCTGAAAAACCGTAATGAAAATGTTACGAAGCTTTCAGCGATGGCAAAATATTACGCCAGTGAAGTGGCAGTTAAAGTAGCTAATGATGCTGTCCAAATTTTTGGAGGTTATGGTTATACCAAAGATTTCCCTGTTGAAAAATATTATCGTGATGCCAAGCTTTGCACAATTGGCGAAGGAACAAGCGAAATACAGAAAATGGTGATTTCGAGAGAAGTGTTAAAGGGTTAAAAAGAAAGTTTTTGTATTCCTTTGGAATTAATCTGGTATGCAAATGGAAGTGTTGCATTAGATATTTCTTTCTTCAGTTCTTCCCATCTGTTTATAAATGATTTGACAATATCCCAGTAATGAATAATTCCTTTTGAAGACCTGAAAATTATAGCTCCTGTTTTGTGTTTTTTATACAAAGAATAATAGTGTTTTATGTGCTTAAAATCTTTGTCCATTGTAATTATAATACCGTTACAATTTCCTGCAGCTTCTATCAACTGTTCGTCAGTAGCTCCTTCCAGATGTAGAAGTTTAACGTGGGTTATTTCGATCTTTATCTTACTTCTTAGATTTCCCTCTTCAATTAACCTTAGACCTTCTGCCAATCTGTAAGAATAATTTTCATCAAAAATATAGGTCATTAGGCTCGCCTGTTTTGATGATAAAGAATTGCGTCTGAGACTTGTTTTTGATTAAGGTCGTAAAGTATACAAATATTCTTCTTTGTCTCTCCGCCTTTAAAAAATTTAAAGATAGTATCAGTTTTAAGATTAGTTCCAGGCAAGGTTGGTTGTCCAAATTGATGTTTAGGATCAACTACTACGTAGTGAGATTTTCCCAGGGGATAATATCTTTCAGCATGTAAATTGCTTCCAAAATCTATTTTGTCAAGAAAAGGCTCAACAAGCTGTTTAATATTTATTTGCGTTGAACCATCTGCGTTTATTAATGTTTCTAAATGTTCATACCATATTTGCTTTCCATCAGTAGAAATTCCGGCAGTAGCGAATGGATATTTTGTTTTTAATTCTTTTGATATATATTGATGAGCTTTTTGAATTTTTTGAGAACTGACCCCTTTCTTTCTTAATTGATAAAAAGTATAAAATTCAATTAGAGTTAGAAAATTTACAGCTTTGTTCCCTTTCTCTCCAAAAGAGTAAACGCTTGTAGAATCCTTGCTAAAACGAACATCCCAAAATTCAAATAGCCAATACCGCACATTAGAATAGGGTAAATTCAATATTTCTGAAACATCTTTTACTAAAAAAATGCCATACTCAGGTTGTGAGTCTTTTCTATGTGATATTTCAGACATCATGAGTTTAAATTTAAGAATTTTCTTGAACTTATTTGCAGGTCATTTCACTTCCTGCATTTCCACTAATCGTCTGTAAAAACCATTTTGTTGCATCAGCCCGTCGTGTGTACCGCGTTCAACAATTTTTCCTTTTTGTAAAACAATTATTTCATTGGCATGCCGGATGGTTGAAAGCCTGTGAGCAATCACAATACTTGTCCGGTTCTGCATCATATTGTTGATTGCATCCTGTACTAATCTTTCACTTTCCGTATCAAGAGAAGAAGTGGCTTCATCAAGAATTAATACCGGGGGGTTTTTTAGCAGAGCTCTTGCAATAGTAAGCCTTTGTCTTTCACCACCGCTTAATTTACTGCCCCGGTCACCGATATTGGTTTCATAGCCCTGTTCTTTCTGCATAATAAAATTATGAGCATTGGCCACTTTTGCAGCATGTATCACTTCTTCGTCCGTTGCCTGGGGTTTACCCAATTTAATATTGCTGGCAATGGTATCGTTAAACAATATCGGTTCCTGGGTTACAATGCTCATCTGGCTGCGTAAGGATTCAAGTGAATATTCTTTTATGTTCACCCCATCAATTAATAATTCCCCGGATGATACATCATGAAATCTTGGTACAAGGTCTGCCAGCGTGGATTTTCCCGCCCCTGATGAACCGACTAATGCAACCGTTTTTCCTTTTTCGATTTTCAGATTGACATCACAAAGTATGGGGGTATCGAAATAGGAGAATCCTACCTGCTTAAATTCAATCGAATGATGAAATGCCGAAAGCGTTTTCGGGTTTGCAATTTCCAGGATTGTTTCGTTTTCATGTAATAATGCTTTTATCCGGTCAACACTGGCAGCGCCGTTGCGGATATTATAAAATGCCTGTGAAAACATTTTTAATGAAGGAATGATCTGTGTAAAGATCAAAATAAAGGTGAGAAAATCACCCCCGCTCAGGTTGAACGTATTATCACGCAACACCATGCGGCCTCCGTACCAGAGTACAAAGCAAACTGCTGCAATGGCCATCGTTTCCGAAACAGGGGAAGCAAGATCTCTCCGGCGGTTGGAACGGTTTTTTACATGAAAAAGTTTCTGATTCTCACCATAAAATCTTTTTGCCTGGTGTTCTTCAGCATTAAATGCTTTTAAAACTCTTATACCTCCGATAGTTTCTTCAATAATAGAAAGAATAGACCCGAGTTTTTCCTGCACCCTGGTGGAAATCTTTTTTAATGATCTTCCTACGCGGCCGATAACAAAACCCATTATGGGTAAAAAGGCAAGAAGAAAAAGTGACAATTCAGGACTTAAAGTAACCATGGAGATAATAAGAACGATAACGGTGATAGGTTCCCGGAAAATAACTTCCAGGAAACTGATCGTCGAATATTCAATTGCACTGAGATCATTTGTCAGCCGGCTCATCAGGTCGCCCTTGCGTTGCTCATTAAAATAGCCTATCGGCAACTTTAAGATTTTATTGAACATATCCGACCGCATATCATTAATAATATTATTGCGGATAGGATTTAATACATACAGGGCGAGATAGGAAAAAAGGTTTTTCAAAATAACAGCAGCCACTACAACGATGCAAATAGCAGCCAGAGCCTTTACCTTGCCATCCTGTGTATTTACGAGTTGAGTCAACCAGTCATAAAATAGTTTGATAGGTCCAAAAGCAAAACGACTTGTTATCTGGTTGTGGGTGTTATTCGATACATTAAAAATGACCTGCAGGAACGGGGCCAGCATTACAAGGGATATTAATGAAAATATCGCTGATAAAATATTAAAGAAAAAATATAAACCAACTAAGCCCGGGTAACGTTTAATATATTGAAAAATAGTGGCTAAACTTCTCATAAAGGCGCAAAGTAACTAATTTTACAGCGTCCGCCGTGCGCCTATGCCAGGCTTCAGCGCAAGCGTAAGCTTTTGCGAAGGCGGACACTAATTAATAAAGTTCAATTATGGAGGAAGGTAAACGACAAAAACAAATCGGAGGTCTTATTCAGCAGGAGTTGAATGAGATATTTCAACGCCTTGGTTTAAATATGATTGACGGCGGTATGGTTTCTATTTCTTCTGTAAAAATTACTCCGGATTTATTGGAAGCAAGAATTTACCTGAGCTTTTTCCAGGTGCAGGATGCAAAAACAGCATTAAAAAAAATTGAGGACAGGGGATGGGAAATTAAAAAAGAATTAACAGTTCGTGTGCGACAGCAATTGCGGCGCATCCCTGAGATAAAATATTTCAGGGACGAAACGCTGGACCAGGTATTTAAAATGGAAGAATTGTTTAAAGAAATAGAATCAAAAGATAAAAAGGATCCCGGGGAAAATAAATAATCATTTCGCATAAATAAAAAGTCATTAAATTTTTAAATCTTCTTTTTGCCTGGCGATATTTCAAAGCCAAAAAATCAACTAATGCAATAAATATCATTGCGTGGATCAGTATTGTTGCTATTATTATAGGTACTGCTGCGCTTATCCTTGTACTAAGTGTGTTTAATGGTTTTGAAGGATTAGTGAAATCATTATATTCAAGCTTTTATCCCGATATCAGAATTTCGCCTGCTTCCGGCAAAGTGCTCACTCTTACTCAAGAACAGTTACAAAAATTAAAAGGATTACCAGGGATTAAAAATTACGCATTGATAGTCGAGGAAAAAGCATTGTTGCAGAATGGCGATTACCAATCGGTGGTTTATTTAAAAGGTGTTGATGAAAATTACCGTTATGTTTCCGGTGTAGAAGAACATATAGTAAAAGGGGACTATAATACAGGTACCGGTGAATCACCTCTATTAATCCTGGGAGCGGGGGTAGAGAATGCTATCGGAGTGCAGGCGGATAGAAACCTGTTTGCATTAAAAATCTATTTACCAAAGAAAAGCGCATCGGAATTACTGGATCCACTCAATGATATAAGTGTTGATACTATAAATACTTCTGCTGCTTTTGTTATTCAGCAGGATTTTGATAATAAGTATGCTATTACAAATATTGATTTTGTAAAACGAATGCTGGGGCTTACTACTGATCAATACGGTGGGGTTGAAATTGCTTTAAAAGATCCGGCCCTGGCAGAAGACATAAAGCCAGATCTCCAAAAAATGCTTGGCTCAAATTATAAAGTGCAGACGCGATATGAACAAAACCAGGGATTATATTCCGTAATGAGCCTGGAGAGATGGGTGATCTATGCCATACTTTCGCTGATACTGGTTGTAGCTGCTTTTAATATGATCGGCGCGTTAACTATGCTGGTGTTAGAAAAAGAAAAAGACATCAGCGTATTACATGCATTAGGCGGGGACAGAAATTTTATTCAAAAAATATTTTTAAGCGAAGGTTTGTTGCTGGCTTTTATAGGTGGGGGACTGGGAATGTTAACGGCCCTGTTGTTAGCATGGTTACAGATCAATTTCAAATTAATTCCACTCCAGGGCGGATCATTTTTGATCGATTATTTCCCTGTTACCTTAAAGGCCAGGGATTTTCTGTTGGTAGCTGCAACTGTATTGGTTATTGCATTCCTTGCATCATGGCTACCATCACGCAAAGCAGCGCTGAATGAGTTTAATCTGAGAAGTGAATGAACCTCTGTCCCCAAAGGAGGAAGCCAGACCAATCATATTTATATTATTCTGATTTTCTTTTAGGTTGTGACTAAAAGTCCTTTGATCAATTTGTATTTGCTTCAACAGGCTATTAATATATAGTAAAAGATTTTTTTGAACTTCTGAAAAGGTTATACAAAAAAATTGAATGTTCAAATTTAAGTTCCCCCTTCGGGGGACAGGGGGCCTTAATAATCTCCCAATGTTTCAGGCAATTGTGCTAGCGCTTTTTGAAGCTGCTCGTCATTAGGAGCTACCCCATGCCAGTTATGATCGTTTTCCATGAAATCGACACCTTTACCCATGGTGGTATGCATCATGATAGCAATGGGTTTTTTCTGACCTGTTAATGATCTTGCCTGCTTCAGTGTTGACACCACTTCGTCTATATCATTACCATTCATTTCTAAGGTGTGCCAGCCAAAGGCATCAAATTTTTTTCGGAGGTCTCCATGATTCATCACGTCATCAGTTCTTCCATCAATTTGCTGATGATTCCAGTCAACTGTGGAAATTAAATTATCAACTTTATGATGAGCAGCGAACATAATGGCCTCCCATGGCTGGCCTTCGTCCAGTTCGCCGTCCCCATGTAGAGAAAAGACCACATTTTTTTCTTTATTTAATTTTTTTGTAAGAGCTGCCCCGATTGCTACACTCATTCCCTGACCTAATGATCCGGTTGCAATCCTGACACCGGGAAGATGTTCATGTGTTGCAGGATGTCCCTGTAAGCGGGAATTAATTTTTCTGAAGGTTGTCAATTCTTTTGCATGGAAATAACCCGCCCTGGCAAGTGTTGAATAATAAACAGGTGAAATATGGCCATTAGATAAAACAAAGACATCTTCATTTTTTGCATCCATGTCAAACTCCGGATTATGCTTCATTATCTTAAAATACAACGCTGTAAAAAATTCGACGCAGCCTAAAGAACCACCGGGGTGACCACTATTTGCTCCATGAACCATACGAACAATATCCCGTCTTATTTGAGTCGCTATATCTTTTAATTCCGGCATAAAATTTTATTATTTGTATTAAACCTTGTGTATCTTATAAATTCCAAATCCCCTGATTAACGCTGCAAATGTGCAATCTTTTTTCAGAAAAGCAGCCTAAGAGTTGTGAATCGTAAATAAATTCGGCGAACTTCGTGTTTTTCAATTTGAGTTAATGGGTTATACATTAAAAAATGTAAAGAGTTTTAGGAACTTTAGATATTAAGATTATTTTTGTACCGCCAAAAATCTGCTGAATGCTGGATGTATTACTGACAGGATCTGTTTCGTTTATAATCACCTTTTTAGCCATCCCGATTGTATTACAGATCGCAGAGGAAAAGAAGTTGTTTGATGTGCCGGATGAAAGAAAAATTCATAAAATGCCGGTAGCCTCGTTAGGGGGTGTAGGTATTTTCGGAGGCTTCCTTTTAGCTTCACTTCTATCCATATCTGCTTATCAAAACCCTGAGTTTCAATATTTTTTTGCTTCTTCCATTGTAATATTTTTTATTGGGCTTAAGGATGACCTGATTGTATTATCTGCTACTAAAAAATTCATAGGACAGGTTATCGCTGCCTCTATTCTTATTCATTTAGGAGGGATCCGCATTACCAGTATGCATGGCTTATTCGGTTTTAGTGAAGTATCGGAAGGCTTTAGTATTGCCTTGTCCTATCTCACTATTATCGTTGTCATAAACTCTTTTAACCTTATTGACGGGGTAGATGGCCTGGCCGGAACTCTTGGTTTGCTTACGATGTTACTGTTCGGCATTTATTTTTTTGCTATTGGTATGACTGCCTATTCCTTGCTGGCATTTGCAATGGCCGGCAGCCTGACGGCCTTCCTTATTTTTAATCACCATCCTGCCAAAATATTTATGGGTGATTCCGGATCGCTGATGATTGGTCTTGTCAATGCCATATTAGTAATTAAGTTCATAACCGTTGCTGATTCTCCTGCTATTGCGATCCCCATAGAGTCGTCTGTAGCCGTTGGATTTTCTATCCTGATCATTCCATTGCTGGATACGCTTCGTGTTTTTAGCATCAGGATATTTAAAGGGAATTCTCCATTTACACCTGACCGCAATCACGTGCATCATTTATTACTCGAAAGAGGCCTTAAACATCCCGGGGTAACATTTTGCTGTGTATTGCTGAATATTTTATTTATTGCGGTTGCCTATTTAGGAAGATCACTGGGACCAACTTATTTATTACTACTGATCCTTGCGATGGCTTTTTCAGGTCTGGCGATCTTATTTTATTACAAAAGACCAAAGCCACGTATGTTTGTTGCCAAGCACCTGGATGAAGAAAATGAATTTGGTAAAGTAACAGCTCCTAAAGTTGTAGCCCTTACCAAAGAAACGGCGATTGTAGAACAGCAATAGCGTTATCCCCTGCAATATTTTTGAGTTTCGTTAGATTTGCTTGCTAAAAATTAATATTATGCCAGAAGATATTTCTAATATTGTTTCTACTGCAGATGACCATATGAAAAAGGCCATTAGTCATTTGGAAACGGAATTGGTTAAAATCCGCGCCGGCAAAGCTAACCCACAGATTGTGGATGGTATTGTTGTCGATTATTATGGATCGCCAACACCAATTAACCAGGTTGGTAACATCAGTGTAGTAGATGCAAGAACATTAAGCATTCAACCCTGGGAAAAGAATATGCTCCAACCGATCGAAAGAGCGATTATTGCCGCTAACATTGGGATTAATCCACAGAATGATGGCAACCAGATCCGTCTTTTTCTTCCACCGCTCACAGAAGACCGTCGTAAAGAGCTTGTAAAAAAATGCCAGGGTGAGGGAGAGCATTCGAAAATTGCAATAAGAAATATCCGGAGAGATGCTATTGAACATATTAAAAGACTGCAAAAGACCGGTTTAAGCGAAGATATCGCGGAAGATGTAGAAGCGGATGTTCAAAACCTCACCGATAAATTTATTTCAGCAGTTGAAAAACATCTCGCCTCAAAAGAAAAAGAAATCATGTCGGTGTGACGAGGTGAGTGATGAGTAACCAGTGATGAATTTTCACACTCATCATTCATCACTCATCTTTTTTGTTAACCAGGTAAACTCCTGTTAGAATTATTACCAGGCAGGCAACCTGTTTCACAGTCACTTTTTCACCATCGGCAACACCCCAAAAAATGCCAATAAAAGGAATTGCATAGGTGATCAATGACGCAAAAATCCCACCGGCGCGTTTGATCAGCACATAAAAGAACGCGGTAGCTATTGCAGTGCCCACAACTCCCAGCAAGATGGCTTCCATTACCGCCCATTGTACAGAAGATTCATCAAAAGCGAGATGTAAGAAATTCTGTTGCCAGAGCACAAACCCTGCAGGGATGATCATAAATGCAATGGACACAGTTGCCACGTGCAAAGGGTTAAGGTCTTTTAAATAATGTGCTACCATATTTATGTTGATGCCATAAAAAAAAGTGGCGATTAAAATAAGAGAAGCATATTTAAAATTTTCAAAACTGATACCCTTCCAAAAGAAGAAGAGAAGAGACAACCCTGCAAAACCAATTAAAATTCCGGTAATTTTTTGTGTTTTGATTCTATCCCTGTAAATACCAACAGCAATAAGCACAACAAACAAAGGGGTAAGGGAATTAAGTATACTGGCTAAAGAGCTGTCAATGTTCTTTGCAATGGACATAGCATATAAAAAGGCGGGCAGCAGATTACCGGTAACACCTGAAAGAATAACGATCAAAATTTTAGTCCGCGGAATTTTTGCAAAGTGAAAAATAGCAAACGGCAAAAAGATCAACCCTGCTGAAAATATCCGGAGCGCTGCAATTTGAAAAGCATTTAATTCTTCTTTGCTATGCTTCATCAGAATAAATGAGCTTCCCCAAACTATTGTGAGTAATAAAAAAATGCTCCAGTTAACCAGTTTGCTTAAATTCATTTTTAAAAATCAGCCGCAAATGTCTTAAATACAATTCATACAAAACAGAATTTTATATTGTACGTTTAATTATTTTTTATGAGCACAATCAGATTAAGGGATATTGATACCAGGGCACCCGGAAATCCTGATAAAGAAAAAACAAAAAAGCACACTGCAGAAATACTTGAGCAGTTAGATGAGTTACAAAACCTGTTATATGCTGAATCAAAACATTCTTTGTTGATCGTGATCCAGGGAATGGATGCCAGCGGTAAGGATGGAGCGATCCGTAATGTATTTGGAAAATTAAATCCGCAGGGAGTCTGCGTAAAATCATTTAAGGCGCCAACGCAGGAGGAACTTTCGCATGATTTTTTATGGAGGGTACATGAGCATACTCCTCCGAAAGGGATGATCCATATTTTTAACAGATCCCATTATGAAGACATCCTGGTAACAAGAGTTCATAAATGGTGCGATGATGAAACCGCAAAAAAAAGAATGAATGCCATCAATGATTTTGAAAAGCTTTTGAAGCAGCATAATCACACCCGGATATTAAAATTCTACCTGCATGTATCCCTTGAAGAACAGCAGAAACGGTTGAATGAACGGATACTCGATCCAAAAAAACAATGGAAATATAATGAGAACGATTTTGCTGAAGCGAAACTTTGGGATATTTACATGCAGATGTATGAAGATTGTTTTGAAAACTGTGATGAGGTTGTATGGAATATAGTTCCTGCCGACCAAAACTGGTATAAAGAATTTATGATTGCTTCAAAAGTTTTTGAAACACTCAAAGATCTTGACATGAAATATCCGGGTCTTAAAAAATAATAATTCAGAATTCGATATATTTAATTTCTGATTCATTTTAAAACCAAACTATATGGGAATGATAAAAGAATTTAAAGAGTTTGCCATGAAAGGCAACCTTATCGACCTGGCTGTTGGTTTTGTTATGGGCGCAGCCTTTACCAGATTAACAACTGCTTTTATTGACGGTTTGGTAATGCCGTTTATAGGGCTGATCCAGGGAAAAGATCTTTCTGATTGGAAATATGTATTGAAGCCCGCTCAGGCAGTACCAGATGGTAAAGAAATAGCCGAAGTATCTGTTAAATACGGAACTTTTATAAGTGTTGCGATAGAATTTATTATTGTGGCATTTGTAATGTTCCTGGTAGTAAAAGCTATTAACAAACTAAAGAGAAAACAAGAACAGGCGCCGGCTGCTGCTCCTGAGCCATCTCTTACCGATAAATTATTGATGGAAATCAGGGACGGTCTGAGGAAATAAAAAATAATCTGTTATCTTTGGTCGGCATCCTCATAAGTTGGGTATTTTTATGAGGATACTATTCTTCATCTACAACTAACTGATATGAGACGACTCATCTTTACTTTTATTATTTTTTCTTTGACCGTTTCTGCTCTTGCCCAGGATAAAAAGAAAATGGGTGATCCAAACAGCCCCTGGAAAAAAGGCGGTATGTTTTCATTAAATCTTGCACAGTCAGGTAGTCGTAACTGGGCTGCCGGGTCTGACAAATTTTCCCTGGCTTTTGCTGCCTATCTGAATTTATGGGCTACCCGCCAGTCAGGAAAGAATACCTGGGAAAATAATCTTAATCTTAGTTATGCGATGATTAATACTTCCGGTGCAGGTGTTCGTAAAATTGATGATAAACTTGATTTCACGTCGCTATATGCCTATAGCCTCGCAAAACAAACCGGTGTTGGTGTGCTTGCCAATCTTCGCACACAAATGACCAATGGCTATGATTATACAGAAGAAAAAAGAAGAAGGATTTCAGGATTTTTTGCCCCGGCGTACATCACTTTCGCGCCAGGGGTAGATTGGCGTCCCCTTTCCTATTTCAGTGCATTCCTTTCCCCTGTTGCAGCCCATTGGGTAGCCATAACAAATAAGCCTTATAGTTTCAATTACCAGGGCGGTGTCAAGCCTGATGGCAGTTCAGAAAGAGCGCTGGCTTCATTGTATGGTGTTGATCCCGAGAAACAGGTTCGGTTTGAAGCAGGCCCCTTCGTTTCACTCAAATTCAATAAAACTCTTTGTAAAAATGTTGTTTACAGCAGCCGCCTCGATCTCATGTCTGACCTGACGAATGACGAGCCAATGAACGTTGATGTTTACTGGACGAATTTTGTTGGCATGCATGTAAATAAATGGCTGCATGTTACCTATAGTTTCGATCTTATTTCTGATAATAATGTAAAAATGTTTGGTGCAGGTAAACGATCTCCTGCAACCCAATTAAAATCAATACTGGGTGTCGGAATTGCTGCCAAGTTCTAAAAAATTATTTCCATATTTTTGAGTCCCGTTAAGGTTTCCTGGCGGGACTTTCTTATATCTTTAAATGATTTGCCTGTGAATAATTCTTCATACCAGATAAAACTCCCGCAATTCGAAGGCCCTTTCGATCTTTTATTATTTTTTATAGAAAGAGATGAACTGGATATTTATAATATCCCGATCACAGGCATTATCAACGATTTTCTTCAGTATATCCATCACCAGGAAACATTGAACATTGAGCTTTCCAGCGAATTCATTCTTTTCATTTCTACGCTGATGCGCATTAAAGCAAAAATGTTATTACCGCGAAAAGAACTGGATCAGCAAGGAAACGAAATTGATCCCCGCCAGGAATTGGTTGATAAAATTCTTGAGTATAAGAAATTCAAAGAGGTGTCGGCGCAAATGGCAGAAATGGAAGCAACCCGGATGCTGATGATAAAACGGGGAAATATTCAGAAAGAACTATCGCAAATAGGCGAAGAGGCAGGCGAAGGAACAGAGATACAGGCGATCACTCTTTTTAAGCTGATGAAATCATTCGAAAAAGTAATGTTGCGGCTTCATGAACGTGTGAACAAGCCGATTCACACTGTAGTTCAGTATAATTATACTATAGAAGGCAGCCGTGATTATATGCTAAGCCTGGCACAAAAGGAAAAAACAATTTCATTTGAAAGAATTTTTGAAGAATGTGAGAACAGGGTACATGCCATATTTTTGTTTCTCTCCCTGCTGGAATTGGTGCAACAAAAATTCTTAAAGATTTTAATTGGCGAAGGTCGTAATAATTTTATTGTTGAATACAACGAACCTGAAAACCGCCTGGCAGAACTGGAAGAAGAAGGCAAATCTTAATAACCATACAAACAAATTTTATGAAACGATCAGCAACAGCAAACTGGAAAGGTTCCGGTAAAGAAGGAAAAGGAACAGTTACTGCCGACAGTGGAATTTTATCTGCCGCACCCATATCTTATCGCACACGATTTGAAGATGTGGAGGGCACAAGCCCGGAAGAATTAGTAGCCGCCGCACATGCAGGATGTTTTTCAATGAAGCTTAGTTTTGTGTTAGGGGCTGCTGGTTTTACTCCTGATAATATTGACACGAAATGTACCATTACATTAGAAGGTGGAGTCATTATTGAAAGCCATTTAGAAGTGAAGGCTTCCGTGCCGGGAATTGATAAAGCAAAGTTTGATGAATCTGTTGCCGACGCAAAGGCTAATTGCCCTATCAGCAAATCGCTGAATATAACTATTACGATCGAAGCAAGTTTGGCTTAACGATCATGCCGCAGTTTCATACCGTGGCATGATTCCATAGCTCTGTTCTTTATTGAAAGACCCAAAGAATAACAGGTTTTTCTGAGCGGGTTATTATAGGTTTAAGTTGTTGTAAAAACCCCGGGGAAACCGTGGGACAACCATCACTCTGGCAAATATCATCTTTCACCTCAGTTTCGGGAACGCATTCATGGGAATGAAGAACCACAGAACGTTCAAAGGCTTTATCATTTGTTTTATCCAAACCATATAATTTAAAAGCAAGACCAAATCTTCCTTTATATGGATTACCTATTTTGTACCTGCCTAAAGAAGTACAACCACAGCCGGGTTCATTACCATATTTTCTTCCTTCCAGCCAATTTTGATTACAACGACCATGTGTTACAAGACCTGCATTTTGAATAGTGTCTTTTTTAAGATCATAAACAAAAAAACGATTTTGATTTGAGGGAAGACTCATATCGGCAAGAAAACAAATTGATGAATTGAAATTATTTTTTTGTGCAAATTGCCTCGCTTCTGCAGCCTTCATTTGTAATTTTTTTAAAGAAGTTTTATCGGGTATAAAACCTGCCGGCCTTTCATGGGCATATAATGAAAGTAGTTTTTTACCTGTTTTTGAATAAGAAAACCAGGCAACGGCAACCAGAGATAGAAAGATCAGCAAAAGGAATGTCGTAATGAATTTCTTCATAAACAAAAAGCGTTATAACAGGACGCATAACGCTTTTGTTTCCATAAATTGTATTAATGAAATTATAAAGCTGAAGAACTATCCATTTAAAAAATTCACTTTGATCTTATCTTTCATCATTTCCAATACGGCATCTTTTATTGCCTGGGCATCGTAACCGCATTCGCGATGTAACTCTTTTGGAGAGCCGTGTTCTATAATTCTGTCTGGTATACCGAGCATTCTTACCTCATTTTTATACCCGTGTTCACTCATAAATTCCAGTACGGCACTTCCGATACCACCCAGGATGGTACCATCTTCTACAGTAAGGATTTTTCCATACCTGCTGCAGGCTTCATGTAATAAGTTTTCATCAAGAGGTTTTGCAAACCGCAGATCGTAATGACCCACATTCAATCCATCATTTTTCAGATCACGGATAGCAGATGCTGCAAAATTTCCGGGGTGACCAAAAGAAAAAATGGCAATATCCTGTCCATCTTTTAATTTTCTTCCTTTACCAATTTCAATTTCGTTCATTTCGGTCTTCCACTCCGGCATCACACCTTCCCCTCGCGGATAGCGAATGACAAAAGGAAGTTTTGTTGAATCAAGTTGTGCCGTGTACATGATGTTACGCAATTCACTTTCATTCATCGGGGCACTTACGATCATGTTCGGTATGCAGCGCATGTAGGCAATGTCATAAGCACCATGATGTGTTGGTCCGTCGTCACCCACTAAGCCTGCCCTGTCTAAGCAAAAGATCACGGGTAATTTTTGAATAGCCACGTCGTGTATTACCTGGTCATAGGCTCGCTGCATAAATGAAGAATAAATATTGCAGAACACTTTCATGCCTTGTGTGGCCATGCCGGCGCTTAGCGTAACTGCATGTTGCTCTGCAATGCCCACATCAAATGCCCGGTGTGGCATTTTCTCCATCATAAATTTTAATGAAGAGCCGCTTGGCATGGCCGGCGTAACGCCAAAAATCTTTTCATTTTTTTCTGCCAGTTCAATGATAGTATGGCCAAATACATCCTGGTATTTTGGTGGCTGGAGAAGATCAAATTTCTTTTTATAGATCTCACCTGTTAATTTATCAAATAATCCCGGCGCATGCCATTTGGTTTGATCTTTTTCTGCCAGCTCATATCCCTTGCCTTTTACGGTAACAATATGCAGAATTTTCGGCCCCGGAATTTCACGCAGGTCTTTTAAGGTGTCAACAAGCTTAATAACATTATGTCCGTCAATCGGACCAAAATATCGAAGCTTTAATGCCTCAAACAAATTTGCACTGCTGCTAACCATTCCTTTCAACCCTTCAGTAAGCTTATGCGCCATGGCCCGGCTAAAATTCTTTCCTACCGGTAATTTGCCAAGCAATTTCCACACATCATCCTTTACTTTATTGTAGGCAGGCGAGGTGGTAATATCAGTAAGGTATTCCTTCAGAGCTCCCACATTAGGATCAATCCCCATGCAGTTATCATTCAGAATGATCAATAAATCGGTATCAGAAACACCTGCATGATTCAATCCTTCAAAGGCAAGGCCTGCCGTCATGGCGCCATCCCCGATCACAGCAACAACCTTTCTGTCTTTTTCATTTTTGTATTTTGCCGCCATCGCCATGCCCAATGCTGCAGAAATAGAAGTGGAGGAGTGACCGACTCCAAATGTATCATATTCGCTTTCGCTTCTTTTAGGAAAACCACTCAGACCCTTATACTTTCTGTTAGTAATAAAATTGTCGCGACGGCCGGTAAGAATTTTATGCCCATAGGCCTGGTGACCTACATCCCAAACTAATTGATCGTAAGGGGTATTGTAAATGTAATGAAGCGCTACTGTCAATTCAACCACACCAAGGCTGGCGCCAAAATGACCTCCATGAACACTTACTACATCGATAATATATTGGCGAAGCTCATCACAAAGCTGGTGAAGTCTTTCACGAGGCAGACTTTTAAGATCAGCGGGCGAGTTTATCGATTGTAAAAAGGAGCCGGGCGCAATTTCCATGTACTTGAATTAACAATGTAAAAATAGCATTTTCCACTGGTGCTGATGCGCTAAAATTCTTAAACCGCCCGGGGACAGGAATATTGCGTTGGGTCAATCTATTTTGGGATTTCCTTAATTTTTTTCTCCATTTGTAAGACTAATCTTCCACTGGTATATTTACAGGGTCAACCAGCGATGTAAATGGGTTAATTTTGAGCTTTATGGCAAAAACCGATAAAAAATATTGGATCTCCCAATTCGGGGGGTGGGGGATATTTGTCTTGGTCAATCTTTTCTTTGCAATAACGTATGAAGATTTTAAGTGGCAGTTTGTTTATACCCTGTCCCTTTTTTTTGTTCTTGGGTTACTCCTCAGCCATTTAATGCGGGCATTAATTCTTCAGCAACAAATATTATTTAAGCCCTTACGACCTCAAATATTGCAGTTGATCTTATTAACCTTTATTATGTCATTTGCTTTTGGGATTTTTGATACCATATTAAGAGATCAATTCAACTTATATTCGAGCGACGCCAGGGATAAATCCTTTTTTATAAAAGTACTTGGGAACACATTTTCCTCGTTTATCCTTTTTTTTATCTGGAACTGCATCTATTTTATTTATCATTTTATACAAAAAAGCCGCCGCCAGCAATTAGATACCTTGCAGCTTGAGGCCCTGATCAAGGAATTGGAATTAAAAACCATTAAGGCACATATCAATCCTCATTTTATTTTTAATTCTTTAAACAGCATTCGCGCCCTGATCGATGAAAACCCCTCGAGAGCGAGAAAAGCCATTACAGAGCTTAGCAATATTTTAAGAAGCAGTATGCAGGTTGATAAATCAGAAACTGTGAGCTTTGAACAGGAGTTGAGTATTGTAAAGGACTATTTAGCCCTGGAAAACATGCGTTTTGAAGACAGGTTGAAAGTAGAATATGAAATTGATGAAGATACGCTGGATCAACCGGTGCCACCTATGATGTTGCAAACACTGGTAGAAAATGCAATCAAACATGGCATCAGCAAACACATCAATGGGGGGGTAATAAAAATTATTTCAGATTTCAAAAAAGATTATCATGAATTAGCTGTTCAAAATACCGGTAATCTTAACGGGGGGTTGAGAACAGAAGGTTTTGGATTATCAAGCACACAAAATCGTCTCGGTTTGTTATATGGCGATAAGGCCAGCTTTGAGATCAAGCAGGTAACTCCTTCGATCGTAGAAGCTAAGGTCCTCATACCGAGCCCCCAGCCGCCACCGGCTGGTGGGGGAATTTAGGCCGTTTATTTTTATTTGATCTGTAAGAAACTGTTTAAAAATAGAATTTTGAATTACCAGTACTTAAAAACCGGTAACTATTTAATAACTAACATCGGTGGATAAAGAGGCCATTGCTTAGGAGTTGAAAGGTTGTACTAATTGTG
>Ga0184636_1000120_pt1 | contig 18494 bp, 12 predicted proteins | sample PLM3_60_b2_FD_133164 | JGI IMG/M metagenome (GOLD analysis project Ga0184636, IMG submission 133164) | Groundwater sediment microbial communities from an aquifer in East River, Colorado, USA - PLM4_90_b2 | ecosystem: Environmental > Terrestrial > Soil > Riparian zone | place: USA: East River... | reverse complement strand
TGATGTAGGTAACGGGATTACTTCTTGATGATTTACCAATTGGATTTTGATCCACCAGCTCAATTTGTGAAATGCTTTCAATATCGCCGGTAATGGCTTTGTGAAAACCAACTCTATCCGCAAACTCACCTTTTATTTTTTGCAGTGCCGGGTAAAGAATTTGTTTTACCAGGGTCGTTTTACCGCTTCCGCTTACTCCGGTTACAATACATAAGACATTTAAAGGAAATTCAACTGTGATATTTTTTAAATTATGCTGCCTTGCCCCTTCTACCTTTATTGAGGAATTCCATTTACGCACATTTTTTGGAGGGTCGATTTTTAATTCTCCTTTTAAATATTTCCCTGTCAGACTTTTAGGATTGGAAATAATTTCATCGTAATCTCCTTCTGCAATGATCTCGCCACCCAGGTGTGAAGCCAAGGGACCCATATCAATAATATGATCTGCTTCCCGCATCATCATTTCATCGTGCTCAACTACAACAACAGTGTTTCCTAAATCCCGAAGGTCTTTTAATACTCTAATGAGGTTTTCTGTATCCCTTGAATGTAAGCCAATGGAAGGTTCATCCAAAATATATAACGAATTAGTGAGATTACTCCCAAGGCTTCTTGTCAATTGTATTCGCTGGCTTTCACCACCACTTAATGAATTAGCCAGGCGATTCAATGTCAAATAACCGAGGCCGACATTTAATAAAGTATTTATTCTTCCATTGATCTCAATAAGAATTCTTTTAGAGATCTGTTTGTCAAAATCACTTAATTTTTTTTCCAATTCATCAAACCAGCGTTTCAGGTATTTTACGGGTATCCCGCTTAGCTCGCCAATATGCTTGCCATCAATTTTTACATATAAAGCTTCATTGCGAAGGCGGTAGCCTTTACAATCCGGGCACTGTGTTCTTCCTCTGTAACGGCTTAGTAATACACGATACTGAACCTTATAAAGATTTTGTTCAACTTCTTTAAAAAAATCATTGATGCCATATACCTTGCCGGCACCCTGCCATAACTTATGGTATTGTTCTTCTGTGAGATCAGCAATGGGTTTATGTACAGGGAAATCAATTTTTCTTGCAGCTTTTACAAATTGTTCCCGCCACCAGCCGAGTTTCTCTCCTTTCCACGGGGCCACTGCCCCTTCATATACACTTAGCCGTTTATCAGGGATTACAAGGTCAGAATCAATTCCTAATACCAGGGAAAAGCCTTCGCAGGTAGAACAGGCACCAAACGGGTTATTAAAATTGAACAGATTAGGTACTGGTTCCTCAAACTGCATCCCATCCAGTTCAAAGCGATTATTAAAATGAAGGGTCTTTTCTCCATTCACTTCAAGATACACATCGCCTTCGCCCTCATAAAAAGCCGTGCCTATTGAATCGGCCAACCTGTGTTTATCATCATCATCAAAACCTTTTACTACAATGCGATCTACTAAAATATAAGTTGTAAGGCCTGAGATCTGAGATGCCAGTTTTTCTTTTAATTCTTTGTCACCATCCTGAAGTAAATCTTCTATCCGAAAGACTTCTCCCCGACTATAAATCCGGCTAAAACCTTTTTGAACCAAAATATTGAGTTCTTCTTTTATATCACGATTCTTATGTTGCTTAAAAGAAGTAAGGATATAAACTTTATCGCCTTCATTTAATTCTGTAATAGCCTTTACCACGTCAGTTACATCATCCTTTTTCACTTCACGCCCGGAAACAGGTGAAATGGTTTTCCCAATCCTTGCGTAAAGCAATCGCAAATAGTCATAGATCTCGGTCATACTTCCCACAGTGCTTCGTGGTGTTCGGGAAATTACTTTTTGCTCTATTGCTATGGCGGGGCATAAACCTTTAATATAATCTACGTCAGGCTTATTCATCCTGTTCAGGAACTGCCTTGCATAGGAACTAAGGCTTTCGGCATACCGGCGTTGGCCTTCGGCATATAAAGTATCAATAGTTAATGACGACTTGCCTGAACCCGATACACCCGTCACAACAATCAGTTTGTTTCGCGGGATTTCAACGCTGACATTCTTTAAATTGTGTACCCTGGCACCCTTTATGAAGATGTTTTTTGCGGAATTTACGGTACCTTTTTTCGGGGGATTCTTCTCGTTTATTGTCTTTTCCATTTTACGGACTGCAAATGTAAACCCTTATGTGGTAAAAACTTCAGCCTAATGATTAACACTTTCTTGGCAAAAAAGATTTGTACCCCGGTTATTAATTGTTTGGTATTTTAAAAATTAATTTTATTTTTATTGTCCAAATCCGATATATGATAACCAAAAACTTAAACTCGCCTATCGCATAAACTTCTACACGACTTTTTAGTAACTACTGTTTTAATGAGCAAACCAATATCCCGAAACAACCTAAACCTGTAGGAGTTTATGAAAGCTTTAATGAAAAAAACCGACCACGAACTCATCAATCTGTTCGTAGATGGAAACTTAGACGCCCTGGAAACCCTTGTGCTCCGTCATAAGGATAAGCTCTATACTTCCATCCTTTTCCTCGTAAAGGATAAATATCTTGCAGAAGATATTTTCCAGGATGTTTTTATCCGCATTATTGATACCATGCGTAGCGGTCGCTACACCGAAGAGGGTAAGTTTTTACCCTGGGCCATGCGTATTGCCCATAATCTTTGTGTTGACCATTTTCGCAAAGTAAAGCGTACGCCCACTATTAAAAATGGCGATGATAAAGACATTTTTGAAGTGTTGAACTTTTCAGAAGATTCTGCAGAAACGACAATGATGAAGCGTCAAAGTCACGATCGTGTAAGGGCTATGTTAGACCAATTACCTGAAGACCAGCGTGAAGTGATCATTCTCCGTCATTATGCAGACATGAGTTTTAAAGAAATCGCATCCATGACCAATTGCAGTATCAATACTGCCTTAGGGCGTATGCGTTATGGACTCATCAACCTGCGAAAAATGATGATGCAAAAACAAATTGCTTTATAAAGTTCTTGTCATTCTGTATCTCCAACCTGAAACCGGAAACGTTCTTATTTCGAAAAAGAATTTTCCATTTTGCTTGCCGAGGGTAGGCTGATACAGAATGACGCCTAATTGAAAAATCCCGGGTACCAAGAAACAACTTTGGCCCGGGATTTTTTATTTTATGCTATTATCCTTGGGGGGACTCTTCTGGTTTTTAATTCTATTTCTCTTCTTTCCCTGCTTTTTTATAGGCATCGAGGCCACAGATCAGCCAATCAGCAAACTCACCGGCACCGGGTGTATAGCCCTTTGTTTTTGTAAGGGCTTTTTCCGTAGTACTGATTATTGCATATTGTGGCTGGGAACTGGCATTAAAATTCTCGATCTGGAAATTGCTCCATTTATCACCCACGGTAACAATTGATTTTTCATTGCCGTCCTTTGCCTTAAATAGCATACGCTGTTGTATCGGTAGTTTTCTTTTTTCATCAACATATAAAGAAACAACAACAAATTCATTTCGCATCAGGCTGTCCACTGCCGGATTTGTCCATACTGCTTCTTCCATCCTTCTGCAGTTTACGCAAGCCCAACCTGTAAAATCAATTAATACCGGTTTTTTTTCTTTTCTTGCTTTTTCTAAAGCGATTTCATAATCTCTTAAAGGTTCAAATCCTCTTTTGCAATTGACGGGGTTTGAATAAACGCTGTAGCACATAGGGGGTGGAAAACCACTGATCAATTTCAGGTTGGCCCATTTGGTATTGGTAACTCCCGGCAAAAGGTATAAGGTCATTAGCGAGAATAGAGAAATAAATCCGATTCTTGAGCCCGAAAATTTTCTTACAGGTGAATCATGCGGAAAACGAATTTTACCAAACAGGTATAAAACGATAGCAATACCGATAATGATCCATGAAGCCATAAAAACCTCCCTTTTCAGCAACCCCCATTGTTTAACAAGATCTGCATTAGAAAGAAATTTTATTGCCATAGCGACTTCAAGAAAACCCAGAACCACCTTCACCGAATTTAGCCATCCGCCCGACTTAGGCAATCGTTGCAGCCAATTTGGGAAAATGGCAAACACAGTAAACGGTAAAGCCAATGCCAGCCCAAATCCGGCCAGGCCTACTGTTAAAGGCCAGGGGCCTTCCGCTGCAACCCCCGCTAATAAAGAGCCTAATATGGGTCCTGTACATGAAAAAGAAACAATGGCCAGGGTAAATGCCATAAAGAATATGCCGATGACATCAAGCCCTGAACGTGAGCTTGCCCTATTTGCCAGGCCGCCGGGTAGTGTTATTTCATAATATCCAAAAAATGAGATGGCAAAAACAATAAAAATGACAAAGAAGAAGAGATTGAGCCAGGTACTAGTTGAAAAATTATTCAATACCTGTGGCGAAGCATGGAAAATATGAAAAGGCAAACTCAGTAAAATATAGATCAAAAAAATAGAAAAGCCATAACTAAAAGCAGTTATAATACCTCTCCTTCTGCTTTGTCCCTGCTTGGTAAAAAAAGAAACAGTAAGGGGTATCATTGGAAAGACGCAGGGTGTAAGTAATGCAATAAATCCACCAAGTAATCCCAAAATAAAAATTCCCAGCATGCTCTTATCCTGACTTACTTCGTCTCCGCAATTATTGACGGGATTTTTTATGTCGATCCTTTCGATCTTTATTCTGGTTGTTGAACTTATACCACCCTCGAGAGATACATAGAATGAAAGAGGTGTGGGGTAAAACTCTTCTCCTTTGCCATACGTGTATTGAAAATTTCCCTGCAATTCGGCAGGAACAATACCCTTTATATTTATAATGGTTCGCCATTCTGTTGGCCCTTCATACAGTTTTACATTTTGAAATAAAGGATTTGAAAGCGTTTTAGCTGTTCCACTCTCCACAAAACCACCTTGCTGGGTAATGGCTGAATCACCAAATTTTAATTCCGTTGTTGTCAGATCAGGAATTGTTTGAACAGGTGAATACAATTGCCAGCCCTTAGCCCCTGCAGTAGAGAATTTTAATTCATAACTGTTATCGTTGATCTTTTTGCTTGTTACCTGCCAGTGATAAACCTGTGTAGTATCCTGGGAAAAAGTAAAGGTGTATAAGAATAAAAAAGAAAAAAGAATAGCAGTTTGTTTAGTAATCAGGTTCATCTTCTTAGTTCCGTTTAAAAAAAATAAACGAGCCTTGGCCAAGACTCGTCGTATTGTTCAATTCGATCCATGCCATTTATTTCAAAGCCACATTAAAGCTGACTGTTTTTGGAGGCAGGCATTTTTTATCATCACAAGTCTGAAACTCTACATTCCCGGAAACTTTGGTTTTGGCGTTTGCCTTTAATTTTACCACCTGCACAAAATCAACCCTATTTGAATATTGATGAGCTGATACACCAAGCGTAGCATCTTTAAAGTTCTCCATTTTACCAATCTCTTTTATTTTCCCATCCAGCGACAGCAAGGGGTTATTATTGATAGTAACACTTGTAGGAATGGCTATAGCATCTTCCGGCTGCGTTTGTGAATACATGTGCCAACCGGATTGAATGTTGGCTGTCATATGTAATTCAAAAGTTTTTTCCGCAACTTTTTTGGCGCTAAAAGACCAGCTAACGGGGTTGAACTGAGCCTGCGCTGCCACAGCTATAAAACTAAATACTAACGGTATTAATACTTTCTTCATGAAGTTTACAGTTTCTGTTACAAAAATCCTCTTTTAAATTCAATATTGATGTTAAAATTGTTTGCAAAAATAGACTGTGCAATTATTTTGGCTGTCGTTAATATGACGAATACCTGAAAATCAATGATAAAATGCAAGCTTTATTGATTTACCAATTGCTCGGTCATCAAAAGATTTTTAATTATTTCCCTGCCATCTGTATTTCCTAATGCAAAAGAACAGGCTCTTTCCGGGTGAGGCATCATAGCAAAAACATTCCTGTTAGTGTTACAAATACCGGCAATATTTCTTGATGCTCCATTCGGGTTTGCTTCAGCGACTATATTTCCATTCTCATCGCAATAACGGAAGATCACCTGGCCGTTTGCTTCCAATTCATCTAAGGTTTTTTCATCAGCATAGTATCTTCCTTCACCATGGGCTATAGGAATTTTATAAATCTGGTCATTGTCATTTTTTATAAAAACATTTTTACAAACAAATTGTTGGCTTGCGTTCCGCAAGAGCGCCCCGGGCAATAAATGGGATTCACATAAAATCTGAAACCCGTTACAAATACCCAATATTTTTCCTCCGGCACCTGCAAATTCAATTATACTTTGCATGATCGGGCTGAATCTGGCGATAGCTCCGCAACGAAGATAATCGCCATAAGAAAACCCACCCGGTAGAATGATACAGTCCTCGGGATTAAACATACCCAGGTCCTTATCTTTATGCCAGAGCATGAGCACTTCCTGGTTAAGATCATAAGCAAGGGCTTCCTGTACATCCCTGTCACAATTTGATCCCGGAAAAACAACTACACCAAATTTCATAGAAATATATTCAGTTTATAAAGCGCAAAGATAAATCATACCTCTGTCCCATTTGCTTCAAATTATCACCAGCCCGGCCCGTAATACTGATAAACCAAAACAAATACAACAGATATCCAGAAAAGAATTAAGGGAAATAGTTTACGGGGAGGATAGAAATAAGTGCAGGCATGAAATGCTGAAAACGGTACTGCTGCCATTACCCAGTTCTCAAATGTATTACTTGTATTGACAAAAGGAACAAAAAAGGCAACCAATAAATACAAAAGAACCAGGCTCCAGGCTTTTCGTACCTGTATCAGCATACGACGCAGGTTGTCCTGAATAAAATAGCCCCCGGTTAAAAAAGGTATCATAAGCAAAAGAGAACTTGCTGCGAGCCAGATAGATTGTTGCAGCGATGGCATACGTACAGTAAGATAGGGTACCACTTTTTCGATATCCCACTGGCCTGTAAAAAAAAGGTAAACACCATAAAAATAATAAGGAGTAGTAATGCCTAATAAACCCAGCACCCATTCATTAATCAGAAAAGGCCTCATGACCATCAATGCAAACAAAACCCATATAACAAAAGTGAGAGAAGGAAAAAATATGAAACTGGAAATACCGATAGCGACCCCTATATTAAATACGGTTCCTTTCGCCTTGGGCTGATTGTAAATTTTAAATAGCCAGCCCAGGACAATAATGAGTATTGAATTGATTAATAAGGGTGCCGATAAATAATTCCACTCGGGGAAAAAAGAAGTAATAAGCATATACGCCATGCCCGGGAGAAAATTAGACCGCTGCATCATTCTGTCATCGTTAATAACCCTTGTCAATGCGATAGCTTGTGTAAAAAGCAAAATAAAAGCAAGAATGGGATAAATAGAAGGCGTTGATTGGCCGGCGGCTTCTAAAAATTTTAATATGCCTTGAAATAAAATTCCGTCTTTGGGCTGAATAGTTGTTATATGCGGGTGCAGAAACATCGGTAGTTTTATCAACAAACCGAAAAGCAACAGCAGTAAAATGTTGGCTGGGGTTTTTTGTTTAAAAATGCCGATCACGGATATGGATAATATTGATTAATTCAGTTATACTCTATTTTTGCAAAACAAATATTGTTTCTAAACACACAAGGTACAATCATTTGATGAGCACTTACCTGTTTCCCATACTTGGCCATAAATTCAAATCCTTTGTCAAGGTTTTTTAAAGTAGGGTTACGGTTAACAGATCCGTCCGGTGCCACTGTATAATCATTCAGCAAATTAATTCTTCTTTCTTCCACATTAAAAAGAAAATGAAGCTGACCTCCCGTATTCATTAATTGGTAAGAAATAAGGTCATCTATATCATCATCATACTGACCTTTTGAAATAACATTATTCCATTGCAGCTTTCCTTCTTTATCAAAAGACAGGATTACGATATTATCGGCATGATAGCGTACACTTTGCGAATTATTATAAAACCTGGAACGATACCATAAACTATTGTAAAAAGGTGAGTAAGAATAATAATCATAGGGACTATAGAAAGGCGATCCATAAAGATAATCCCAACGATTCCAGTTGTTATAGCGTGAAGTTGTGTAGAATGCTTCGCTGCCAATTATGAAGCCTCCATCTTTTTTTATAATAATATTGCGAATGAAATAATCGTTGAAAGCCATTTTTGAATTAGCGTCACCCCTGGCTTCTTTCCGTAATTCGTCTCCAAAACTGACCGTGTTTTCCATTAAAGTCTTACCTGTTGCTTTATCCCATACATTAAAGTAAAAGCCGTCAATATTACCACGGCGCTCCTTGTAAAAAAAGGAAGTAAGAAAATACCGTTTATTGAAATTATCAACTTTGATATGCAGTTGATCCAGGTATCTTTTTTCAATAGCAAGATCATTAATAAAAAAAGAATCGGCCCGGGCCGATTTAAACACCATTGAAGCATTACTGATAATATCACTATTTTCCCTATAAAATTTGGCAAACACAAAGTCCCCTTCGTTATCTACGTAAAACTCATCCAGGTACTCATTACGATCTTCCATTGGCATCACTATTACGCTTTTTTTCTGCAGTTGCAAGGCTTCATTAAAAAGCTTTGTAGTCACCACATATCTCTGCTTGTTTTTACTGTTGATCTTAAACACCATTATCTTACTTTTATCCTCACTGGATATAACGCTATAAATTTTATTATTGGCAGAAAAGCCGATATGGGTGGTGTCCAGTTCTATAATATCAGCAATCTTTTTACCGGCGCCATCAACTTTAGCGGCCATGCAATACACAACATTTTTCTTTTGATACTGGTATATTGAATAAAAAAAATTGTTGTAACAAAAGAAATCAGCATTTATGAGCCGGTCTTCAGGCATATAATCCTGGTCAACTTTTGATACAAGATTCATCTCATTATCAAGGATCGATATCCGGTTTTTATTCCTGATATTTTTATAGACGAGGAAATTGCTGTTGATTTTTCCGATGATCTCAAAGTTTATCCTGCGGATATCTTCTTTATCAGGCTCAGAATAGGCAATTTTTTGTGCGGAAACAATGCCCGTCATTATACTAACAAACAGCAGTAATAGCAAGCGCTTGCTGTACATAAAGATTTGATTTTTTGCTTATTAAAATTACAGGTTGTGAGGCAAAATTGCTTTTTTTATTTTGTTTATGATGCCACGGCCTTGTTAATTACACCTCTAAGAAAAGAAAAAAGGATTGAAGGTTGCTTTTTAGTATCACCGGTTTACATTTGTCAAAGTTTAAGAGTTTTATTTATAATTTACTTTACGTATACCTTTGTAGAATATCCCTACAGAGTTTGAAATCTGTACCAGGACCCAAACACAATTTCACAAAGTGAGAATACCAACGAATAGAGTTACGCTCGCAGGATTAGTTGTAGCACTCGGAATTATTTACGGAGATATAGGTACTTCGCCTTTGTATGTAATGAGCGCAATTGCTAATCATAAACCTATTGACAAAGACTGGGAATTATTAATAATAGGAAGTTTATCCTGCATCATCTGGACACTTACTCTACAGACCACGATAAAGTATGTAATACTAACTCTGAAAGCCGATAACAGGGGTGAGGGCGGCATTTTTTCTTTATATGCATTGGTCAGAAGACAAAAACGATGGCTTGTATTGCCGGCTATGCTGGGTGGAGCCGCATTGATCGCCGATGGAATGATCACTCCTCCCATCTCTGTAACCTCTGCTGTGGAAGGTTTAAGACAAATACCAAATTTGGCCGGCATCGGAGACTGGACTATTGTTTATATTGTATTAGGAATTCTTACCGTTTTATTTTTTCTTCAGCAATTTGGCACCGCATCCATAGGCAAGTTGTTTGGTCCCATTATGACCATTTGGTTTCTAATGCTGGCGATTCTTGGCTCAAGTCATTTGCTTGATGATATTTACATTTTTAAAGCATTTTCTCCTTATTATGCCGTTAAATTATTAAGCATTTATCCAAATGGCTTTTGGATTCTTGGAGCAGTATTTCTTTGCACAACCGGAGCAGAGGCTTTATACTCCGATCTTGGGCACTGCGGCAGACAAAATATCCGCATGTCCTGGATATTTGTCAAGACTTGCCTTATATTAAATTATCTTGGACAAGGGGCATGGCTACTATCTAACTATCATTTTACTCCCAACTCTCAGGCATCTGTCTTTGATGTTGATTTAATGGGCAATCCATTTTACAATCTTATGCCGCAATGGTTTTTGGTCATTGGTGTTATAATTGCCACCGCGGCCGCCATTATTGCAAGCCAGGCCCTTATTAGTGGTTCATTTACTTTAGTGAGTGAAGCTATGCGATTGAATTTGTGGCCAAAATTACGAATAGGGTACCCTACAGAAGAAAGGGGTCAGCTCTATGTCCCCGGAGTAAATTTTCTTTTATTCTTTGGTTGTACAGGTATTGTACTGTATTTTCAGAAGTCAACCAATATGGAAGCAGCCTATGGACTTGCCATAACGCTTTGCATGATCGCCACTTCTATTTTGTTTGCAAATTTTCTTGTGTCAAGGCGGACTAAATCCTGGTTAATTTACGTTTATCTTATAGTTTATCTTTCCATTGAGCTAAGCTTTCTTTTTGCTAACCTTAAAAAATTTCAACACGGAGGTTATGTTACGTTGATTGTGGGGGGCGGTTTGTTCCTTATTATGTACATCTGGTTCAAAAGCCGAAAGATCAAAAATCGATACGTGGAATTTGTACGACTGGAACATTATATTCCTAAAATACAGGAGTTAAGTAATGATAGAACCGTGCCTAAATATGCCACCCACCTGGTTTATCTCACCAGTGCAAATAACCCGAAAGAAATTGAACATAAGATCATTTATTCCATTTTGAATAAAAAACCAAAACGGGCGGATATTTATTGGTTTGTGCATGTCGATACGCTGGATGATCCTTACACATGTGAATATAAAGTAGATCATATTATTCCCAATGATATAATCAGGGTTGAGTTCAGGCTTGGATTCAGGATGGAGCCTAAGATCAACCTGATGTTCCGCAAAGTGGTTGAAGATCTTGTGGATAATAAAGAAGTGAATATTACCAGCCGCTATGAAAGCCTGGAAAAAAATAATGTAGTTGGCGATTTTCAATTTATTGTAATGGAAAAATACCTGAGCCAGGATAATGAATTACCGATCATGGAAAGACTGGTAATGAAATTGTACTTCTGGCTTAAAGATATCAGTCTTTCGGAAGAACGGGGTTTTGGATTGGATGTAAGTAATGTAACGATTGAAAAATTCCCGCTTATTGTAGCCCCGGTAACAAATCTGAAACTTAAACGGATAGAAGATTGAAATAGATGATAATTGTATAGATGAAAGATGATAACTGTCTGATTCATTGCAATAGTTTTACAAGTTTTGTATTTTTCACTATCATCTATCAGTTTTCATCTATCATCTGCATTGCCAAATTTCATCTTATATATCATCCTCAGCATTGTTGCTTTTTCAATTCTCATTTATTTCTTCCAGGAAAGACTGATTTTCAAACCGGAAAAATTAAAACAGGATTTCGAGTTCAGGTATAATATCCCGTTCAAAGAATTATTTTTTAATGTTGAGCCCGGCGTCCGGATCAATGGTCTCCATTTTTACAGGGAACAACCGAATGGATTAATACTCTATTTCCATGGCAATACCCGGAGTATAAAAGGCTGGGCGAAATATGCCCAGGATTTTTACCGTTATAATTATGACGTCGTGCTTGTCGATTATCGCGGGTTTGGCAAAAGCACAGGAAAAAGAAGTGAAAAAGAAATGCTGAGTGATATGCAGTTTGTTTATGAAAGTTTATTGAAGGAATACCATGAACATCATATCATTGTTTACGGGCGAAGTATGGGGAGTGGCTTTGCTACTAAAGTTGCATCTGAAAATAAACCCCGTTACCTGATACTGGATTCACCTTATTACAATTTTACAAGAGTTGTTGAACGTTTTTTGCCGATACTTCCTGTTCGTTTTGTTCTGCGCTATCACTTACGAACAGATAAATGGATACGCCATGTAAACTGTCACACCTATATTATTCACGGAACCAGGGATTGGCTGATACCCATAAAACATAGTGAATCATTGCAAAAAATAAATCCGCACAAAATCACTCTTATCCGCATTCATGGCGGAAAACATAATAATCTCCCGGAGTTTGATGAATATCATAATTTTGTACGGGATATTTTGAAATATTAGGCAACGCAGCTATCGTTATCTGCGATTTCTGATTAAAATAAACCCCGCCAAATGAAAGAAAAACTTTACATCTTTCTTTTGTGCATCTCTCAACTTCTTTTTTTTGCATGCGCAAATTCAGGCAAAGTACAAACCGGCCCCGCCAGCTCAGTCGAAAACGCCGTAAAAAAATTAGAAAAAAGCCCGCATGATGATAATGCTATCGACCAGCTAAAAAAATCTTATCAGCTTGCTGTAGATGATCATCAAAATAATATCCGACTATTTTTAAAAGATAGTTTCATACTAAACACTACTAAAATTCTGACCGAATACCAGTGTTTACAGGAATTAAATATTCTAATTAAAAATTCTCCTGTTGCCAGTCCGATTATTCACCCCGTAGATTTCTCCGGGCCCTTGCAATTCTACAAGGAGAAACTGGCTAATGATCTTTTTGAAAGAGCATTAACTTTTATGGGGATGGGTGATAAAGGTAGTTGCAGGCAGGCTTATAAAGATTTAAAACTTGTGCTGGAATATAAACCTGCTTATCCGCCGGCGAAAGAAAAATTAACGGAGGCTTTCCATTGCGGTTCGCTCGCAGTTAAAATATATACTCCTCCGGAACAATTTTCTTTTTATAATTCAGAAATTGAAAATTTTAATACCCGTCTATCTAAAAACTTTGCGGCGATTAACTCAAATCCTTTTGTTGAGATTTTACGTGACAATAAAACATCAGATCAACCAGATGAAACGGTTCTGATACAATTTGACAAAATTGAGATCGGCACGGTTAAAACGGATAAAAACACAAGAACTGCAGATAATACATCTGTTATGCAAACAGGTACACGGAGGACTGATAGGGTAAGTCCCCCACCCACACCCACTACTGTTACAATCAGCAGGATAACTATGTCATCGCAGATTTATCTTACTGCTTCAATTTTAAATTCTGATGGTATTTTACTGAACGTCCGGCAATTTTCATCTGACCAGGAATGGAATTCAGAATCGGCTTCCTTTATAGGAGACAGGCGTCTTCTTTCACCAAATGATCAGATCTTAGTGCAATCATCAGCAAAAAACCCTCCTTCAAAGCAACAAATATTCACTGATATTCTTAATACGCTGGAAGCCCAGATATTATCCTACCTAAAAGATCATTACAGCCATTTTTAGACAATTTGTTAACGATCTTGTAATTCACTTCATCATATTGTTACATGGACTACTATTTGGATGTCCTAGGGGGAAATAAATGTTTATGAAAAAAATCTACTCTTTCTTCTTTTTATTAGCATTAAGTACATGGATCATAAGCTGTAAGTCGGCAAGCAAGCTTTATCAAAAAGGTAATTATGATGAAGCGGTAGAAGTAGCCGTTAAAAAATTACAAAAAGACCCCAATGATGCTAAATTAAGATCCCTTGTACAAGACGCGTACCGTTATGCAGTCAATGATCATGAAAATCGGATTCACGATTATTCTGAGAATACCAATGAATTAAAATGGGAATGGATATACAATGAATATGCAGATTTGCAAAGATTGTATTCTGCGATCGTTAAATCCCCGGTAGTATTTGAACTTGTTCATCCAACAAATTATTCGTCCTATGTTATCACTTCTGCAGGAAGAGCCGGTGACATCCATTATGAACGAGGCATGGAATGGATGAACAGGCAGGATAAAAAAAGTTTCAGAAATGCTTATCACGAATTTCAGGCCGCCATTCGTTTTAAGCCTGATGATATTACCATTCAGCAAATGATAAATGAATCCTATGATGCTGCGCTAACACGGGTAATAGTTATGCCGGCTGATGATTATGATTATACCTTCAGCTCTTATCGTTATGGGTTTTCAAACTTTGACGATGATGTTGTTCGCAACCTGCAATACAATTCAGGAAATGAATTTGTAAAATTCTTTTCGTCATGGGATGCACAAAGAATGAATATCATTCCTGACGAAATTGTAGAAATGCATTTTACTCATTTGAACATCGGCAGGGTGCAGGATAATTATTCAACGAGGGAAGTTTCAAAAGAAGTGGTGATAAAAGAAACCGTTTATAAACCAGACTCGGTTGTTAAGGAATATGGCCGGGTAAAAGCAAAGATCACTACCACAAAAAAAACGTTGTATTCGGAGGGAAATCTGAATATCAGTATCCGCGATAATAATGGCCGCTGGTTGTGGAATGATAATATCCGCGGAAGCAATAACTGGTCAATGGAATTCAGCAGTTATACAGGCGATGAAAGAGCATTGAGTGATGAAGATAAGAACCTGGTAAAATCAATACATCAATCTGCGCCACGGGAAGATGAGATCATAAAATGTATTAAAGAAAATATTTACAACGATTTTCTCAGGCGTATTAGAAATTACTATAGCAACATTTAGCAACAAGCTACCTTGCCAGCTAACCCCCTCTTCTAACGTTGAGGGGTTTATATTTGCAGCTATGAACAAAAGAAGGACGTGGAACCGGATTAAAATTATTATAGCCATTTACATTGCCGCTGGAATAGTTTTATACTTTCTGCAGGATAAAATGTTATTCCATCCTGCTCCCCTGCCTGCTGATTATAACTATCAGTTCGATATTCCTTTTAAAGAAATCAATCTTGCTGTCAACAAGGAAAAAAATTTAAGTATCGTACAATTTACTGTGCCTGATTCTATCTGTAAAGGCGTGGTTTTATATTTCCATGGCAACAGGCAAAACATTCATCGCTATGCGCCCTATGCAACAAATTTTACAAAAAATGATTACGAAGTATGGATGATGGATTATCCGGGGTTTGGTAAATCAACAGGGAAAAGAACCGAACAGATTATCTACGACGACGCCTTACGATTATATAAAATGGCAAGAACAAGATTTTCGCCAGATAGCATTATTATTTATGGTAAATCTATTGGCACAGGGGTATCATGTGAATTAGCCTCCATAAGAGATTGCAAAAGATTAATATTAGAAACACCATTTTATAGTGCTGATGCGTTAGCCAGACATTATTTTCCCGTTTACCCGGTGAGGATGATGACAAAGTATTCATTTCCATCTTATAAATATTTTGAAAAGATCGCGGCCCCTGTTACTATTTTTCATGGCACAAACGATGAAGTAATTCCTTACAGCCAATCAAAAAGATTAATGAAGGAGATCAGATCAAACGGAGAATTAATAACTATAGAAAAAGGAACGCATAATAATTTAAATGATTTTCGGCTTTTTCATCAAAAACTTGATTCGGTTTTAAAATTATAATTACTCTTCTAAAATCACTTTACTCTTCCCTACCTTTAATTTGTACCCTGTTCCTATTTTCAATGCATAGTTTTCTTTTTCATGACTTACCGGAAAACCAAAGCAAACGGGATAGTCATATTCTTTTACGATCTCACGGATCACTTCATAGGCTGTTTGACCAAAAGGGCTTTCCGTATCCTTGATATCTGTAAAGCCACCGATGATTAAGCCTGCAAGCTTCGATAATTTACCGCTGCGTTTTAATTGATACATCATGCGATCAATATTATACAGGTATTCCCCGACATCTTCCAAAAATAAGATCCTGCCTCTTGTTTTGACATCTGAATCCGTACCGATCAAATGGGCCAGTAAAGAAAGATTACCGCCAACTACTTCACCTATTGCTTCTCCTTTTTTATTGAACTCATGAGCATCACATTGATATTTTGCTTTCTTTCCTTCCAATGCATTTCTCAATGATTGAACAAACCGGTTGACATAACCCGCATCATTAAAAGCGGCTGCCATTGGCGCATGCAGGGAAGAAATGTAATAGCTGGAATATAAATGACAATGCAGGATGGTAATATCGCTATACCCAATGATCCATTTGGGATGTTTTTTGAATTTTTTGAAATCGATCTTATCGATAATGCGGCCTATGCCATAACCTCCTCTCGCACAAAAAATAGCTTTTACTTCATCATTATCGAGCATTTGCTGAAAATCTGCTAAGCGTTCTACATCTGTCCCGGAAAAATAATTGAACTGATTGCCCAGTGTTTTACCTGTTTTGGTTCGAAATCCCCATTCTTCATTCAACACACGTATACATTCAGAAGCTTTTTCGACAGGCATATAACCAGCAGGGCAAACAATGCCGATCGTATCACCTTTTTCCAAATAAGGAGGGGTTTTAATCATGAAATAAATTTACCTGTTTAAAGATATTGGAAATCCTTCATTTTGGTGTTGCATCTGATTAAGGTATTTTTGCGGACTTAATTGCTCAATGCAATTCTGCTTTATGCCGTATAGGCGGGATTAGGCAGCGAAAGTTAAATAGTAACATGACAGGATCAAAAAATTATGACTGACTTTAAACGATATTTAGTTACAGCGGCTTTGCCATATGCCAATGGCCCCCTGCATATTGGCCACATGGCCGGCGTTTATATACCTGCGGACATTTATGTACGGTATCAACGGGCACGGAAACGTGATATAAAGTTTGTTTGCGGTAGTGATGAACATGGAGTGCCCATTACTATCCGTGCGTTGAAGGAAGGAGTAAGTCCGCAACAGATTGTAGATAAGTACCATTCCCTGATCAAAGCAGGTTTTGAGCAGATGGGAATTTCATTTGACATCTATTCAAGAACATCGAATAAAATTCATCATGAAACGGCTGCGGCTTTTTTTAAAAAAATGTATGATGCCGGTTTGTTTGAAGAAAAAGAGACAGAACAGTATTACGATGAAAAAGCAAAAACATTTTTGGCCGATCGCTATATCATTGGCACCTGCCCTGTCTGCGGAAATGAAAATGCTTATGGCGATCAATGTGAGAGATGCGGAAGTTCTTTATCGCCTGAACAATTGATCAACCCCCGCAGTGTCCTGAGTGATGCTGTGCCGGTTAAAAAGAAAACAAAACATTGGTATTTTCCTTTGCAGAATTATGAATCCTGGCTGAAAGAATGGATACTTGATGGACATAAAGAATGGAAAAATAATGTATACGGGCAGTGCAAAAGCTGGTTGGATAATGGCTTACAGAGCAGAGCTATGACAAGAGACAGCAACTGGGGTGTAAAAGTCCCGCTCCCGGATGCTGAGGGAAAAGTATTGTATGTATGGTTCGATGCACCCATCGGCTATATTTCCGCAACAAAAGAATTGACAAATGACTGGGCGGATTATTGGTGTAAAGAAGATACAAGACTGATTCATTTTATCGGGAAGGATAATATTGTTTTTCACTGTATCATTTTTCCGGCCATGCTGAAAGCACATGGCGGCTTTGTTTTACCAGACAATGTGCCGGCAGATGAATTTCTGAATATTGAAGGGGATAAAGTTTCAACAAGCCGGAACTGGGCTGTGTGGGTGCACGAATATTTAAAAGATTTTCCAGGTTGTGAAGATGTGCTGCGTTATGTGCTTTGCGCCAACGCACCTGAGACAAAGGACAATGATTTTACATGGAAAGATTTCCAGGAAAGAAATAATAGTGAATTGCTGTCTGTTTTTGGAAATTTTGTGAACAGGGCTTTTGTCCTCATGCATAAACTCTGCAATGGCAAAGTGCCGAAGTTGCATGAAGAAGTTCTGGATGAGACTGATAAAACACTTATGTCAGAGATTGAAAATGCAAAGCGGAAAGTGGAAAATGGTTTGGATCAGTTTAAATTCCGGGATGCATTGTACGAGGTAATCGATCTTTCAAGAAAAGGAAACAAATACCTGCAGGAAAAAGAACCGTGGAAAAAATCTTCAGGTGACAAGGAACAAGGAACAAGTGAAGAAAACCATAAATTAATAGATAACTGTCTTCATCTTTGTTTACAATTAACTGCAAATCTAGCAGTCCTCATCAATCCATTTTTACCCAATACAGCAAAGAAATTGCTTCACCTGATGAAGGTGGTTGATAAAATACTTGATTGGGAAAATGCAGGTAAACTGAAATTGCTGAGCGTAGGCTATAGTTTAAGAGCGCCGGAATTATTATTCAGAAAAATTGAAAACGCAGAAGTTGATTTACAGATTCAGAAGTTGAAAAGCGGTTTAATAAAGGTACAGGGAGCAAGTGACAAGGCACAAGAAAAAAATATCAAAATGGATGAAGGCAAAATAACCAGCAATAAAAAACCAGAAATCCAGTACGATGATTTTGCAAAACTGGATCTGCGGGCAGGAACTATTTTATCTGCTGAAAAAGTAGCAAAAGCAGATAAATTGTTGAAACTGGAGGTTGATCTTGGTTTTGAAAAGAGAATCATTGTATCGGGAATTGC